>ENA-OYXZ01000290-OYXZ01000290.1-human-gut-metagenome-genome-assembly--contig:-NODE-290-length-23071-cov-7.702642_pt1 | contig 23071 bp, 23 predicted proteins | sample MGYA00243975_ERZ653432 | MGnify/ENA primary metagenome ERZ653432 (study PRJEB26926, sample SAMN06164954) | human gut metagenome | biome: ENVO:00009003; feature: ENVO:2100002; material: ENVO:00002003...
GAACAATATCATTTTCATGAACACGCATTCCCGAATTCGGATCAACACCACCGGAGAGCTTGTCCATATATAGCTTTGCTCGTTTAAGTTTATCTATCTCATTCATTTATTATCGCCTCTTCCCAAAGTAGTCGATAAGTACACCTTTAATGAAGTAATATTTGCGGGCATATATGCCTATGCTGTTCATTGCTTCACCTGCTTCCGCTTTTTCTTTATTATACCATACAGATAACTATGATTCAAGGCATATTATTGAAACGTTTTAAGTTTGATTATTCTTTAAGATATGCTATAATTATTACTATGTCCGTTCAAGATGCCATGAGCAGGCAAATTCAAAAAAGGATAGTAATAATGAAGAAGAATTCAGAGTACAAAAATAAGAAAGCAATTAAACGCTATCTTGATGGTGAAAAAGTCAAACAGATAGCAAGATCCATGAAAATATCCACAAGCACTATTTACTTATGGATAAGGCAATACAACGAAAAGCGCAATAACATTGCCAATGAGGTGACTGAGCTGAGAAAGCTGGCTGAGCGTCAGCAGAAGATGATCGAGATCCTCAAAACGGTTGATTGTACAGTAAGTGCGCCGCTTAAAGAGAAGCTGTCCGCAATGGAAAAGCTGTATGGGAAATACAATAATCACCTGTTATGCGAGACTAAAGAAAGAAGAATTATATCGCAGGAAAATAAACAGTGAGGCGGAGCTTTACAGGATAATTGAGAATTATATCAACTTCTATAATTCCGAGCACCTACATTCAGCCGATCACTATAAATCGCCAGATGAATACGAAGAAGAATATTATAAAAAATGAAAAAAGTGCAGAACACTTCGTTTTTTATTTACAGAATTCAGATTTTTAGTCGTATCATAACCAATTTTTTCAGATAATCAGATAAAAAGAAAAGCCGTAATTGCCAATATATAGGCAACAACATCTTATAAATGAAAAACCTTTCTGAACGCGCGGGTTCAGAAAGGTTTAGTCATATCGCTCTTTCAATGAGCTTTTTACAGGCTCATCCGGCACATTCTCCCGTATTACCTTTAAGGATATCAACACCATGAGAAAGAGCCGGCAGTATAATTTCAAGCGATTCCTTAACTGCCTTGGGACTGCCCGGCAGGTTTACGATAAGAGTCCTGTTCCTTATAACACTTACTCCCCTGGAAAGCATAGCCATAGGGGTGACCTTCAGACTTCCCGATCTTATAGCTTCTGCTATACCTGGAGCCTGTCTGGTCGCAGCACGAAGTGTAGCTTCGGGAGTCCTGTCACGCTGTGACAAGCCTGTTCCTCCCGTGGTAATAACGATATCACAGCCAATGACGTCGCACATACGGACTATCTCGGCATATAATGCGTCTTCGTCATCAGGCAGCAGCGTGCTGCAAACCGTTTTATATCCCCATTCTTTAGTAATATCGCTTATCAGAGGACCGCTTTTGTCGATACGCTCTCCTTTGCTTCCTTTATCGCTTGCAGTTATTACTCCGAGGCGGTATTCTTCAAATATCTCTGCATTATCGCCCACCTGCACCGGGCCTCCTTTTAGAACACGGGTGAAGATCCCTTCCTTCGGCATGATACATCTGCCTGTACGCTTTGATATCTCACAGCCCGAATGACATTCCTTGCCGATCTGTGTGACCTCCAGTATAACACTGCCACAGCGGAGCTTTGTACCAACAGAAATGTTTTCGGCGTTGATCCCATCTACAAGGAGATTTTCTCCGAAAGCACCGTATTCAATATTCCCGTACTCCGCTGAAAACTCCTGAAAGCTCTCATAAGAAAGCAGGCTTACCTGTCTGTGATTAATGCCTGCGTGAGCATCTCCCAGCAGGCCGTGATCAATGATGATTTCACACCGATCTATGTTCTTTTTTACAGTTCCTTTTTTTTCACTGATACATACGGCTTTGATCTTTCCCAACTCAACCACCTATCATATTCATATTTCTTCTGCTGCCTTCTCCCGATGAGTCATTGAAAAAATGCTCATAAGGCTTATTCATCACGACTGATCTGAAGATATCAGCTATATCCTTGTCCGCTGCGCCGTTTCTTATAGCAGTGCGTATATCTGCGCCGTCATCATGGAAAAGGCATGGCCTCAGTATACCATCAGGAGTAAGACGTATACGAGAGCAGTCACGGCAGAATTTGTGGCTCAGGGGACTAATAACTCCTATCCTGCCTTTAAATCCGCGGAACCGGAAATATACAGCCGGTTCTCCGATGGTTCCAGAGATCTTCTCTGCCTTCCCGAACCGCTTTTCCAGCCTCCATGTTATCTCGTCGGAACCGATGCCTGTAAGTTTTTTGTGACAACCTAAAGGCATGAACTCGATAAATCTGACATCTATGGGCTGTTCCCTTGCTATTTCGGCAAGAAAAGGGATGGCATCCTCATTTAGTCCTTTTATGGGAACGCAGTTGATCTTTACCATGATATCCATCAGAGAGAGAATATCAAGACTTTTTCTGACGCTGTCCAAAAGTGAACCGTCCGTTCTCGTAATATCCGCATACTCTTTTCTGCTGAGTGTATCAATGCTGACATTGATCTGATCAAATCCGCTTTCTCTGAGCTCCTTTTCGTATAAGGGTATCAGTGTACCGTTGGTAGTAAGTGACATGGTACGAAGTCCCTCAAGCTGTCTCACTGCTCTGAAAAGCGGAAAAACATTCTTCCTCATAAGGGGCTCTCCACCTGTAAAACGCACCTTTTCTATGCCTGATGAGGTAAGGATCCTTATTATCCTGTATATCTCGTCATCAGTAAGAAGCCTGTCCCCGTTCAGGCACTGTTCTTTTTCTTCGGGCATACAGTAACGGCAGCGAAGATTGCATTTGTCGGTCAGAGATACCCGCAGATAATTAATATCCCTTGAATATCTGTCCTTCATATTCTATTTTACCATATAAAAAAGCTTTTCATGGACAGGACGGAGAAAGAGTTTTTCTTTATCCAGCTTGTGCCATGTATCCTTGTCCGTCTCAAATACGAGGGTATGTCCCTCTCCCTCGGAGATGTATCCCTTGTTCCTGAAAAAGACCGTATATGAAAACATATTCTCTGTAATGCGGACTATCTCACACTCAAAGACATCGGCTCCGTTTTTCTCACTGCATATCTCGAAATTCTGTGCCCTGCATCCCACATATCCGTATCCTGCATTATGGCCGCAGGGAAGTGTTATGCCCCAGTCCGATGCAAATACTCCTTGTTCGTCACAGACAAGAGAGGAGATATTCATACACCCTGTAAGTCTGGCTGATGCCACTGTGTTCGGCTTTTCAAAGAGTTCTCTTTTGGGAGCAGTATCCACTATCCTGCCGTTCTCAATGACAGCGACCTTATCGCTGAGGCGGAACACCTCGTCCATATCGTGAGAAACGAACAGGACTGTTCCGCCGAAATCCCTCGATATCTCGGCTATCTTCCCCTCAAGTCTCAGGCGCAGATCGCGGTCAAGGGAGGAGAACGGCTCGTCAAGCATTACCATTTCAGGTTCGGCAGCCAGCATCCTCGCCAGGGCAGCCCGCTGCTTCTGTCCTCCCGAGAGCTCATGGGGATAGTGCTTTTCAAGTCCGTTCAGATAAAATAAGCTTATGTATTCCGAACAGTTCTTTTTTCCACACGGAGAGGCTGATATATTCTGTTCGAGAGTCATATTCGGAAACAGTGCATAGCTCTGGAAAAGATATCCTACCCTGCGCTTCTGAGGGGAAAGATCTATACCTGCCGAGCTATCAAAAAGCACCTTATCATCAAGTCTAATAATACCGCTGTCAGGTCTCTCTATACCTGCAATACAGCGCAGTGTCAGGCTTTTTCCGCAGCCTGACGGCCCGAGCAATCCGAAAACGCCGTTTCCTGCTTCAAAATCCACACACAGCTCAAAGTCCTTGAATTTCTTGCGTATATCGACTGTAAGCTTCATTTTTTCTTCCTTCCGAGATATTCATTCCACAGCCTTACTGATATTATAGACAGGAATGAGATACAGAGTATCACGGTCACCCAGCGTGAAGCCAGTTCTCTGTTGCCGCTCTGCATAGCTGTATATACAGCTACGGACATTGTCTGTGTGCGTCCGGGGAGGTTTCCTGCTATCATTATCGTAGCACCGAATTCTCCCATTGCTCTTGCAAATGTAAGCACGATGCCCGCGATCATACCGGGCCATGCAATAGGGAGCCTTATCCTTGTAAATATGCTGAGTCTGCTCATACCGATAGTTTTTGCAGCATCTATATATATGCTGTCTACCTGTTCAAAAGCTCCTCTTGCCGTCGTATACATGATCGGGAACGATACCGTGAAGGCAGCCGCAACAGCCCCCTTCAGGGAAAACACCATATTGATGCCGAAACGGGACAGAAACTCTCCGACGAAGGAATTCTTTCCGAACAGGATGAGAAGCAGAAAACCTATAACAGTTGGCGGCAGCACCATAGGCAGTGAAAACACCGTGTCAAAGAATACCTTGCTTTTTTTTGCTATTGTCACTGCCCATGCAGTGAATACTCCGCTGACAAAGACTATAACAGTGGCTATCAGCGAAGCCTCCAGTGATATTATAAGCGGCGATATATCCATTATCCCTGCTCTTTCAGCGCTGTAAAGCCGTATTTTTCAAATATATCCCTGCATTCTCCGCTCTCAAGGAAACTCAGAAATGCTTTTGCTTCCTCCTTGTGATTTGAAGAGCTTACAAGTCCCGCGGGATATATCACTCTGCTGTGACTGTTTTCGGGAGCTTCACATATTACAGCTATTCCCTCTCCGCAGTTTGCATCTGTGGAGTATACCACACCGCAATCCGCATTTCCTGCTTCTACCCATGATAACACCTGCTTGACATCAGAGGCATAGCTTGCCTTCCTGCTAACAGCGTCAAGTATTCCGAGATGATCGAATATCTCCTCCGAATACTGCCCCACAGGTACGCTTGAGGGCTCGCCGAGAGCTATTACCGAAACGCTGTCTGAGATAACATCGTCAAAGCCCTTCACCCCCGCGGGATTTTTCTCGGGTACTATCAATACGATCTTGTTCTCTAATAGCTCGTTTACAGTATCCTTGTCTACGAGCTCCTCATCTATCAGGGCATTCATCTGCTTTTTTGCGGCACTGAAAAAAACATCTGCGGGAGAGCCTTCCTCTATCTGCGTCTGGAGTGCGCCCGAACCGCCGTATGAAAACAAAAGATCTGTATCGCTGTTCCTGGATTCATATACCCCCTCTATCTCGTTACAGGCTTCGGTGAGTGAAGCTCCCGCAAGTACGATCAGCTCTGTTTTTTTGCTGCTTTTTCCACCTTTTTCAGCGCATCCGGACAGAGAAGCTGCTGCCAGTACTAACGCGATTGTTCTTTTCTTCATTCTGTTAAGTCTCCTTTAAAACAAAAATCACCCGATCTGCCGCCCTTTTTGCTTAAAAGTTGTATATCGGTCATTACCATATTATGATCGGCTGACTTGCACATATCGTATATTGTAAGCAGCGCCGTGCTGACACCAACGAGAGCCTCCATCTCAACACCTGTTTTGCCGTTGCAGGTGACTGTACAGGTGCAGGCTATGCCGCTTTTCTCCCGTATGACTTCAAATCTTATACCCACGTTGGTCAGCATGATCTGGTGGCAGAGAGGTATAAGCTCCCATGTGTGCTTTGCAGCCATTATTCCCGCTATCCTTGCTGCGGCAAGTATATCGCCCTTTTTGTTGCTGATCTGTCCGATCTGGTCAAGGACCGCTTCCGAGGCTCTGATAAAGCCATATGCCTCAGCTGTCCTGACCGAGGGCTCCTTGTCAGTTATATCAACTATGGCAGCATTGCCACAGTCATCAAGATGTGAAAAACCGTTCATATCATTTACCGAAGCCGCAGTTGGGATATGTGCATATATCGCAGCCCAGACAGAGCCCGCCCTCTCCCATAGCGGTAATATCCTCTTTTTTTATTTTTATGTCCGCAATTATAAGCGGAAGTATGATATCAAGCACCGTCCGTCCCGAGAACATGGCGCATCCGGGTATCCCCGCAACAGGAACTGATCTGCCGTTCCTTTCAAGGTATGCCATCATAAGCATGGCTCCGGGGAGCACAGGAGCTCCGTAAGCAATTATCTCGGCGCCCGTTGTTCTGATAGCCAGCGACGTCCTATCGTCAGGATCTACGCTCATTCCACCTGTACACAGTACAGCTTCCGCTCCCTTATCTGCCATATCCAGTATAGCCTGACAAATGACCTTGCTGTCATCACCGCTTACGGCTCTGAAGCATATTTCAGCGCCGAACTCTCTCAGCTTTTTTTCGATCACGGGGGTAAATCCGTCCTCTATCCTACCCTTTGAAACCTCACTGCCTGTTACGACCAGACCGAACCTCTTTTTTACATAAGGTCTGACCGCAAAGACAGGTGTCCGTATATTCTCCACATTCTTCATCTTTTCTTGCTCGATAACCAGCGGTATGATTCTTGTTCCTGCAAGCTTGTCGCCTTTTTTTACGGGAGTATTACCGTGGCGTGACGCTATCATCATCTCGCCCAGAGAGTTTATTTCCAGCAGCCTCCTGCTGTCAGCTGTAAATACTCCGTCTATGTCAGAGAATATCTCTATTTTTCCTTCTTTAGGCTCGGAACGGGACATATTATCATTAAGGCAGGCTCTGCAAAGTATCTCGGCAGCTTCATCCTCATGGAGCACACCCTCTTTGTATTCCCAGATATAAAGGTTTTCCTTGCCCAGCGACAGAAGTACGGGGATATCCTCCTTTGTAACGATATGGCCCTTGCGGAATACGGCGTCCTTCTTCCTGCCGGCGATGATACCCGTGATGTCATGACACAGTATATGTCCTTCGGCTTCAGTTGTTTTTATAAGCTTCATTATATCACCTTTTCCAAGTCAAAGTATTCCAATACCGTCCGGTAAAGAGAAGAAATATCAGCTGCCTCACGGCGGTAATCGTCAACTGTGCATATAACGTTTTCCGTATTTTCGAGACGCTCTCCCGTTATGGACACGGCAGTGATTATCCTGGGGAACGAAGCATCGTTTTTCATACCTTCGATTATAATTATATCTGCACTCCCGCACATCCCCGCTATAGCTCCGGGCGACTTCGGCTCGGATGCGCTGAAGGAATACCCGTTACCAGAAAAGATGCATCTGTATAATGCCCCCGCTTCCGAAAAGCGTTCGGTATCAGAGCCCTTCTTTTCAAAGGAATGTCCGTGGGAAGTATGCTTTATTACTGCTGTTTTCAGTCCGTCCTGCGCAAAGCGCTTTACAAGCTCACATATAAGTGTCGTTTTGCCGCTGTTGCTGTATCCGCACACTCCGAACACCACGGGAGGCTTTGCTGCGGCATACTGCACGGGATCATTTATATTCGCACATATCCCGTCATTAAATATCGTGTATTCAAGCCCGATACACCTTGTATTCAGACTCTCGACAAGGGCGGTCAGCCTGTGTTCGCCCTGATGTATAAGCTCTTTTATGACACTCAGGGCTCCCGTGGAATATATAGCACAAAGGGGCTGCGGTCTGCCTCCTGTCGTCAGACATATACAGTTATGTTCGCCAGAAATAAATTGCTCCATATATTTTACCAACTCCACGCTTATAAACGGCATATCCACACCGCAAATAAATACATGACCGGTATCCGCTGCTTCAAGAATACGCCTTATCCCCTCCACAGGGCCATAATCCTCATACTCATCGTATACCCGCATCGCCTGCGGTATATGCTCTGATATATATGCGTTTGTACTGTATGAAGCTCCCAGTGAGAATATCACAGGGTAATCATCGGAAAATCTGTTGAAGAGCAGCTCTGCAAGTGTAGTGCCGCCCCACTTCAGAAGTGCCTTGTCGCTGCCCATGCGTCGGCTCTTTCCGCCTGCGCATATCCCTATTTTCAATCCCATTGTTTTTTACCAAAAAAAGTTACTTCTACGGTATCGCCCGCACTTATTGTTTTTCCTGCTTCCAGTTCAACAAAGCAGTTGCATGACACCAAGTCCGAGATGACCGAATTCTTGCTTGCGGGAAGTATCCTTACTCTCCCGTCAGAGCAGTATCCTCTCAGTCTTCTGGCAAAAGGTCTCTGCCTGGTATACTCATTTTCCGCCACTGCTTTACCTGAACAAGGCATGAACACCTGCGAGCCCATGAGCCTTGCAGCCAGCGGCCTGAAATAGTATTCAAAATTTGATACAGCTGCAAAGGGGACTCCCGAAAGGGACAGGACAGGCTTATTGTTAAAAAGAGAGAACATTACACAGTTTCCGAGGGGGTTATCATCACTGTCGAATACTACCTCCGCACCCGCGGAACGCAGCACATCTTCCACGATATCTTTTCTTCCTACGGACAGGCCGCCCGTCGTTATGAGTACATCCGCACTCCCGACTGCTTCGGTAAAGGCCTTTTTCATAGCATGGGGATCGTCGGGAATGATCTTCATGGATATACATTCAAGCCCCAGCATGGTGATCTGTGACGCAAGGATATACTGTACGCTGTTATATATCTTTCCTCTCTCAAGGGCGTTTCCGGGGGATTCAAGTTCGGAGCCCGTTGATATCAGTGCCGCTTTCAGCGGACGTCTTACCGTCAGCCCGGATATGCCGGCAGATGCGGCCGCACCTGCAGAAAAAGCAGTGATAAGACTGCCTTCGGATATAATTACCTGTCCCTCGGCAATATCCTCCCCGATCCTGCAATAATTCATGTTTTTATCAGCGGATGCAAATATCCTTACCCTGCCGCTGCCCATATCGGTGTCCTCCTGCTTTACCACGCAGTCGGCTCTATCGGGGATATATGCTCCTGTCATTACACGGGCACATTCTCCTCTTTTCAGGCAGCTGCCTGAAAAGCAGCCTGCGTCGATCTCACATACCACGTCAAGCTCCGCAGGAGAATCCGCGGAGGCATCCCTGACATCATCGGAAAAAACAGCATATCCGTCCATTGCAGAACGCGCACAGGGCGGAACGTTCACAGGCGATATGACATCTGCGGCGCTGATACAGCCGACCGCCTGCAAAATGGGCCTTTCCAGCGTTTCTTCTATCGGCTTGACCGAGGATATCATAAGCTGCAATACCTGCTTCAATCACAACACCTCCGTGATGGTTAATATGCTGATCGTTTTCGGACACAATGAGTATATTATATCATTGATCTCATTTTTTTAACATAAATATGTTAGTATATACTATAAGGCTCCATGATTATCAGAGCCTTATGATCGGTATATCATGATGCGGGACGCATTTTTTCTCAATACGCTTTGACAGCCTCGAAAGTACAAAGCAGAACACAAAATAGAGAACGCCCATCACCATATATGAAAATACGAGCTTGCTGGGATCTCTCTGGCTTATCATTCGTCCCATATGCGTAAGATCTATTACTCCTATGATGGATATTACAGAGGTGTCCTTGAAGAGCGATATAAAAAAGCCAACAAGGGACGGGAGCATATTTCTGAGGGTCTGCGGCATTATAATATATATTACGCACTGGAAATACGAAAGTCCCGTACATTCTGCCACCTGCCACTGTCCTCTGTTAATATTCATGAATCCGCTTCGGAATATTTCAGCCTGATTGACTGCTGAATACAGGGTAACAGAAAGATAAGCGCTAAAGAATATCGGCATAGTCTTTCCTGCAAATAGCGGTACCATAAAATAGAACCAGAATATTACAAGCACCAGCGGCAGAGCGCGAACCGTCTCGATCAGGAAGCCGCAAAGCTTGCTGATGACAGTTTTCTTCGAGATCCTGCCCAGTGCAAGTATCATCCCCAGAACGAAGCCCGATACCATCGTTATCAGGGCAAGTATAAGACTTATAGCCAATCCACCCAGTTCTCCGTTGGGATAAGGGCCGATAAGGAAAAACCTGAAATCATTCATATAGTCTGTCATTTTTTCACCTGTTTTCTATGATCGATATTAATTTACACTGCGCATGAGACGCTTTTCAACAAGACGGGCCGAAAATGCTATTATATAATTTATAAACAGAAAGAAAAACGTCGAAATAATAGTAACTTCCAGTCCTCTGAAGGTTATGGATTCTATCTGCTGAGTAGCCCATATTATCTCATGTACGGATAATGTCATTGCCAGAGATGTGTTCTTAACATTGTGGATGATCCTTGAAACCAGCGGTGGGAAGCAGTTCCTTATTGCCTGCGGCCATATAACATATCTCCATATCTGTAATCTGGAATGACCGAGAGAATAGGAAACGGCTATCTGCTCCTTGGGAACAGCCATTATGCCTCCACGCACTATCTCACTGATATATCCGCTGCTGCTCAGGGAAAGGCCTGCGATGGCAGACCAGAAATTGAGCGAAGTGCTGGCATTCAGTTCTCTGGCGATACTCTCCGGAGAGAGCTCGGGGAACACATAGTAGAAAAAAAGCAGCCACAGCAATGTAGGGATATTGCGGCACAACTCTATGTATGATTCAAAAATAAAGCGTACCACACGATTTTGAGATAATGTTCCAAAGGTTACAAGAACACCTATCACAACAGCTAATACCGACGATAGCACCATAAGACAGACAGAGTATTTCAGTCCTTCTATTATCCAGTGCAGATACTGACCGCTCAGAACAAGTGACCAATCAAAATCATAATTCACTTTTGTATATATCTCCTTATATAGTATCTGTCAACCGAACCACTTTTCAAGCGGTACAAGGAACTTTTTGTCCTTTGTACTGAACCATTTCCTGAAAAGCTTTTCATAATCTCCCGAATTATATATATCGATCAGTATATTGTTCAGCTCGTTCAGCCATTCAGAGTCGTTTTCGGCAACGCCTACGGCAAAATATGAATGGCAGCATATATCGGGATGATACATAAGCTCGGCATCTGTTTTATGATTGTTTCTATAATAATTCATTATTATCTCATCACCTGCATAACCGGCGACAGCTCCGCTTATCATCGCTTCGTATGCCTTGTCGTTATCCTCAAAAGCAACGAAGCTCGGCCTGTTATATCCGTGGTTATAAAGGCAGGTCTCTATCTCCTCTGCTGTGCTTGTTCCCACAACATAGGCTATTTTTTTAGCCGCAAGCTCGTCCAGGGAGCATATGCTGTCCTTGTACATAAGGACCTTCTTGCAGTTTTTCAGATAGGATACGCTGTAATCTATGATGTGATCCCTTGATTTGGTGTGATTGAGTTTCGATATACAAGCGTCTATCCTGCCTGTAAGAAGATAATTTATCCTGTCCTCATTCCTGAGCCTTACGAAATTCAAAGATACATCAAGACGCTCTGCTATCAATCTGGAAAGATCAGCATCAAATCCTATGATGTCCTCACCGTTCTCGGTATAACACATCGGCGGAGCATAATATCCTATGCCGATATTGATGCTTCCTCTCTTTTTTATTGAATGAAGAGACGATTTTTCGTTGTATATCTTATTCATGAACATTTTGGTGCGTTCCATCTGAGGGTGGATTATCACATCGTGAGGCTTGCCAACTTCAATAAGCTCTCCCTTGTCAAGGAATGCTACCCTGCTCGCAACACGGCGTGCAAAACTCAGCTCATGAGTAACGACTATCATTGTCATTCCGTCCTTGGAAAGCTGTATAAGTGTACCAAGGACTTCATTTATAAGCTCGATATCCAATGAAGATGTAGGTTCATCAAACAGCATCACCTTAGGCTGCATAGCAAGACTTCTTGCAATAGCAACACGCTGCTGCTCGCCTCCCGACAGCTCTCTGGGATAGCTGTTCACCTTGCTTTCAAGACCGACTTTTTTCAGGATAGGAGCAGCTATCTCAACTGCATCCTTCTTGCTTTTTTTCTTTACCTTCCTTAGAGCAAGGGTAACGTTTTCCATTACCGTAAGATGAGGATAAAGGTTGAACTGCTGGAATACCATACCGACTTCCGCGCGCTTTTTTCCTGAGAGATCTGCTATCTTGTTTGAATTGTAAAGCTCATCATTTATGAAAACTTCTCCTTCGTCGATCTCCTCAAGTCCGTTTATTGTCCTGAGCAGGGTGCTTTTTCCAGAGCCGCTCGGCCCGAGTATAACAAGGACTTCTCCGTTCGTTATGTCAAGATTGACATTCTTCAATACCTGCATCTCGCCGTATGACTTACTGACATTTTTGATCCTTATTATCACTCTTTTATCTTCAGCTACCATTTTCTTTATCTTCCTCTTTTTTTATTATTCTGACTACTATATCTCCGAAAGCCGGCATTCCCGTTGTTTTGTTGACCTTTGAGGGATCATAGAGTTCATTTACATTTACGGTGCTTTTTGCCATTTTCACATACTGCTCCGACGATGCGGTACGTCCGCCCTGTCCGAAAGAAGTCTTTATAACGCCTTTTCTTATGCTTTCGGATAAAAAAGCCTTACCGCATACGGTTTTTTTATCAGGGCTTTCAAGAGTAATTATGTTTCCGGAGGAGATACCGTGCCTTTTCCCGTCGTATGTGTTCATCAGAAGCACCGGGACCGTATATCCCGTTCCGGGTGTTCCGTCTTTTGTCAGGATCCGATCTGTATCTGTTTCAAGACCTGATAACGTCCTGCAATACTGCGTCATTGTTCCTGTCTGATGAGTCCTGCCCGTAATCAGGAAAAACGGGTATTTTTTTCTGGTGTCTGCGCGAAAGCAGTTATTGTTCTCCTTCCACACAAATGCCTTATTACTGCTTTTTCCATAGCCGAAACCAAAACTGAATCTGCCGCTCACTGTTCCCGGATAGCATTTGCTTATGCTGCCGTCATCTCCTCTGCGATATCTGTAATATCCCACAGGCCAGGCGGCGATCCCGCCGTTCTCTCTCAGCCATCTGACAGTCACAGTCTTCCCCTTATGTATAAGCTTGTCGTTCAGGTACACATTCGGGTCATCAGGTGTACCTTCTATCCGTGCTCCCTCTGGATACTGCGGATAGGGCAGCGGAGAGCCGATATTCAGCATTGACGGACAGATCTTCAGCTCCTCGTCCAGAAGTACCTCCTCAGAAGTGAACCTCCCGAAATACTTGGGATCTATTTCCCTGTCGCCTGCTTCGGCAAGCGCTTTTGCAAGCTTTTTCATTATGCCGAAGGGCGTCTCCGATGCGTACATCGGCTTTATCACACGATCCCTCAGAGATATCTCGGGATTTATTGTGTACTGATCGCTCAATCCCATTTTTTCGAGAAAGCTGCATTCGGGAAGGATGATATCGGCATATTTTCCCGTTTCGTTCAGATGTGTATCGATATGAACGATGAGATCAAGCTTGTCCTCAGCCGTAAAGGCTGAGATCCATTCACCTGTGTTCCCTCCTGTATACACAGGGTTGCCTGTCCGGTTTATAAATGCCTTTATGGGATATGTCAGGCCCTTGAAGGGGCCTCTTTTTATCTCCGCACCATTTTTGATATGATATGGAGTGATACTTAACGCGCCCTTCCATGCGTCGGGGTAATCACCGTAAATATCCTTGTGAAGTTCAGATATACGGCCGCTTCTGAGTTCTCCACCTACCACGCGCGATATCACGCTGTCATTTCCGAGCTTCGCGCTTGGGAAGTCAAGCTTAGGCTTAACAGTTCCTGCAAACACAAGGCCGCCGGGAACATCTATATTACCTGTCACAGCACATAAAACAGTCGCCAGCACCGAAGTAATGTCGCCGTCTGTATGATGAGCAGCTCCGTGCATACCTATCTCTATGGCAGCAGGCTTCGTTATACCCATCAGATGTGAAAGGCGTTCTATTTCGGCGGCGCTTATCCCTGTTTTGTGTTCTCCCCACCCGGATGAGAAATACTTTTTCCCGTTGGACTCATCCGTGAGTCTGCTCTGCACCAGGAAATCTTCTCTGAATCGTTCCCAGTCCTCTGTATATTTTCCCAGAAAATCGTGATCTATATATGCGCGGTCACTATTGTCGGGATCGTCATTGACAATAATATAATAAAGCATACAGGCAAGCAGCTCAGCATCTGTACCCGGGATGACAGACAGCCAGAGATCAGCCTTTGCAGCCGAATTTGTGAAATTCGGATCTATCACGATATAATACATATCATTGGTGATCTTTGCTTCTGGTATACCGCGGGACATATAGCTGAATCTGGTGGCTACCAGAGGATTTGCTCCCACATTTATAAGGAGCTTTATATCATGCCGGTGTCTGAGCCTTAGCCCTCCCTCTTTGTCCCGTATAAGCAAAGGACGCTGTATATCGGGGAGAGGCCTTTCATCGTCCATGAAGTTTTTCGGTCCCCATCTGCGATTAGTGTCACAGATGGCACTGTGAGTATGGTACCCATATCACCTGTGGAGCGCTTGCGCGGCATGGGATCAATAAGCTTTCCGTTTTCATAATAACCGCTGACAATGGGATGAGGACTGTTGGTGATGAGCTCTCCGTCCTCAGAAAGCTCGATCTCTATGATAGGCTTTCCCACTGTACCGATCTTGTTCTCGACAGTGGTATTGCAGCACAGCATACCGACCTCGGTCTGACCGTAGATCTGGTATATCTCATTGCCGTATTCACTGAAGAAATAAAGTATCTCATTATCTATGGGAGCCATTCCCGTCAGGAGATATCTCATATTTCTTCCAAGAGTAGCCTTTATTACATCACTGTCGGATTTTTTCTGCTGACAGTAAAGATTATAGAAGAAATTCGGAGGTGCAAGCAGTATGCTGGGTTCAAGATTTGAAAGGCACTGAAGCAGTGTCATATCATTTCCGATGGATATATTCACATTGTTCATAAGACAGCCCCAGAACAAAAACCTCTGCTGGTAGTTTGAAAGGGGCATAAAAATAAGAAACTTGTCCTTTGAGTTGAAATGCATGAACCTGAAGAAATTATTTGAACTCCAGACTGAACCAATCTCCGTTATTCCCAGTGCCTTAGGGGTTCCCGTAGTTCCCGACGAAAACATAACTGATATATCCTTGGAATAAACATATCTTTCAGGTATCCTCGGATCACTGTTGTCAGCCATAAGTTCATCAATTGTTATATGAGACAATGCCGAGATCCTGTCCGAGCTTCTGTCGGAGATAACTGCTGTCGCACTGAACTCTCCTATCCTTTCATCAAGAACGTCAGGAGCATCGCCCTTTCTGCTGATTATTGCCTGCGCACCGAGCATGATAAGAGCTGAATCACATATCAGGCACTGATATGTGTTTTCAATCTCAAAAGCCACAACGGAATCAGCGGTTACCCCGAAATCCTTCAGATTGCTGCAGCAATTGATGATATCATGATATATGTCATCAAAGGTCTTTCTTTCGGTCTTGTAGCTGAAATCCTTCAGCACAAGATAATCAATATAGTTATCGGTATTGCCTGCTGCAGACATAAATGCATCGTACAGACATTCAATCATTTTCTATGCACCTCTTATAACTTATATAATATTAAAATACTTCAGCAGCGAATCGCAAAGTGCGCCTATCGAAGTGTTGCAGCTGCTGAAAAATACCTTGGGATCAATAGCGCATCCCAGCTTTTTCTCAATAGCAACAAGACAACTCATCCAGCCGATGGAATCGAGCATCACATCATCGGTATGCGTTTCTGATGTGATATCATCGATCTCAGAGATATTACGGACGACCTCAAGGACACATTCACAAACATCTTTCTTATTCATAATTTCCTCCGAATATCATATTTTTTCGATAAGAGCCGAATAGTAATTGATATCAAAGCTCTGTTCCACATCGGGAGTATAAAGCAGCAGCATATCACCGCTGTCCAGCTTCTGCTCGTCGCAGTAGACTGCAAGGTTGCGAAGGATATCCATATCGCAGATATGTCCGCCGTCACTGATATTATCAAGATAAAACTTTTCCGGAGAGATATCCCCGAAATGCGGATAAAGCTCGCTGAACACCCTATGGCCTGCATTTGGCTGGATGATACGGACAATATCATCTGCCGTGATATTATTCCTGCTCAGAGACTCATTGATAAAATCCGCGCCGTTCCTGATAAGGTTGAAACGGCATACATTCGGATCCGTAATGCTCTCACCGTTTATATCAACAGGCGAATTATTAAGATAACGGGTATTACAGCCATTCACCCTGAATATACCGCCGGTATTGGAGATCACAGCTGCTCCTGCTCCGTCACCACGCATGGAAAAACCTATGAACCTCTCCTTGCTGCTTTTCCATCTGCATCCCGTAATATAGAGAATATTTTCCTCTTTTTCACTGCCTAAAAGCTTACCTGAAAGCTCTAAAGCCGACAAAAAAGCTGCACACGGATGCATGACTGGAAGTATCCTTGCACTCTTTGCGTTTAGAAAAGTTTTTGTAGCGTGTATCGGCGAGCATCCGTTTATATTGTTCAGATGCTCGTTGCCGAAAATTATATATTTTATTGAATCCAAAGATATTTCCGCATTATCCGTTGTAGTTTTTACAGCCGTCATCACAGCACGGCCAAATTCAGTATCATCATCAAAAACAGCCACCGAATCAATGTGCGTTTCCTTACTGAACTTCATGAAGGCTTGCCGTACATCATCGCTCTGAGATCCTGCCTGTTCATAGTAGATCTTTTCCGCACTCACTCTTTTATCAGAGATAACAGTGGTAAAAGAGCGGATAAAAATATTATTATTCATATATAGCTGTTATTTTGGAATTGTTTATAGCTTCATACATTAGGCCATCAAGCTCTGACCTGGGGGGCAGAACACCGACCCTTGTGAATGTATCAAGCAGACTCTGATAATCGGAGAAGAATCCGCTGTGTATATGGTCAAGATTGATATCCTCTGTAGTAGTACCTGCGAGGTAGCTGTCAAAGTATCTCTTGTCGGATACGAATTTCTCACCGTGAAGCTTCGCGCAGGGATCGGGAATACGGGGCAGACCGAGCTGATTTGCCAACTCTCTCGTCTCATTATCGGTAAGATTGATGATCGGAGTTATCTTTGCCGCATCAGTACCGGGTATACCAAGAATGAGCTTGGGATACGGAGAGAAAAATGTTGTCTGCAATCTGTTGAAGTAGTATTTGTCAGGTGAATTGAGCTTGTCATATTCCCAGGAATTACCGTTTGATCTGATAGTAAGGGATTCAAGTACATACAGAAGATCAAACTTTGTTATGCCTATGGAAAGAACAGTTTTCTTGCCCTGTTCATACTGCTCCTTGATATATCCGCATAAAGATCTGTAAAGACCTATAAAGCACATTACACACGGCTTTTCGGCACGCATGATGACCTCATTGCTTACCTCGGGAGCGTAATTGATGAGCTTTGTGTGGATTCCCTGCTTTTCCCAGTATTCAATGGTCGTATCCACTGACTTTTTCTGAGTAGTTGCATATTCTTTCATCGCTTCATTTCCCGCATAATACTTATCAGGCTCATACTTCCATGAAGGAGTCTTAACTATGAGCAGCTCAAGCTCAAGGTCAGGGCGGACTCTTTTCTTGTATTCATTCATAAGGAGCGTCATTACCTGAGCGTCCTTGCCGCCTGACATACCTAAGCATACTTTCTCTGTATCCGCAGGGATAAGGTCATATTTCTCTATAGTGTCCAGGAATTTTGCATACATCGTTTCAAAAAGCTTGTTAACATACTCTGATCCTGATATCATTTTTCTACCTCTTATCATTTATTGTTTCAGACCACACCAAGGTCAGCAAGTGCTTTGTCTATTATTTCCATATTTTCAGCTCTGAGCGGAGTCAACGGAAGTCTTAGCTCGTTTCTCATCTTTCCGATACGATAAAGCGCATATTTCACAGGAATGGGGTTTGATTCTGATAAAAGCGCCTTGTTCAGCGCAAGAAGCTCACTGTTCAGTCTGATAGCCTTTCTCAGATCATTCTCCTCCACAGCCTTGTAGAGTGCCAAGAACCTTGCGGGGATGACATTAGCGATAACAGAGATAACTCCATCGCCGCCTACCGAAAGGAATGGCAGGAATGTGGAATCGTTTCCGGATAATACAGAAAAATTATCAGGTGTATTCGCAACGATCTCTGCGACCTTTTCCATATCGGACGATGCTTCCTTTATACCGATGATACGCTCAAGCTTTGACAGCTCAACTATAGTGTCAACAGAAGCGTCGGTGACAGTTCTGCTTGGTACGTTATATATAATTATCGGTACATTTGAAGCATTGTGTATAGCTGTATAATGCTCGATAAGTCCCTGCTGAGTGGGCTTGACATAATACGGAACTACCGAAAGAACAGCATCCACGCCAAGCTTTTCGGCTTCCTGTGTCAGATATACTGCTTCACTTGTGGAATTGGCTCCGCAGTTGGCGATTATCGTTATGCGGTTCCTGACAATGTCCTTTGTGATATTAATGAGCTCTATATGCTCCTTGAATGAGAGCATAGAAGATTCGCCTGTGCTTCCGCATACAACGATACCATCTATGCCTTCACCGATCAGCCATTCAATATATGAAGTGTATGCCTCAACGTCTATATCTCCATTGATAAACGGAGTTGCAACAGCAGCAAAAATGCCCTTTAATTTCATAATATCTCCTCCATATCAGTTGAATTTGCCAAGAACAGATCTGAGTATGGCGATACACTCGTCAACTTCTTCCTTTGTGATATTGAGTGCAGGCATGAAACGCAGAGTATTCTTGTTCGGCGAATTGATTATCAGCTTGTTTTTAAGACATTCTGCCTGTATCGCTGAACAGTCTGCACCTTCAAATGCAAGTGCCAGAAGCAGACCCTTTCCACGGGTGCCGCATACGATCTTATAACTGTCAGCAAGCTTGTCAAGCTCTGCTCTGAAGTAGCTTCCCACCTCGTTCACGTTGCTCAGTATATCCTTGTCGATTATTTCCTTTACCACCGAAAGTCCTACCGCAGTAGCAATGGGAGTCATGCTGTAGGTACCGCCCTGATCTCCTGCCTCAAAGCAGCAAACCCTGTCCTTTGCCAACACAGCGGAAAGCGGTACGCCGCCTCCTATGCCCTTTGCAAGAGTCATTATATCAGGCTCGATATCATAGAGTTCATATCCGAACATTGTTCCGAGTCTGCCTATTCCTGTCTGGACTTCGTCTATAATAAGCAATATATCGTTCTCGTCGCAGATCCTTCTGATCTCCTTTACATAATCTTTTTCGGATTCGATAACGCCGCCTTCACCCTGAACGAGCTCAAGCATTATTGCACAGGTCTTATCGCTGATATTCTTTCTGATATCGTCAATATTATTGTACTCTGCCCAGATAAATCCATCTACCTTGGGAGCATAGATATCCTTCCACTTTTCCTTGCCCGAAGCCGACATCGTGGCAAGAGTTCTTCCGTGGAAGCTGTTCTTTGCAGTAATGATCTCATAAGCGCCGTTTTTATACTTGCTGCCGTATTTCCTTGCAAGCTTTATTGCGCCTTCATTTGCCTCTGCTCCCGAATTGATAAAGAACACCTTATCCATACATGATATACTTGTCAGAAGCTCCGCCAGTTCGATAGCGGGAACATTATAATATGACGGACTTGGATTTATGAGCAGTTCCGACTGTTCACGAAGTGCCTTCTGCATAACAGGCGCACAGTGTCCCAGGCAGCATACTGCCCATCCCTGGATCATATCAAGATATTTATCACCGTTAAGATCCCACAGATATGACCCTTTTCCCTTTTCAAAAACTATATCGGGACGATTGGTAGTATACATTATTGAAGCATTTGCCTTTTTTATCATTTCATTTGTATTTGTGCAAGACATCAACGGTCGCCCTTTCTTTAACAACATGTTTTCCTTGTTTTCTTTACTGTATCGCTTTTTTCGGGGATCTTCTGGCTGAAGAGTTCACAGCATAACTCTTCCTCAAAATCCATATCATCGTCCCTGATCTCCGCGTCTTCCACAACGCTGAGCTTTTCCTTTTCCTGTACTTCTCCGCCGCAGCAACAGCAGCACTTTTCCTTGTCTTCCATAATGTACCTCCTAAAAATCAAATTTATCGGCTATTTTATTGTAATAGACTTCTATAAATCTGAGAAGTCCTTCATAGCTAGCGAATCCATCGGGCATAAAGTTTATTTTTCTTGCCCATGGATATTCAACGTTTATATAAGCGAATGTCTTTTCGCCGTGAGCAGCAAGATATTCATTATCACTGCCCAGTATCACATCGTAATCATTGTTTCGGATATGATCTATTATTTCGCCTCTGTCATCGGTAAAAATAACATTGGTCCCACTGGATATTTCCTTCAGCCTGGCCTCTAGATCGATGTTATCATCGTTTTTCGGTGCTTTTACTATAACCGTTTCAACATTATCGTCAAATTCCTTCACAAGGAATCTGAGGAAGGCTTCCGACGTATCGTAATTTCCCACGATGATCTTCTTCTTGTCACATATCTCTTCCAGATATCTGAAAGTGGTAACTCTTCCAAGTCCGTTTCTGAAGCTTTGCCTTACTTCATCCAGAAGCATATCGCGCATTTCGTCGGTTTCCCTGCTTTCGCGCCCGAGAGCACGCAGTACCGAAGAAACGAACATATCCGTAGCTTCCAGTCCGATGGGATAACCGCAGCTGATATAGGGGATACCGTATTCTTCATTCATGTATTCCGCTAATTTTGATCCGTATTCTCTGTCAATGATAACATTGAGAGCAGCCGAAGGATAATTCCTTATATCATCCACATCTACACCGCAGAATAATACCCTTGCGGATATACCGAATTTTCCGAGGAGTTTAACCAGATATGCTCCGTCGTCCTTCCAGCCGCTGTATTTTTCGACGGGAGGGATGATATTTACTATTTCACTGATTTCATCACGCGGGGCTCCGAGCTCGTGAACAAGTCTCTCCATAGCCGTATTGCATCCTGAAATATGGTCGTTGATAAAGCTTCCGCCTTCAACAGTGATTATGGGAATATCAAGATCGAGGCTGTGGATAACGCCCTTTATATCGTCGCCTATTATCTCCGAGGCACAGCTGGAAATAAGAACTATGATCCTGGGATTATTGGTAAAATACTCCTTCCGTATCTTATAGGCTATATCGTCCTCGCCGCCAAACACCGTGGTTTCACGGCACATCTCCGTATATGATATACTGAGAGGATTCGTGAGCGAAGCCTCAAAAGCGGGAAGTACGCATCCCTTCGGACCGTGAACGATGACCGAAGCATCCTTTATCTGAGCTGCGATCCTGCTCACGCCCAGTATCCCGCATTTACGGATAGAGTCGAGACAGTTTTTTTCTTCAGTCATTTTACTTCTCCAAAAAAATCGAATAATTATTCATAGGTGTGTCCAGAGTTTCGTTAAGTGCTGTAAAAATACTTCTTGCTCCGTTCAGACCATAAACGGGATTATGAGCAAATCTGTACCTGAATACTTTCTTTCCGCTGAAAAAATTATCATTACAGAATATCACAGGGGCATCAAGTTCATTTACAAGTTCCCGTATCTCGTCAATGTACTTTGACGGATATACCACTGCTTCTACTCCGCCCTCACATACTTCCTTTTTGAATATGTGGAACTTTTCACGCATAGTTGACAATTCTATGCCCACGATAACGGGCTCCATACCAAGTTCAGAAGCGAGCTTGACAAGAGAGAGAAGTCTGTCGCCTGTCTGGTTCCATATCACGCATTTCCTGCCGCTGCCGATCTTTTTCCTGAGCTCATCTCTCATGCGGAAGAGCTCCGAGATCTCCTCGTTTTCATATATGTATGAGATATCCATTGAAAGCTTACGGGCTATATCCTCCAGCCAGCGCATAGTTGCTTCAAGTCCGATCGGCGCCGATGAATCCACATAATCAATACCGCCGAGAGTCCTGAGCTGGTCGAAAAAGCCCCGTGAGTAAAACGGACAAAGAGATACGTTCACATCAGCCTCTGACATCTTTTCAAGTCTTTCCATATTAAAGCCGTGATCGAATACTTCGTTCATCTTCAATCCGATAAGACCAAGATCACGTTTTATCTCGTCAATTTCCTTCTTTTTCGTGGGATCCCACAGCCATCTTCTCGTGAAAAGATTGACTGAACCCTTCTGTTCCCTGTCCTTACTTCTTCCGAAGGAGTAAAGCTTTTCGGCAAGATGTCTAAATGCGTTCTCGGTGCCGTCACGATAGGTCTTGCCCGAGTATCCGCCAGTATTCATGAATATTACTCTTTTTCTGTCCTCATCAGGCAGAGATTCGATACAGCCTTCAACGTCATCGCCTATAATATCCGTGCAGCAATTTGTGAGGACCGCAACATTTTTATCAGGATTTTTTTTCATTACCTCCTCAAGAGAATCCATAAACTTCTGTTCTCCGCCGAAGATAATGTCATTTTCCTTCATATCAGTGGTATGGTGACTTCTTTTGTCACAGTTATCCATCTGTCCCATGGAGGTCAGGAAGTGTCTGTTTGCTGTACATCCCGCAGTTCCGTGTACCAGCAAAACAAGATCGTCAAAATAGCTGAACACATCATATGCGCCCCAGAATGCACAGAACTGATGCATATCTATACATTCACCGATGTCTATAAGATCTTTTTCAACAGCACTGACAAGAGCGCTTAATTTAACCGTCTTTTTAAGTCCCATAGCCTGTTACACCATTTCAGCCTGCTTGATCATAAGATCAAAGCTTTCGTCGTCAAGAGGTGTAGGTATGACCATATTGGCATTGCTGATTATAGATGAAGCAAGCGAATCGTAGACCTTTGCCTGCGCCGATTCGGGACAGCCTTCAACGACCGTACAATTCTTCATCTCACATTCCTGAACGATATTATCTCTTGGTATCCAGCTGATCACATTTGTGGAGATCTTACCGGCAAGTTTCTCGACGATTTCTCTTTCACGGTAAGCATTTCTCTGATTGCATATTATTCCGCCAAGACGGACACTGCTTCTTTCGCCGAAACGCTTTATAGCCTTTGAGATATTGTTAGGGCAATACCGCACAATTGCAAAACGGAGAAAAATGTGGTATAATAGGAATATGGA
>ENA-OYXZ01000315-OYXZ01000315.1-human-gut-metagenome-genome-assembly--contig:-NODE-315-length-22279-cov-11.021868_pt1 | contig 22279 bp, 19 predicted proteins | sample MGYA00243975_ERZ653432 | MGnify/ENA primary metagenome ERZ653432 (study PRJEB26926, sample SAMN06164954) | human gut metagenome | biome: ENVO:00009003; feature: ENVO:2100002; material: ENVO:00002003...
TGTATAAGAGACAGGTGGAGAGGAATGTGAGGGAGGTGGTGTTTGATTTTCGGAAGACGGTGTTTATGGACAGTTCGGGGATTGGACTGGTGATGGGGAGGTTTCGGGAGATGGAGCTGATTGGCGGGAAGGTGAGAGCGGTGCATGTGGGAGAGCGGATGCGGAGGATTCTGGTGATGTCGGGGGTGACGCGGGTGATTGAGGTGGAAGAGGAGAAGACGTGGAAGTAGGTTTTGGACGGGGAGTGGGCAGAAAGGGGAATGGGATGATGCGAGAAAGGATGAAAACAGAAGAGAAGATGCGGTGGAATACGATGACGCTGGAATTTGAGAGCCGTCCCTGCAATGAGAGTTTTGCGAGGGTGTCTGCGGCGGCGTTTCTGGCGCAGCTGAATCCGACGGTGGAGGAAGTGGCGGATGTCAAGACGGCGATTTCGGAGGCGGTTACGAATGCGATGATTCACGGATACCGGCAGGAAAAAGGGAAAATTCAGATGAAGTGTGTGCTGGATCTGGAGGAGAAGGTGTTTCAGGTGACGGTAAAAGATACCGGCGTCGGGATTGAAAATGTGGAGAAGGCGATGGAGCCGATGTTTACGACCTGCCCGGAGCTGGAGCGGTCGGGGATGGGGTTTTCGTTTATGGAGGCGTTTATGGATAACTGTAAGGAAATCCAGAGCAGGATAGAAAGCTTTGAACATGGCAATCTGTCACTTAAAGATGAAGAAGCATTTACCAATCATATTCTTAACTGTGCAGACTGTCGTGAAGAGATGGAGATATATTATATAATTTTATATGGATTAGAAGATGATAGTGAGAAAAGAACAGAGAACAGCAGATATAGTGCATATTTAGATGCATTTGATTTTACAGGGCTGGTTGAGCAGAAGCTTAAGGACAGTGAGGCTAAATGTTTGTTTTTAAGACAATGGACTCATTTTACCAGGGTAAGATATATTTTTGTTTCTACAGTTATGGTTCTTACAGCATTGCTTCTTATCATTATTAAATTCTTTTAAAGATGGGAGATTGTTATGGGTGAAAAACTTATATTAATAGATGGACACAGCATATTAAATAGGGCATTTTACGGAGTTCCTGACCTTACTAATGCAGAAGGCATACATACCAATGCTATGTATGGCTTTCTTAATATTTTATTTAAATTTCTTGATGAAGAAAAGCCTGACTATATTACGGTTGCATTTGATTTATCTGCACCGACATTCAGACATAAGGCATTTGATGGATATAAAGGGACAAGAAAGCCTATGCAGCCAGAACTAAAGCAGCAGGTTCCTCTTATGAAGGAGCTGCTTAAAGCAATGAATATTACAGTTGTCGAGCAGGAGGGATACGAAGCAGATGATATTCTAGGTACAATTGCGAAGGAAAGTGCTGCGAAAGGAATAGATGTATCAATTGTTTCAGGTGACAGAGATTTGCTTCAGCTGGCAGATGAGCATATTAAGATAAGAATACCAAAGACAAAGAAAGGTGTAACAGAGGTTGAAGATTATTATCCATCAGATGTATTTAATCTGTATGGAGTTACTCCTCATGAATTTATAGATGTTAAAGCCCTTATGGGGGATACATCTGATAATATACCGGGAGCACCGGGGATAGGACCTAAGACAGCGTCTGCCATTATTCGGGAATATCATAGTCTTGATAATGTTTTTGAACATCTTTGCGAGTTGAAGCCGCCTAAAGCAAAAACATCAATAACTGAGAATATCGAGCAGATTAAGATGAGCAGATTCTTGTCAGAGATTAAAATCGATGTTCCGATTGATTATAAAGTTGAAGATTCTAAAGCAGGTGATTTCTTTAATGAGAATTCATATGAACTTTTTAAGAAGTATAATTTTAAAAATATGCTAAAGAAGTTTGAGAATACAGATATAATTGCTAAAGATCCTGAATGTTATGAATATTTCAAGAAGATATCTGATTTTGCTGAGGTTGAAAATGTATTTAACAAAGCAATGGATATAGCAGGTGGAATTGAAAAAATCGGACTTTCTATTGTAAGAGAAAGTGAACTGACTGCAGTTGGAATAACACTATCAGATACAGAAATATATTATATTCCGGTATCGGGCTTTGTTACAGAGAGTTATCTTGCAGACCGTCTGTCAGATGTTGTAAGCGTGGCTTCTAACAGAAATATAGCATCTGCCAATATTAAAGATTATCTTGATATATTTGAAAAAGACAAGATAAATGGCTATCCGCTTGTTTCAGAAAAAGCATTTATTGATACTGCAATTGCGGCATATCTGCTTCATCCAAGTAACGAAAGTTATGATTATGAAAGTCTTGGAAGAGAGTTTTTATCATTAACATATCCTTCAAAAACAGAACTTCTGGGTAAATTGTCAATTAATAAGGCAGTAAATGAAGCGGAAGACAATCTTATTAAGTATGCATGTCTTTCATCATATGCTTATTACAAATGTGCTGATAAAATTACAGAACAGTTAAAGAGTGAGAATATGTATGAGCTTTTTGAAACTATAGAAATGCCTCTTATATTTGTTCTTTTTGATATGCAGCAGCAGGGCATAAGTGTTGATAAAAAGGCACTTGTTGATTATTCTAAGGTACTTGGCACTAAGATTTTGGTTCTTGAGAAAGAGATATATGAAGCAGCAGGCGAAGAGTTCAATATCAATTCACCAAAGCAGCTTGGTGTAATACTTTTTGAAAAGCTTGGAATGCCTAACGGAAAGAAGACAAAGAGTGGCTATTCAACAGCCGCAGATGTACTTGAAAAGCTTGCACCTGATTATCCGGTTGTAAGTAAGATTCTTGAATACAGACAGTTATCAAAGCTTAAATCAACTTATGCTGACGGTCTTACACAGTATATATCAGAAGATGGAAGAATTCATGGTACATTTAACCAGACAATAACTGCTACTGGAAGAATAAGCAGTACAGAGCCTAATCTTCAGAATATTCCTATAAGAATGGAGATGGGTAAGGCTATAAGAAAGGTATTTGTTCCAAAGAATGGCTTTGTATTCTTGGATGCCGACTACTCTCAGATAGAGTTAAGAATTCTTGCTCATATGTCAGGGGATGAGAAGCTCATTGAGGCGTATAATTCATCAGCAGATATCCACAGAGCAACGGCGGCACAGGTCTTTGGCGTACCGCTCGATGAGGTTACTGATGAACAGAGAAGAAATGCCAAGGCAGTTAATTTCGGCATTATCTATGGAATGAGTTCATTTGGATTAAGTCAGGATCTTAGTATTTCAAGAAAAGAAGCTAAAGAATATATTGAAAGATATTTTGCAAGCTATCCGACTATCAAGACATTTATTGACGGACTCGTAAGTGATGCCAAAGAAAAAGGATATTCACTTACAATGTACAATAGAAGAAGAGAAATTCCAGAGATTAAATCTTCTAATTTCATGCAGCGTTCTTTTGGAGAGAGAGTTGCCATGAATGCACCGATTCAGGGAACTGCAGCTGATATTATAAAGCTGGCAATGATTAATGTATATAATGCACTTAAGGAGCATAATCTCAGGTCAAGACTTATATTGCAGGTTCATGATGAGCTTCTTGTTGAGACGGCAGAGGATGAGGTTGAAACTGTAAAGCAGATTATGCTTGATGGAATGAAGAATGCAGTAAGCCTTAAAGTTCCTCTTGAGGTAGATTTAAAGGAAGGAAAAGACTGGCTGGAGGCACACTAATGAAAGTTATTGGAATCACAGGTGGTGTAGGAGCAGGAAAATCTTCTGTTCTTGCACTCCTTAAAGAAATGTGTTCCTGCGACATTATACAGGCAGACCTTGTTGCAAGAAATATATACCACTCAGGTAATATTGGATTTAAAAAGGTCGTTGATATATTCGGGGAGCAGATTGTAGGAGAAGATGGAGAGATAAACAGACCTCTTCTCGCAGATATTATATTTAAGAACCCTAATAAGAGAATCGTTCTTAACAGCATAATTCATCCTCTTGTAAAACAAGAGATTATTAATCAGATTAATAATCATAAGATAGCAGATGATGTTGATTACTGTTTTGTTGAGGCAGCACTGCTTATTGAAGATCACTATGATATATTCATGGATGAGATATGGTATATATATGTTTCGGAAGATGAGAGAAGAAAAAGACTTGCTGCTTCAAGAGGCTATTCTGATGAAAAGATATCAGACATATTTAAAAGCCAGCTATCTGATGATGAGTTCAGAAAGCATGCAGATAAAGTGATTAATAATGGCGCAGATATTGAAAAAACACGCGCCCAGCTTGAGATTATACTTGGAATATGATACATTATACATAATTTGTTTATTCTAGAGGTAGGGTATGGATAATACACAGTCAAGAAATGAGACCCTTGTTTTTGGTCTTGATATAGGAACAAGAAGTATTGTCGGTGTTGTGGGATACATGGAAAGGAACCGTTTTAAAGTTATTGCAATGGCTGAGCAGAAGCATGAAACCAGAGCAATGCTTGATGGTCAGATTCATGATATCTATAAAGTTGGCGATACAATCAGAAAAGTTAAGAATTCTCTTGAGAATCAGCTAGAAAGGGAACTTTCAGATGTATGCATTGCTGCTGCCGGACGAGTTCTTAAAACTGTTAATTCGTCTGCTGAGTATGAATTTGAAGAAGAAACACGGGTTACACAGGAACATATCTATTCACTTAATCTTCTGGCAGTTGAGAATGCACATAATAAGATTAACGAAAAAGAAGATAAAGCAAGATTTTATTGTGTCGGAAACACCCCTATAAGATATCAGCTTAACGGCTATGATATTAATAATCTTGAGGGACATAAGGCTTCTAAGATTTCAGTTGAACTTATTGCTACATTTTTGCCGGAAGAGGTAGTTGATGGACTTTATGAAGCTGTTGAATATGCCGGACTTAATGTTGCAAGTCTTACATTAGAGCCTATAGCAGCCATGAATATAGCAATTCCTGAGCAGTACAGGCTCCTTAACATAGGGCTTGTTGATGTAGGTGCAGGAACATCAGATATCTGTCTTACAAAGGATGGCTGTATAATTGCTTATGGCATGATACCTTGCGCAGGTGATGAGATAACAGAGTGTATCGCAAAAACTTACCTTGTTGATTTTAATACTGCTGAAAAGATTAAAATGTCTGCAAGTACTAAGAAAAAAGGACTTGTAACATTTAAAGATATCATGGGTATTACGCAGAAGGTAGATGCACTTGAAATAAGAAATGCAGCAGCTGATGTTGTGAATGCGATGGCAAAGGATGTTGCGGAAAAGATTATTGAGCTTAATGGCGGTAAGCCTGTAAATGCTGTGTTTGTTGTTGGCGGTGGTGGCAAGATACCAGGTTATACAGAAAGAGTTGCCGATTGTCTTGGAATACCGCACCAGAGAGTTGCGGTAAGAGGTGAAGAGGTTCTAACTGCAGTTGATTTTCAGGTTGACAATTTCAAGAAGGATTCATTATATGTAACGCCTGTCGGTATATGCACTAATTATTATACGCAAAAGAACAATTTTGTATTTGTTACTGTTAATAAAGAACGAATAAAGCTCTATGATACAAGTAATCTTACAGTTGTAGATGCTGTCATGCAGATTGGCTTCCCTAATGAAAAGCTTTTCCCAAGAAGAGGGGCAGAGATTAACTTTACTGTTAATGGAAAGTCAAGACTTGTAAGGGGAAGTGCCGGGGAAGGCGCAGTTGTTACGCTTAATGGAAGACCGGCTAATCTTCATACTCCGATTGAACAGAATGATATAATAGTTGTAACGGAATCTACAGTAGGAGAACCGGCAAGCATAACAATAGGACAGCTTGAAGAGTTTAATTCCCAGATAACATTTATAGTAAATGATAAAACTATAGTCTGCCCAAGATTTGCATATGTTAATGGAGAATTAAAGTCAGAGTTCTATGATATTAATGACGGCGACAAAATCCGTATGGAGAACTTCTATACAGTTGCACAGCTTTTTGAGTTTCTTGACTTGGATTATAAGACACTCAATGTAACTGTTAATAATGAACCAGCAGATAAGAATACTAAAGTATATGAGAACTTTACGGTAAGAACTTCTTCATTAGAGGAATATAATGAGAATATTATGGCATCAGAAAAGCTGCAGGAATCAGAAGAAACTGATGATAAGGTAGCAGAAGAACCAGTTATACAACCGCTGGATATAACTATTACGGTTAATGGTCAGAGCGTTGTTTTATCAGGCAAGCCTGATTATATAGTTGTAGACCTGTTCCAGTTCTATCCATTTGATCTTACAATGGTAAGGGGAAATCTTGTATTCTTACATAACGGAAATGATGCTGATTATTCATCGCCACTTAATGATGGTGATGTTATAGAGCTTCGCTGGGAGGATAAATAATTATGAGAATGATGCCGATTGCCAGCGGAAGCAGTGGAAACTGCATCTACCTTGGTACGGAGGACACACATGTTCTTTTTGATGCCGGAATAAGCAGGAAAAGAATTGAAGAAGGGCTTAATACGGCGGGTTTAAGTCTTAAAGATATTGATGCAATATTTGTAACACATGAACATATTGACCATACAAAAGGGCTTGGTGTTATATCGAGAAAAGATGGGATTCCAATCTATTCAACGTCTGGTACAATAGAGGGGATAGAACAGATTTCATCACTTGGGAATATTCCGGATGGCATATTTAATAAGATAAATGCGGATGAAGATATTTCAATTGGAGATGTAACAGTCCACCCATTCCGTATATCACATGATGCTAACGAACCGGTTGCGTATACATTTACTCAAAAATGTGCAGATGGTATAAAAAAAGCATCGGTTGTAACTGATTTAGGGTATTTTGATGATTATGTGGTTGATAATCTGACAGAATCTGATATTATGCTTGTTGAGGCTAATCATGATATCAATATGTTACAGGTTGGTCCTTATCCTTTTTATCTTAAGAAAAGAATATTAGGTAATAAAGGACATCTCTCTAATGAGACATCTGGACAGCTTGTCAATTCCATGCTTCATGATAAGCTTAAGAAAATATATCTTGGTCATTTAAGCAAAGAGAATAACTATGATAAACTTGCTTATGAGACGGTGAAGTTAGAAATTGATATGTCAGATAACTCATTCAAATCTTCGGATTTTGATATAGAGGTTGCAAAGCGTGATGTTTTATCAGGTATTTGCGAAATATAACAGGCGCTTACAAGGTGCAGAAAGAGGAAAACTATGAAAAAATGTGTAATTACTGTTGTAGGAAAAGATACTGTTGGTATTATTGCCAGAGTATGTACTTATCTTGCTGATACAAAGGTTAATATCCTTGATATCTCACAGACTATTGTTTCAGGATATTTTAATATGATGATGATTGTTGATATGTCTGGTTCTACAAAGAATTTTGATAATGTTAATGAAGATCTTAATAAGCTTGGCGAAGATATTGGTGTTGTAATTAAATGCCAGCGTGAAGAAATATTTGACATGATGCACCGTATCTAAGAAAGTGAGGAGACTTAAATACTATGATTAATATTATGGAAGTTACAGAGACTAACAAAATGGTCGAGAAAGAGAACCTTGATGTAAGAACTATTACTATGGGTATTAATCTTCTTGACTGTGCTGGTCCTGATTTAGCTGAGGTAAATGAGAAAATATATAACAAAATCACAACTCTTGCTAAGGATTTAGTTTCAACCGGAGAAGAGATTGCAAAGGAATTCGGTGTTCCTATTGTTAATAAGAGAATATCAATTACACCTATTTCTCTTGTTGGTTCTTCTGCATGTAAGACACCTGAGGATTATGTTACTATTGCGAAAACTCTTGATAAAGCGGCTCATACTGTTGGTGTTAATTTCATTGGTGGTTATTCAGCAGTTGTATCAAAAGGTATGACTAAGAGTGATGAACTTTTAATAAGATCAATTCCACAGGCACTTGCACAGACAGAGCTTATATGCAGTTCTGTTAATGTCGGTTCAACAAAGACTGGTATTAACATGGATGCAGTAAGACTTATGGGCGAGATAGTTAAAGAGACAGCAGAACTTACTAAGGATAAAGATTCTTTAGGATGTGCCAAGCTTGTTGTGTTATGTAATGCCCCTGATGATAATCCTTTCATGGCTGGTGCATTCCACGGTGTGACAGAAGATGATGCAATTATAAATGTTGGTGTCAGTGGTCCTGGTGTTGTTAAATACGCACTTGAGAGTGTAAGAGGAAAGAGCTTTGAGGTTCTTTGCGAAACTATCAAGAAGACAGCATTTAAGATTACAAGAGTAGGACAGCTTGTTGCACAGGAGGCTTCTAAGAGACTCGGTGTACCTTTTGGCATTATTGACCTTTCACTTGCACCAACTCCTGCTGTTGGAGATTCAGTAGCAGAGATTCTTGAAGAAATCGGACTAGAGAGAGCAGGAGCACCTGGTACTACAGCTGCACTTGCAATGCTTAATGATCAGGTTAAGAAGGGCGGTGTTATGGCATCTTCTTATGTAGGCGGACTTAGTGGAGCATTCATCCCTGTATCAGAGGATCAGGGAATGATTGACGCGGTTAATGAAGGTTCACTTACAATTGAAAAGCTTGAAGCCATGACATGTGTATGCTCAGTTGGTCTTGATATGATAGCTATTCCAGGTGACACACCTGCAACAACAATTTCAGGAATTATTGCAGATGAAGCAGCTATCGGTATGGTAAATCAGAAGACAACAGCAGTAAGAGTTATTCCTGTTGTAGGAAAGGGTATTGGAGAGACAGTTGAATTCGGCGGACTCTTAGGTTATGCGCCTATTATGCCTGTTAATAAATTTGACTGTTCTGCATTCGTAAACAGAGTGGGAAGAATTCCTGCACCAATCCACAGCTTTAAGAATTAATTAAGAATTAATATAAAAAATGCACCGGTTGAATCAGATTAATGGTTCAGCCGGTGTATTTTTATATACGTATTATATTCTGTTGCAGTTCATTCTTCATTACATACCCATACTTTTCATATACAGCCTGTGCATATATATCAGAACATGCAAGGTCAAATATAAGTTCTTTTTTATAATCAGCAGCCTTGGTAATGAAAGGCACATCAAGTTCTTTCTTGATGCTTCCAAGATACTGCTGTCCGGTTTTATTAAAACCTAATAATCTTATATATGGTATATTATTGTATGAATCGGACATGGATTTTCTTATTTCAAGAATTATATGCATAATGCAGCGGCATATTCTTGAATATACTATATTCTTTGATTTGACTTTCATTGCAAATTCTGTGATAGTGTCACTTCCTGTAAATGTACCTGCAAATCTGTTTGCGATGTCCGGACTGATATCTTCATATTCAGCAAGTCTGTCAGCAAAGTCAGTATTATTAATGTTACATATCTGCTTAATAAATAACATTTTATGATTAAATATATTACTGAAATCATCAAGAAATAAAGGACAGCTCTTAGAATTGCTGATTTCTTCATACATACCGGCAGTAATGTATGTTTTTAATCTGTCATGTTCATCTGACATAAGCATTTTTCTTATTCCAAATGCACTTGCATACTCAGCGGTATCTGTGTCGTCATTGTAGCCAGCACCTTCACGAAGCACCGGATAATATGTCATGTTAAGGTTGTTGTAAAGAATTTCTTTTATATATTCAATTGCAAGAATGTTATTAGAACCTGTAATGATGTCTTTGCATTCAGGCAGATATTCCAGAAGAGCAGTCTGTCTTGCCGCAGGGTATGAGAGCCCCTCTGCAAGAGCTTTGTTAAGAATTGCCTTATATTCAGGCAATTCTGATATTATAGTACGGCTTATCTTTGCCAGACAATCTGCATTATCAGTTTCAGCACCAAAACAGATTGAAGCGGCTTTCATTGTATTAAGTGTAAGAACTGCACCTTTAGCAAAATTCTCTGCACTTGATAATGCGTAGTATACAGGTAGTTCAACAACGATATCAGCACCAGCTTTTAATGCAGCACTTGTTCTTGCATACTTATCAATTACTGCCGGTTCACCACGCTGCACAAAATTGCCGCTCATAACAACGATAATGCAGTCAGCCTGCGAAATCTGTCTTGCTTTATTCATCTGATATACATGTCCTGTGTGTAATGGGTTATATTCTGCAACAATTCCGCATGCTTTCATGTAGTGTCTCCTTTATGTTTTTATTATATTTTACTGAAATCGTACATTTATGTCAAAAATATTGCTGAATTTAGTCAATGTATCGTTTTTAAAACATTTTTAAGTGCCAGACGACCTTGTTTTCGACTAAAAATTGGTATATAATTTTTGTCAGAGTTCAGTATGTTTACTGAAAATTTACTTTTTTATAAGGAGGAGTCATTAATCATGGCATTTATTGACACAATTAAAGAAAGAGCAAAGGCAGACAAGAAGACTATCGTATTACCAGAGTCTATGGATAAGAGAACTTATGAAGCTGCTGAGAAGATTTTAAAGGAAGGCATTGCTAATTTAGTTATCATTGGTACTCCTGAAGAGATCGAGAAGTATGGTAAGGGCTATGACATTTCTGGCGCCACAATCGTAGATCCATTTAACGATCCTAATAAGCAGAAGTATATTGATAAATTCGTTGAGTTAAGAAGCAAGAAGGGTGTTACACCTGAGATGGCTAAGGAACAGATGGAGAAGGATTACATGTACTATGCATGCCTTATGTGTAAATGTGGAGATGCTGATGGAGCAGTATCTGGTGCATGCCACTCAACAGGTAACACAATCCGTCCAGCTCTTCAGTTATTAAAGACTAAGCCAGGTATCAGCTCAGTTTCAGGTTTCTTCCTTATGGAAGTTCCAGACTGCGAATTCGGTGAGAACGGTCTTTTTGTATTCGCTGACTGTGCTGTAAGCCCAGATTATGATTCAGAGAAGCTTGCTGAGGTTGCTAAGCTTTCTTCAGATTCATTCAAGAGCTTTGTAGGAAAGGACGCTAAGGTTGCTATGCTTAGCTTCTCTTCATACGGAAGTGCTAAGCATGACAGAGTAACTATGGTTGCTGATGCTGTTAAGATTGCAAAAGAGAAGTACCCAGATATCACTGTTGATGGTGAGCTTCAGTTAGATGCTGCTTTAGTTCCAGAAGTTGCTGCACTTAAGGCACCTGAGAGCCCGGTAGCTGGTAAGGCTAATACACTTGTATTCCCTAACCTTGAAGCTGGTAACATCGGTTATAAGCTTGTTCAGAGACTTGCTAAGGCTGGAGCTTATGGTCCTGTTCTTCAGGGACTTTCTATGCCAGTTAACGATCTTTCAAGAGGATGCTTCGCTGACGATATCGTTGGTGTAGTAGCTATGACAGCAGTTCAGGCTCAGAATGCATAATTAACATTTTTAAGGAGAATTTTTGTAATGAATATTTTAGTATTAAACTGTGGAAGCTCATCTCTTAAGTATCAGCTTATTAACATGGATGATGAGAGCGTAATCGCAAAAGGTCTTGTAGAGAGAATCGGTATTGAAGGTTCTGTTCTTACACACAAGCCAACAGGAAAGGATAAGTATGTTGTTGAAACACCTATGAAGGATCACAACATTGCAGTTAAGCTTGTTCTTGATGCTCTTCAGGATGCTGAGCACGGCGTAATCAAGTCTACAGATGAGATTGCAGCAGTAGGACACAGAGTACTTCACGCAGGTGAGAAGTATATCGAGTCTTGTCTTGTAACAGAAGATGTTAAGAAGGTTGTAAGAGAGTGCTTCGACCTTGGTCCTTTACATAACCCAGCTAACCTTATCGGTATTGAAGCCGTTGAGGCAGCTATGCCAGGCAAGCCAAATGTAGCTGTATGGGATACTGCATTTGGTGGAACAATGGAGCCAAAGGCTTACCTCTATGCTATTCCTCGTGAATACTATGAGAAGTACGGCGTAAGAAGATATGGTTTCCACGGAACAAGCCACAGCTTTGTTTCTAAAGAGACAATCAAGTTTGCTAACCTTGATCCTAAGACAGCTAAGGTTATCGTATGCCACCTTGGTAACGGTGCTTCAATCTCAGCTTCTGTTGGTGGTAAGTGTGTAGATACTTCTATGGGTCTTACTCCACTTGAAGGACTTATCATGGGAACACGTTCTGGTGACCTTGATCCGGCTATCTTAGAGTTCTTATGCAACCATGAGAACCTTACAATAAGCGAGATGCTCAATATCCTTAACAAGAAGTCTGGTGTACTTGGTATGTCAGGCGGAATCTCAAGTGATTTCAGAGATCTTAATGCTGCAGCTAACGACGGTAACGAAATTGCTAAGGTTACACTTGAAGCTTATGCTTACAGAGTAGCTAAGTATATTGGTGCTTACACAGCAGCTATGAACGGTGTTGATGCCATTACATTTACAGCTGGTGTTGGTGAGAATGCTGCATGGCTTCGTCCAATGGTAGCTAAATATCTTGGATACCTTGGTGTTGAACTTGATGAAGCTGCAAGCGAGAAGGCTTGTGGAGTAGAAGGAATTATCTCTACACCAGAATCTAAGGTTAAGCTTTGCGTAATTCCTACTAATGAAGAGCTTGCAATCGCAAGAGAAACATTAGCATTAGTAAAATAATTGACATATTCGCGAAAAATATTGAATTTAAGTGAATTTGTTGTTGACAAAGACAGGGAGCATGCGTATAATTGACAAGGTGTGGATTAGCGCATGCTTTTCCTGTGCATAATAGTATGAATTGGAGACAATTATGCTAATTGATTTAAGAGAGCTTTTATCCGGTTCACAGGATGAAAGAATAGAAAAGGTTTCAATTGAATCAGAAAGCTTTGACACTGGAATCGCTAAGTATAGTATACTTGAGAAGCCAGAGTTTGAACTTTGCATTACCAGAATTGGTAAGAATAAGCTTGAGATTAAAGCTGAGAGCTTTGTTGTTCTTGATATTCCATGTGACAGATGTTTAGAGTCTGTTCCTACGAAAGTAGAGTACAGTGTTGATGAAATCGTTGATTTCTCAGACAATGCTGCCGGGGAAGAAGCAAAGGAAGAAAAAGACTATATTGGTGGATACGAACTCGACGTGGACAGATTAGTTTTCGGCGAAATACTGATATCCATGCCGGGTAAGACATTATGTACCCCTGATTGCAAGGGTCTATGTTCTATATGCGGACACAACCTGAATGTCTCAGAGTGTGGCTGTGACCGAGAGTCCCTGGATCCAAGAATGTCTGTTTTCAAAGATATTTTAAAGAATTTTAAGGAGGTGTAACATATGTCAATTTGTCCAAAGAATAAATCTTCAAAGGCAAGAAGAGATAAGAGAAGAGCAAACTGGAAGATGGCTGCTCCAAATCTTGTAAAGTGCTCAAAGTGTGGCGCTTTAATGATGCCTCATAGAGTATGCAAGTCTTGTGGTTCTTACAACAAGAAAGAAATCATCTCTGTTGACTAATTACTAACATGAATTTTGATAGGCTGTCCCGTTTGGGGCAGCTTGTTTTGTTTTATAAAGAAATGTGTTATACTATGTGGGATTTTGATAAAGGGAAGGCTTTTGATTATGAAAGTGAATAAAATACTCGCATTTATGTTTATATTAGAATTATGTATTATCCCATTACAGGGATGCGGTGCAAAAAGTATTACTGCAGATTCAACCGAAACCAAGGAGACTCAGGCACAGATAGATGATGTTTATGGCAAAGGTCTTAGTTTTACATACAATGATTATGCTGATAATGTGTTATCTTTAAGTTATAATCTTAAGCAGAATGCGGATGGAAGCTGGCAGCTGTCTGTCAGCGGACAGAATGCCCATGTAAATGGAACAAAAGTGATATCTGATAATAATGCCAATGGATTTTTCTATTATCTTTTGCATGAAACTAATATAGCCACTTATAAAGATTATAATAAAACAGATGATTCAATAACTTCTGATGTTGCGTGGTGGTTTAATCTTAATATATATTACGACAAGGATTCTATCGTTGCATATGGTTATATGATGCATCCGTCTGATTATGATGATATCAGAGTTCAGATTACTGAATATCTTAATGATTTATTTAAAAATGCTTAAGGTTGCGTTAATTTGATATTCGTAGTATATTTTACAATAGTATTTTAATGATTAATATGAAATGGAGTTTAATTTATGGTAAAAATCGCACTTGACGCTATGGGTGGAGATAATGCACCAGCAGAGATTGTCAAAGGAGCAGTACAGGCTGTTGCTGCTGATAAGGACTGCTTTGTATATCTTGTAGGTAAGGAAGATAAGATTAAAGAATGTCTTAATGGACAGCAGTATGATTCATCAAGAATAGAGATTGTTAATGCAGATGATGTAATTGAAACAGGTGAACCTCCTGTTATGGCTATAAGAAGAAAGAAAGAGTCATCTCTTGTTAAAGCAATGTATATGGTTAAGAATAAAGAAGCTGATGCATTCGTATCTGCCGGAAGCTCAGGAGCAATCCTTGTTGGTGGTCAGACTATCGTTGGAAGACTTCGTGGAGTTGACAGACCACCAATGGCAGCACTTATCCCTACTAAGGATGGTGTTTCACTGCTTGTTGACAGTGGTGCTAATGTGGATGCAAGAGCAACTATGCTTGTACAGTGGGCTGTTATGGGTTCTATATACATGGAGAATGTTGTTGGAATTAAGAATCCAAGAGTTGCAATTGTCAATGTCGGACTTGAGGAAGAAAAGGGAAATTCACTTGTCAAAGAAACATATCCAATGCTTAAAGAGTGTCCTAACATTAACTTTATAGGAAGTATTGAAGCAAGAGAGATTCCTAACAGCTATGCAGACATCATTGTATGCGATGCATTTGTTGGAAACTGTATCTTAAAGCTTTACGAAGGTGAAGCCAAGATGATACTTGGCAAGATTAAGGGTGTTATGATGTCATCTTTAAAGACTAAGATTGGAGCACTTCTTATTAAGAAAGCATTAAAGACACAGCTCAAGTCAATGGATGCTTCAGAACATGGAGGAGCTCCTCTTATCGGTCTTAATGGTCTTGTTGTAAAGACTCATGGCAATGCCAAAGCTAAAGAGGTTAAGAATTCATTAATTCAGTGTGTAACATTTACAAAAATGAATATAAATGATAAAATTATTGAGGCGCTCGGTCAGATTCCAGAGCAGCATAATTAAAGATTGAAAGGATAGATATTATGGAATTCGAGAAGTTACAGAATATTATTGCAGATGTACTTAACATTGATAAATCAAAGATTACTCCAGAGACAACATTTGTTGATGATCTTGGAGCAGATTCATTAGATGTATTTCAGATTATCATGGGAATTGAAGATGAATTCGATATCCAGATTCCTGATGATGCAGCTGAATCAATTGTAACAGTTAATGATGCGGTTGTTCAGATTCAGAACGCAACTAATAAATAAACCATACAGATTGTGATGAAAACTAAGAGCATAAGGAGCAAATATTCTTGCATAATTTGTTCCTTATGCTCTTGTTTTCAAAAGTTCGCAGAAAGGTGTATTATGCATAATAAAAATTTATCTGTGTTTATGCAGACTATTGGTTATGATTTCAAAGATATAAGTCTGCTGGAAGTTGCTCTTACTCACAGTTCTTATGCCAATGAGCAGAAAAAAGGAAATTGCTGTGATAATGAAAGAATGGAATTTTTAGGTGATGCTGTTCTTGAACTTTCATCAAGTGATTATATATATAAGAATCACTCTGAGATGGCTGAAGGAAAGATGACAAGACTTCGTGCCAGCATTGTTTGTGAGCCTACACTTGCTTTATGTGCAAGAGCTATTAAGCTTGATACATTTATAAGACTCGGTAAAGGAGAAGAGCTCACCGGAGGAAGAAGCAGGGATTCTATCGTATCAGATGCCTGTGAAGCTGTTATAGGAGCCATCTATCTTGATGGTGGTTTTGCTAATGCAAAAGAATTTGTTAATAAGTTCATTCTTAATGACCTTGACAATAAGAAACTCTTTTTTGATAGCAAGACTATATTACAGGAAGTTATTCAGGGACTTGGAAAAGAAGTTGATTATGAATTCATCGGTGAAGAAGGTCCTGAACATAACAAACAATTCGTTGTAGCTGCTGTAGTTGACGGGCTTTTTAATATTAAAGGAACAGGCCACACTAAGAAATCAGCATCTCAGAATGCAGCATATGCTGCACTTATCGAGCTTAAGAATAAAGGCTACGATATCAACTCTGATAAGAAATAATAAGTGAGGGGTTATGTATTTAAAAAGTATAGAAGTACAGGGATTTAAGTCATTTGCTAATAAGATAGTATTTGATTTTCATAATGGTATTACAGGTATTGTAGGGCCTAATGGTTCAGGTAAAAGTAATGTCGCCGATGCTGTGCGCTGGGTTTTAGGCGAACAGAGTGCCAAGCAGCTTCGTGGTTCTAAGATGGAAGACGTTATATTTGCAGGAACTGAGAACAGAAAGCCGGTTGGTTTCGCATTTGTATCTATAACACTTGATAACAGCGACCATGCACTTCCGGTTGATTACGATGAAGTTACAGTATCAAGAAGAGTATACCGTTCAGGTGAGAGTGAATATCTTATCAATGGTAACTCATGCCGATTAAAAGATGTAACAGAAATGTTTTATGATACCGGTATTGGTAAGGAAGGATATTCTATTATCGGACAGGGACAGATTGATAAGATTCTTTCTGGAAAGCCTGATGAAAGGCGAGAGCTTTTTGATGAAGCCGCTGGAATTGTTAAGTTCAAGAGAAGAAAAGCTACTGCAATCAAGAAACTTGAAAATGAGCGGGCTAATCTTGTCCGTGTTAATGATATTTTATCAGAGCTTGAAAAACAGGTCGGACCATTACAGGTCCAGTCTGAAAAGGCCAAGGAATATCTTGACTATAAAGCTGATTTAAAGAAATATGATGTTAATGCATTTCTTTTGGAATCAGACAGGATAAGCAAAGATCTTGAAGAACTGACAGGAAAGATTGGCATTGCTGATAACGACCTTGCTAATTCAAGAGCTGAGTATGAGAGTACCAAGGCTGAATATGAAGAGGCAGAGGAACAGTTATCTAAGGTTAATTCTGACATTGAGAATGTTAATTCACTTTTATCAAACACTGAGCTTGAAAGCCAGAGACTCAACGGTGAGATTAATGTTATCACAGAACAGATTAACAGATTTACTGATAATGAAAAGCATTTCAGTGACAGAATTACAGCTATTGATAAAGATAAAGCTGCAAAGCAGGCAAATGTGGCTGATTTTAAGAAACAGCTTGAGGAGCTTTCTACATCTGTAGATGAATTTGAGAATAATCTTAAAGCAAAGCAGGAAGCTGCTGATGTTATTAAACAGGATATTGACGGAGTGTCAGACCAGATTGAGAGCCGTCAGAATGATATCTACGACAGACTTAATGCCAAGTCATCTATTAATGCTGAGAACCAGAAGTTTGCAACTATGCTTGAACAGCTTAATATAAGAAAGGCTGAACTTAACAGTCATCTTATTAAAGATAAGAGTGATGAAGCTGAACAAAATATCAAGATTAATGATATCAGTGCAAGATTAGAAGCAGCACAGAAAAATGCTTTGGAAATAGCTGAAAGAATTGCAGCCAATAATGATGAAGTCACAGCTATTAAGAATGAAAATGCTGACCTTAATGCACAGCATGATAAGATTGTACAGAATTATCACAGAGAAAAGTCAAGACTGGAATCTCTCATTAATATTACGGAAAGATATGATGGTTATGGCAACAGTATCCGTAAGATTATGGAATTAAAGGACAGCAATCCTGGAATCCTTGGAGTTATTGCAGATATTGTAAAGGTTGAGAGAAAGTATGAAACGGCTATCGAGACAGCCTTAGGTGGAACAATCCAGAATATTGTTACGGATAAGGAATCTACTGCAAAGGAGCTGATTGCATATCTTAAGCAGAATAAGCTTGGACGAGCTACATTTTTACCACTTAATGCAATATCAGGAAGAAATACTCTTGAGAAAGAGCCATGTATTAAGGAAAATGGTGTTATCGGAATAGCAAGCAATCTTGTAAGAGTTTCTTTTGAATATGAGAATTTAGCCAGGTATCTTCTTGGAAGGATTCTTGTTGTTGATAATATTGATAATGCACTTTTTATTGCCAAGAAATACAAATACAGCTTAAGGATTGTAACTCTTGAGGGTGAACAGCTCAATCCGGGCGGTTCTATGACTGGTGGTGCTTTTAAGAACTCAAGTAATCTTCTTGGTAGAAGAAGAGAGATTGAAGAACTTAAGAAATCTGTATCAGAACTCAGCAAATCATCAACTGAGCTTAAAACTAAGATTGCAGATAACAGAGCTAAGATAGCGTCTATAAGAGAACTTATTGATGCAGATAACAAAGCTAACAGAGAGGCATCTTTAGCTGTTAACACAGAGCAGATGAATCTTAATCAGGCAAAGCAGAAGTTATCTGAAATCAAAATTATATATGATAAAGATAAGGCTGAAACTACTGAAATTGACAGACAGATTAAAGAGATTGATGAGAATAAGAATCAGGTAAGCGGAAGCTTAAGTGCTCTTGAAATCCAGAATGAAAGTTCAAGAAAAGAGATTGAGAATCTTAACAAACAGCTTGAAGCAAAGAAGGCTGAACTTGATAAGGCTAATGATGATATTGAGAATCTTAAGATAAGATTTAGTTCTGTAGAACAGAAGACAGCATTTATTCAGGAGAACATTACAAGAATCAATTCTGAAATTGCTGCTCTTGAATCAGAAGAAGCTGATATAAGACAGAGAAAAGAATCTTTATCATCAGAAGTTGAAGATAAGAATGCACAGATTGAAAAGTTAAGAAGTGATATTCATAAAGCTAAGAATCAGATAGAAGACTGCAATACTAAGATTACAGCTCTCCGCAAGGATAGAGATATTATTAATGCAAGCCATAAGACATTCTTTGATAAACGTGAAAAGATTAATGAACAGATTGTTCTTCTTGAAAAAGAAAGTATGCGTCTGCATAACCAGCAGGAAAAGTTAGAAGAAGAGAATGACTCTATAGTAGATTACATGTGGAATGAATATGAGCTTACATACAGCTATGCTGCTGAATTAAGAAGTGAAGAGCTTACTGATATATCTGATATTAAGAAGCAGATTAATATTCTCAAAGCTAATATTAAAAAGCTTGGTGTTGTTAATGTCAATGCTATTGAAGAATATAAGGAAGTAAGCGAACGATACAACTTCTTAAAGACACAGCATGATGATATGATTAAGGCTGAAGAGGCTCTTGTACTGGTTATTGATGAGCTTGATAATGGTATGAGAATTCAGTTTAAAGAGAAGTTTGAGGAAATTAAGGTTGAATTCGATAAGGTATTCAAGGAATTGTTCGGTGGTGGACGAGGAACAATAGAGCTAGTTGAAGGTGAAGATATTCTTGAGGCAGGAATTGTTATTATTTCACAGCCGCCAGGAAAGAAGCTTCAGAACATGATGCAGTTATCCGGTGGTGAAAAGGCACTTACTGCAATCGCACTTCTTTTTGCTATTCAGAACCTTAAACCTTCACCATTCTGTCTGCTTGATGAAATTGAGGCCGCACTTGATGATTCTAATGTAGGAAGATATGCTAATTATCTTCACAAGCTTACAAAGCATACACAGTTTATTGTTATCACTCACAGACGAGGAACAATGGCTGCAGCTGACAGACTCTATGGTATAACTATGCAGGAGAAGGGTGTATCTGCACTTGTTTCTGTAGACCTTATAGCTAATGACCTTGACAAGAAGGAGTAAATATGGGATTTTTCAGTAAATTAAAAGAAGGGTTAACCAAGACAAGAGATAATATTGTTTCCGGAATTGATTCCGTTTTTTCAGGATTCTCATCTATTGATGATGATTTCTATGATGAACTTGAAGAAACCCTTATTATGGGAGATATTGGTGTTGTTGCAACTGAGGAGATTCTTGATGATCTTAAAGCTAAGGTTAAGGAGAATAAGATTAAGAATCCTGCTGACTGCAAACAGCTTCTTATTGACAGTATCAAAGAAAAAATGGATCTCGGCGAGAATGCATATGAATTTGAAAATCGCCAATCCATTGTTATGCTTATCGGCGTTAATGGTGTAGGAAAAACTACATCTGTAGGCAAGCTTGCCGGTCTTCTTAAAGCACAGAACAAGAAGGTTATTATGGCTGCAGCCGATACTTTCAGAGCTGCGGCTATAGAGCAGCTTACAGAATGGTCTAACAGAACTGGTGCTGATATTATTGCACAGAGTGAGGGTTCTGATCCGGCAGCTGTTATATATGATTCAATCGCTGCATGTAAAGCAAGAAAGGCAGATGTTCTTTTATGTGATACAGCTGGACGTCTTCAAAATAAGAAGAATCTTATGGAAGAGCTTCGTAAGATTGACAGAGTTATAGAAAGAGAGTATTCTGATGCATACAGGGAAAATCTTATCGTTCTTGACGCAACAACTGGTCAGAACGCCCTTTCTCAGCTTAGAGAGTTTAATGATGTAACTAATATCACAGGTATTATTCTTACTAAGATGGATGGAACTGCCAAAGGGGGAATTGCCGTTGCTATACAGGCAGAATTTGGTATTCCTGTTAAATATATTGGAGTTGGTGAGAAAGTTGAAGATTTACAGAAGTTTGATTCAGACACATTTGTTAATGCATTATTCGATGTAGATAACGGCTCTGATGAAGATTGATAAGTTAATGAATTAAGATGGGAGATTAAGTGCAATGGAAGAATTAACATTGAAAAGTTTCGAGGAAGCTGCCGAGAAGGTTAAGGAAGCAACACTTCCTACTAATCTGGTATATAGTGAGTATTTCAGCAGCCAGACTGGTAACAGAGTATACCTTAAGCCAGAGAATATGCAGTACACAGGTGCTTATAAGGTAAGAGGTGCATATTACAAGATTAGTACGATGTCAGAGGAAGCAAGACAGAAGGGACTTATTACAGCTTCTGCCGGAAATCATGCACAGGGTGTTGCATTTGCAGCTAAGAAATATGGGGTTAAGGCAACAGTAGTTATGCCTACAACAACACCACTTATCAAGGTAAACAGAACTAAGGGATACGGTGCAGAGGTTATTCTTTACGGTAATGTTTATGATGAAGCATGCGAATATGCAATGAAGCTTGCCAAGGAGAAAGGACTTACATTTGTTCACCCATTTGATGATTTAGATGTTGCAACAGGTCAGGGTTCTATTGCAATGGAGATTATTAAAGAGCTTCCAACTGTTGATTATATTCTTGTTCCTATTGGTGGTGGCGGACTTGCAACAGGTGTATCTACACTTGCAAAACTCCTTAATCCTAATATCAAGGTTATTGGTGTTGAGCCTGCCGGTGCTAACTGTCTTCAAGAATCTCTTAAGGCTGGAAAGGTTGTTACTCTTCCTACTGTAAGTACAATTGCAGACGGTACAGCTGTTAAGACTCCAGGAAGCAAGTTATTCCCATACCTTCAGAAGAATCTTGATGATATTATTACAGTTCCTGATGAAGATTTAATAGTTGCATTCCTTGATATGGTAGAGAATCATAAGATGATTGTTGAGAATTCAGGTCTTCTTACAGTTGCAGCATTAAAGCAGCTTGATGTTAAGGATAAGAAGATCGTTTCAATTCTTTCTGGTGGTAATATGGATGTTATTACAATGTCATCTGTTGTTCAACAGGGACTTGTACAGAGAAGCAGAATCTTCACTGTTTCTGTACTTCTTCCAGATAAGCCAGGTGAACTTGTAAGAGTAGCTTCTATTATTGCAGAAGCTAACGGTAATGTAATCAAGCTTGAGCATAACCAGTTTGTAAGCATTAACAGAAAAGCAACTGTTGAGCTTAGAATTACTATTGAAGCTTTCGGACATGAACATAAGGATGAGATTGTTGACAAGCTTGAAGCAGCAGGTTTAAGACCTAGAATTGTTAAGGTAAACATTTAATCACTATCTGCAGAGGGAAATCTATGAAGAAATATTCTTTCAAAAGATATGCAGGAGTTACAATGGCATTATTTGGGGCAGCTGCGCTGTCCCTATTGCTTTTTTTTGCATTGTTCAGAATTGATGCTATCCACAAAGCATTTTCACATATATGCAAAACTCTTATGCCTTTTATAATTGGCGGGGTATTAGCATATGTAATATGTCCAATATGTAATTTCTTCGATAATATATATAATCTGTCTCTTATACACATCTGACGCTGCCGAC
>ENA-OYXZ01000332-OYXZ01000332.1-human-gut-metagenome-genome-assembly--contig:-NODE-332-length-21683-cov-9.408128_pt1 | contig 21683 bp, 23 predicted proteins | sample MGYA00243975_ERZ653432 | MGnify/ENA primary metagenome ERZ653432 (study PRJEB26926, sample SAMN06164954) | human gut metagenome | biome: ENVO:00009003; feature: ENVO:2100002; material: ENVO:00002003...
CTACACTTATGCGATCGTCGGCAGCGTCAGATGTGTATAAGAGACAGAATTTATGTTAGGAGTTGGATATATGTACGAACAAATACCGCAGGAGCTTAAAGCCCTGCCAAACTGGATATGCTGGGACGCTGTGCCAGACCCCAAATCGCACAGCGGCATAAGAAAAATTCCTATCAATCCTAGAACAGGGGGAAAAGCGATGTCTAACAATCCGTCTACATGGACGGATTATGACACTGCTGTAAAAATATCTGAAAACTATTCAGGCATAGGATTTATGTTTAAAAACAGTGGATACTTTGGAGTTGACCTTGACGATATGCCGCAGGATCTTGAAAGCTACCAAAAAGGCGAGCATAGAGGTGTGATTTATGAATTTGTAAATATACTTCAAAGCTATACAGAATTATCGCAATCCGGTAATGGTATACACATAATCTGCAAAGGTAAACTGCCTAAAGGAGGCAGAAAGAAAAAGACAGAAAAAGGCGGTTTTGAAATGTATGATGATGTCCGCTTTTTTATCATGACAGGCAACTCCTGCTCAGAATATGAGAGTATCACAGAGTGTTCCGACAGCATAAAGCCATTGCACGAAAAGTACATAGGCGGCGGTCACGAGCCTGTGGCAAAGGCTGTTCCTGCTGTCAGACTTGACACCGCAGACCAGATAATCAAAGCGGCGGCAGGAGCAAAGAACGGCGGAAAGTTCGTGTCGCTCTACAGTGGAAGAACCGCAGGATATACCTCTCAGTCTGAGGCTGATATGGCGTTCTGCTCGATGCTTGCCTTCTGGACAGGCTGTGACGCAGAGAAGATGGATATGATATTCCGCTCCTCAGGTCTTATGCGTGAAAAGTGGGACAGGGCGCAAAGCGGTTCGACCTATGGCGCACTCACGATCCAGAAAGCCATTGCCGATTGCGACAAGACCTATTCGCCAAAGTTCGCAGGGGGATTTTCTCTTAACTTCAAGTCGCCCTCTGAACCGATCTCTGTGGGTGCTGTGGAGCAGGAAGAAACCAAGCCAAGACTTTATTCATTTGACGATACAGGCAACGCAGAACGCTTTGTTGACCTTTTCGGCGAGCAGGTGAGATACTGCTACACAGACAAACGCTGGCTTTGGTATGACGGCAGAAAGTGGTGTACCGATATGACAGGCACAGTTAAACGCCTTGCAGATAAGGCTGTGGCTTGTATGGCGGCAGAGGCAAAGGTGTACGCTCAGCTTGACGCAGACGAGGGAACGGATATGGCAAAGGCTTTTGAAAAGCATATGAAGTCCTGCCGTTCTAACAAATCAAAGAACGCAATGCTAAGCGAGGTCATGCACCACGTTCCTGTTCTGCCTGCTCAAATGGACAGATTTAAAACTGTTCTCAATACCCCGGGCGGAGTTATCGACCTGCGAAGCGGCGGCATATCTCCTCACGACCCTATGACATATCTGACGAAAATGACAGCCGTTGAGTATTCAGAGAACGCCGACTGTCCTCGCTGGCTTGCCTTTCTTGACGACATTTTCAGAAAGGATAAAGACCTTATCAGATACGTTCAGAAAGCTGTGGGATATTCCCTGACAGGCTCGACCACCGAGCAATGTGCGTTCTTTCTATACGGAACAGGACGAAACGGCAAGTCAACTTTCATTGATATCATAAGGGATATTTTCGGGGACTATGCGGCAAATATCCAGCCTGAAACTATTATGGTACGCAGTAATCAGAGCACCGCCATAAACAGCGATATCGCAAGGCTCAAAGGTGCAAGGCTCGTGACAAGCGTTGAGCCTAACGAGGGCGTTCGTATCAACGAGGGTCTGCTCAAACAGCTTACAGGCGATGATACTGTTACGGCAAGAAAGCTTTACGGTGACGAGTTTGAGTTCAAGCCTGAGTTCAAACTTTGGATGGCGACAAACCATAAGCCTGTCATCAGAGGAACGGATACGGGCATATGGCGAAGGATACATATGATACCCTTCACTGTGCAGATACCCGAAGAAAAGATAGACCGCAGGCTGAAATACAAGCTGTCGGCGGAGCTTACGGGCATATTCCGCTGGGCGGTCGAGGGCTGTCTGCTGTGGCAGAAAGAGGGGCTTAAAATGCCTCGTGCCGTCCTTGAAGAAGTGAGGGAGTACCGCCGTGAAATGGACGTTATCTCTGCATTTGTTGAGGATAAGTGTACTGTGGGCAAGGGTCTGAGCGTTAAGTCAAGTCAGCTTTTTGCGGCATATCTTAACTGGGCTGAGCAGAACAATGAATATCGTATGAGTTCAACAAAGTTCGGTATGGAGCTTGCAAAACGCTTTGAGAAAGTAAGAACAAGGGGCGGTATATACTTCAATGGACTGTCACTTGATAATGTGTAAGTAATTGTAAGTGTGTAGGGTTGTGTAGGGTTGAAGGGTTTTTCTAACCTTTCGTATTAGAAAATAAAAAAGAATATATATAAAGAAAGAGTTCTTTAAAAAGGGTGCAAACCCTTCACAACCCGTCACAGAGGGGGGATAATCATTAAAACAGATTTCAAAAGAATGTCACAAGAAGAATTCGCAAGATATGAAGATATGGCAATAGACGGCAGGCTTATCTATGACGAGTATCCTGCTGAGGAATATAAGTATTTCTCGCAGTTATCAAGACTTGGCTACAAGAACAGGCACGAGGGGTGGTCGAAAGAGATATGCGAGGACAAGCAGGCGGAATATAAGCGGGAGTATCTTCACAGCAAAGAGCGAAACGGCAGGTTTTTCAGGCAAGCCTGCATAATGCAGGAGAATATCCGCAGAGGGCAGACAACGGTCTGGAAGATAAACAAAATGCAGGACAGGGAAGAAAAGCTCACATACGCATTGCAGGCACTTGAACTGATACTCTGCGACGAGGGGCTTGCGAAACATAACGGAGTAAACATACCTGAATATGCAGGCTGTGAATACTGCAATGGAGTGACAGAGTGGAGCGAAAAGCTTGGTGCAGACGGCAAGGAAGTCCGTTTTGAGTTCTGTCCTGTTTGCGGAAGAATGATCGAGGAGGGATAAAGGTTGACAATACAAGAAAAGATATCACGCTATCAGCTGATACCAAAGCTCATAGCCAATCTTGAAGAAAACAGGGCAAGGATACTGAATGGGAAAGCCGTATGCTATGACAAGAATGACAGTTCGGCAGGAACGCCAGGCAACACAGCCGAAAGCTCAATGCTGAGTTATGCCTGCAAGGGTGAGAAACAAAAGGAGCTGAGCGAAGAACGTGCAAGGCTCACGCAGGAGATACAGTCTGAGATAGACGAAATGTTCTGCGGTCTGAACGTTATCGACCTGCTGATGAAGAACGAGAATATGCACGTCTGCGTACTGCGTGCTGTGGCGAATACTCTTAAAGACAGCGTTTATTCTCAGATACTCTGGGCAATATCTGCACTTGGCCTTGATGATGAGTTTGCCTGCACAAAGTCGCCCCTTGAGATCACACGCATTTCAACAGGGCAGAAAATATACTTTCGTGGTGCTGATGACCCGCACAAGATAAAGTCTATCAAGCCGCCTTTTGGCTATATCGGCATCGTGTGGTTTGAGGAGCTTGACCAGTTCGGCGGTGAAGAAGCTGTGCGAACAATAGAACAGTCTGTTATAAGAGGCGGCGAGAGAGCATATAAATTCAAGTCTTTCAACCCTCCGAAGTCGGCTCAGAACTGGGCGAATAAGTACATCAAAGTGCCGAGAACGGACAGACTCGTTACCGAAAGCACTTATCTTACTGTGCCGAAAAAGTGGCTTGGCAAGCCTTTTCTTGATGACGCCGAATTTCTCAAAGAAACCAATCCCACTGCCTATGAGAACGAGTATATGGGCGTTGCAAACGGTACGGGTGGCAATGTTTTCGATAACGTCCTCATAAGAGAGATAACCGACGACGAGATAGCGCAGTTCGATAACATCTATAACGGCGTTGACTGGGGCTGGTATCCCGACCTTTACGCTTTTGTCAGAGTGCATTATGCCCCTGCTCAGCACACGCTGTTCATATGGCAGGAATACACCTGCAACAAAACAAAGAACATTGATACCGCAAAGCATTTGCTGGAGCTTGGTATCACAGCAAACGATCTTATCACCTGCGACAGTGCAGAGAATAAGTCTGTTGAGGATTACAGAGCATACGGCTTGCTTGCAAGAGGTGCTGAGAAAGGCCCTAACAGCAGGGAGTATTCATATAAGTGGCTGCAATCTCTGCGAAGTATCGTTATAGATAACAAGCGTTGTCCTGTGGCTTGCGAGGAGTTCATCAACTGCGAGTATGACAGGGATAAAGAGGGCAACGTTATAAGCGGCTATCCCGACGGCAATGACCACGTTATCGACGCCGTTCGGTATGCAATGGAAAGAGTATGGAAAAGGCGGGGTCAGTAAGCTATGGGCATTATTTCAAAAATAAGGGAGTGGATAAGCAGAATGCTTTCAAAGTCAGATATAAAGGGCGTTTACGGTATTGATATCGCCGTGACGGACAGTATGATAAGAGCTATCGACAAGTGGGACAGAATGTATGCAGGTAATGCAGCACCCAAGGGAGTTCACTCTCTGCGGCTTGAACACGCTGTTGTGAGGGAGTTTGCAAACACGGCTATCAATGAAATGACCTTAAAAGTTTCCAACGATAAGCTTGATGCCATAATGAAAAACGCCCTTGAAAACCTCAACAAAAATCTTCAAAGAGGTCTTGCAACAGGAGCAATGATAATAAAGCCGCTGGGTGCTGATAAGGTGCAGTATGTTCCGCAGTCGCAGTTCATTCCTGTGGAGTATGACGTGAACGGCAGGCTCATAAAGGTCATTTTCCCTGAGATAAAACGCATGGGCGATAATGATTACCGCATAAGGCTTGAATATCACGCTCTGGACTATGAAAAAGGGCTGACTATTACAAACAGGGCTTTCCGCTCCAATGACGGCGTGTCCCTCGGCGCTGAGATACCTCTCACGGCTGTCTTAGAGTGGGCAGAGCTTATCCCTAAGATAGCCTATCCCCTTATGCTGCGACCCTCTTTCGGCTATTATGTCAACCCTATCGACAATACAGTTGACGGTTCACATTCAGGCGTATCAGTGTTCGCAGGGGCGGAAGAAGTCATAAGAAAAGCTGATATCCAATTTGGCAGGCTCGATTGGGAGTTTGAGTCGGGAGAGCGTGCCATAGACGTTGACGAGGCTGTGTTAAGACCTGTTACAGACCCGTTCACAGGTAAGAAGCGCACAGAAATGCCAAAGCTCAATGAACGGCTTTTCAGAGGGGTAAACGTGTCGGCTGGCACGAGCGGTGATTTTTATCACGAGTTCTCACCGCAGTTAAGGCAGGCTGATTTTATCGCAGGACTTGAAGAATACAAGCGAGAGATAGAGTTTGCTGTGGGGCTGTCCTATGGGGATATCTCAAACCCTCAGACAGTTGATAAGACGGCAACGGAGATAAAGTCCTCAAAGCAGAGAAAGTTCGATACTGTCACGGCGATACAGAATAATCTCCGTGTCTGCCTTGAAGACCTCTGCTATTCGCTGGCGTTTTATAATGGGCTTACTCAAAGCGGTTATGAGCTGTCTGTGAACTTCGAGGACAGTATCCTTGCTGATGATGAAACAAAGCGTGCAAGCGATCGTCAGGACGTTTCTATGGGCATTATGCCACTGTGGGAATACCGAATGAAATGGTATGGTGAGGACGAGGAAACGGCTAAGAAAATGACCTCTGACAGCACCGCAGAGGTGATAGAATAATGCTCAAAGCAAGCGAGATAGAGCGAGTTTCAATGATTCTTGACAAGCCCCTGCGTGACCTTGAAATGCAGATAATGGAGGACATCGTCCGCAGGATAAAGATAAACGGCGAGATAACACGTTCGGCGGATTGGCAGATATACAGGCTTCACGAGCTTGGAATGAGCAAGCGTGAGATAAAGAAAGCCATAGCCGATAACCTTGACCTCTCCAAAGCTGAGATAAAAGAACTGTACAATGATATCCTGCAAAAAGGCTATGAATGGGACGATAGCATATACAAGACCAAAGGCAAGGCACGGATCCCCCTTGAAGAAAATGAGGGCCTGCAAAGGCTGCTGTCGGCTGTATCGGAGCAGACTTCGGGGGAGCTTAAAAACATATCTCAGTCACTCGGATTTGCAGTAAAACAGCCTGACGGCAAGCTTAAATTCACGCAGGCGGCAGACTTTTATCAGCAGAGCCTTGATAACGCCATAATGGGCATAGCAAGCGGAGCGTTCGATTATAACACGGTCATAAAGAAAGTCATTTCGGATATGACGAACTCAGGTCTTCGCACTGTGGACTATGCCACAGGCTGGAGCAACAGAGCAGACGTAGCCGCAAGGCGTTCGGTGATGACAGGGCTTTCACAGCTAACCGCAAAAATGAATGAGGACAACGCCAAAGAGCTTGGCACAGACTATTTTGAAGTCACTTGGCACAGCGGGGCAAGACCCTCTCATCAAGAATGGCAGGGCAAGGTCTACAGCAAAAAAGAACTTGAAACTATCTGCGGTCTTGGTACTGTGACAGGTCTGTGCGGAGCGAATTGCTATCACGATTATTACCCCTTTATCCCCGGCATATCTGAGCGTTCCTACACAGACGAGGAGCTTGCACAGATGAACGCAGAGGAGAACAAGCCTGTTAAATACGGCGATAAAGAGTACACAAAGTATGAGGCTTTACAGCGGCAAAGAAAGCTTGAAACTGCAATGAGAGCCCAGCGGCAGAAAATACATCTTCTTGAAGAGGCAGGCGCTGATGAGGAAGATATCATCAACGCACGCTGTAAATATCGTGGCACTTCCCAAGAGTATACAAGGTTTTCAAAAGCAATGGGTCTGCCTCAGCAGAGAGAGCGTGTAAACGCCGACGGACTGGGGAGTATCGGGGTGGGAAAAACCAAGATAGACTTGACGCAAAAAGATTATAGTGATATAATTGATATGAAAGGTAAGATGTCTGATATAGACGTGCGAAAGTGGTACAGACACCATAACAAAAATATCCCTCGGCTTATCGACAAAAGCAAGTCTATTGAAGAGCAGGCAAGGCAAGCTTGTGAACTGCGTAACAAATATCGCTTTCAGGCAAGAGAGTTAATGGAAGATCAAAAAGCTCGTAAAACCCTTGACCAGACCGAACCTATCATTTCTTTTGAAGACTTGGTATCAAATAAAATGGTACGAAAAAACATGAGCAGAGAAGAAGCTATAGCAGACACTTTGAAGACCGCTGTAAAAACACGAAGATCAGTAGATAAAAGGTATGGATTGGATGATCAGCAATGAAAAAATATGAATACAATATTTGCACGGCTGCGGACAAAGAAATTTTTGAAAAGCAATGTGCGGCATTGGAAAAGCATATTCCAGGCATTGAACGGTCCGATATGCTGACAGATGTTGACGGCTCGCAAACGCAGATATATGAATTAAACGGAAAGAAGATAATCGTACACAACAGTTATTATATTGACGCTGTGTACATTGATTCAGAAGTTGAACTTACAGAGTATTTCAAATGATAATTTTACCGCTTGACTAAGGTCGGGCGGTATTTTTATACCCAAACATCGGAATTAAGCACCTTACCGGGTGCTTTTTTCATACCACTTCGTCCTTGATATGACGTTAAACTGTCAGACTTTCACACCGCAGACAGAGCGGTATATAAGCTATGTAGAAAGGACAAACATATGAAAAACATTTTTGAGATCCTTGCCGCTCTGGGTATCGTTATCCCTGAGGACAAGAAACAGGACATCACAAAACAGGTGGCAGAGAATTATAAGACTGTGGCTGAGTTTGAAAAGGTGAAAAGCCGCCTTGAGGTGGAGCGTGATAACTATAAGGACAGCCTTGATACCGCACAGAACTCTCTCAAAGAATTTGAGGGCGTGGACGTCAAGGAGCTTAACGGCAAAGTCGCACAGCTCACCGCTGACCTTGCTAAGAAAGATACCGAGTATCAGGCGAAGATATCTGATATGGAGTTTGACGCTACCCTTGATAACGTTATCTCGGCAAGCAAGGCAAGAAACGTCAAGGCTCTTAAAGCTTTGCTTGATGTGGAAACTCTCAAAGCTTCCAAAAATCAGGCTGAGGATATCAAGACGGCTATCGAGAACGTGAAGAAAGATAACGATTATCTTTTTGAAAGCTCCGAGCCTATCAAGAACCCGGTCGCTCCCACAGGCACGCCTGCCGCAGGTGAAGTGAGCAAGGAAACCTTTGCAAAAATGGGGTATATGCAGAGGTTGGAACTTAAACGAACAGACCCCGAAAAATACGAACAGTTGAAAGGATAGGATATTATGAAAAAGACAAATGGCATTAGAATTTCTATGCAGTATTTCGCAGAGCAGACAAAGATCACCGACCTTATCGATCCTGAGGTAATGAGTGATATGATCGACGCAAAGATAGAGTCTAAGATAACTGTATCTCCCTTTGCGAAGATAGACAGAACGCTCGTTGGCGTGCCTGGTGACACTATCACAGTGCCACAGTACAAGTATATCGGCGATGCAGTTGATGTTGCAGAGGGCGTTGAAGCCGAAACTGTCAAGCTTGAAACAGATTCTACTCAGGCTAAGGTAAAGAAAGCCATGAAAGCGGTGGAGATAACTGATGAAGCACTTCTCAGCGGCTATGGAAACCCTGCGGGTCAGGCGACTTCACAGCTTGCAATGTCTATCGCTTCTAAGGTGGACGCAGACAGCATGGACGCACTTATGAAAGCCCAGCTCATCTATGACGGCTCGGCTTCTGCTATCTCTTACAGCGGCATTGTTGACGCTGTTGACAAGTTCAATGAGGAGCTGAACACCGAAAAGGCTATGTTTATTAATCCTCATCAGAACTCACAGCTTAGAAAGGACCCGAACTTCATTTCAGCAGATAAGTATGACGGCAATGTGGTCATGACAGGCGAGATAGGCAAAATAGCGAACTGCCGTATCGTTCCGTCAAAGAAGGTTTCACTTAACGAGGCTATCCCAGAACAGTATGTGAGAGTTGACAGCGATGCAGAGGGTGCAAAGGAAGTTGTTGCGGACAGCACAGCTTCACCAACTGCTTCACAGATAAAGCTCGGCTCAGTAACGCCTTGTGCAGATGGCTACACTCCAAAGGTGGGTGACTATGTTGTAAAGAACGCCGCTGTTAAGGCTGGCACTTTCTACATATGCCCTATCATCAAGCTCAACGCTGATACTGAAACAGAGGACGAAACATCAGCTCTGACTATCTACCTCAAGCGTGACACCAACGTTGAAACAGAGAGAAGAAGCACAAAGCGCTGCACAGATATATCTGCTGACAAGCATTACACTGTGGCTATTTCAGATCAGTCAAAGGTAGTGCTTGCAAGATTCAAGAAGTAAAGAGGTGCGGCAGTATGAAAGCATATGCAAACGAGAGCTATTATATAGGCGTTTATCTTTGCGGCAAAGAGCCTGACATATCTGCCGCTTTTGACTTCTATGCAATGCAAGCCACAAGCCTTATGAAGCAATATACCCTTAACAACGTTGACGAGAACGATATCCCCGAAGAAGTGAAAATGTGCTGCTGCGAGCTTGCGGAGAATATTTTCAAGGCAGAGCAGGAGGGCGGCACTCAGGGGGTATCTTCCGAAAGTGTTGGTGGTTGGTCAAAGTCATATGAAAGCTCAGATATCCGCAGGCAGAACGCTGACAGAGCCGTTCACGATATCGTGTACAAATGGCTCAGCGGAACAGGGCTGCTTTACAGAGGGGTGAGATAAATGCTTGCAAACAGCGATTGCACAGTGTATCTTTTCGACAAGCAGACAGAGGGATTTGTGCGGAAGTATGCAGAGAAAGTTTACTGGTGTGAGAATAAGTCGGGAAGTATCGTGAAAAGCGGTATGCAGACCTCAGACAGCACAAGGGTGTATTTCTATGATGATAATGCACCGAAAACCCCTGCAAAGGATATGCTTGTGAGAGGAAAATGCGAGTTTGAGTTCGATAATCAAACGCCGCAGAGCATATCTGAGAGCATGAAAATCTTCCGTGCGGAGTATGACTTTGTTACGGTAATGAGCATTGATGATTATATGTTCGGTGGTCTGCCACATATGGAGGTGAGCGTGAAATGAAGATAGGTCAGCCTATGGACAGCAGGGCTATCACTTGGGATAAGTCCTTTGCAGGCAGGTATTCAGAACGCTTTGATAAGGCTCAAAAGTTCATTGACGCCGAGTGCATAAGGCATATGGTGAAGTATACACCTACCCTCAGCACTAATCTGAGAAAGTCTGCCACGAGAGGCACAAAAATAGGCAGCGGCAAGATACAGTATCTTGCACCTTACGCACGCTATCAGTATTACGGCAAGCTTATGGTATCCTCTGTTACAGGCTCGTCTTACGCCCGACATGGAGAAAAGAAAGTGCTGACGGACAAAGACCTTGTTTACAGCACTTTTAAAGAGCCACTTGCCGGCAAGCTTTGGTTTGAGCGAATGAAAGCCGACAAGAAACAGCAAATACTCAGAGGAGCGGCGGCGATAATGGGAGGCAAAGCGAAATGAACATAATCGAGCTTGTGAAAGATATTTTGCAGCAGTTCCCGAAAATATCGGAGGTTTGCAACGATATCCATATCGACTTTACCGACGATACGCCAACCAATTACGGCTTGTCCTCAACAGGCGACAGCCTTATAAGCTCTGATATTCTGGGCGGTCAGACAAGACAGCATAACTTCATTCTCTATGCGGTGTATCAATCTATGAATGACTTTGACAGAATGTCAAACAGCGGTGTGCTGCTTGACTTGCAGATGTGGCTTGAAAGCTATGCAGACAAGCACCGAGATACCACGTTCACTACCATAACAGAGGGTGAGGAAAGGACAGGCGTTCTTGAAAAGCTCACCTGTGCAAACGGAATGATATACGCAATACCAAATGAAAACACGAACGATACTGTGCAGTATCAGTTACAGATAGCGGCACAGTATCAGATATAAAAGGAGGAAAACATATGCCTGATTATTCATACAAGAGCGGAAAGCTCAACAGAAGTCATCTTCTGCATTATCTTGACACTACATTCGCAGCGGTCGCTTCATCACCAAGCTGGTATCTTCTCGGCAAGGACGTTGAGGACGCAAGTGTGGAGCTCAATCCTGACACTTCCACAAAGAAGAATATCCTTGATGAAACCACAGTTGAGGACAATGGCTATGAGCCTGAGTTCGACCTTGACACATTCTATGCAAAGCCCGGTGACGCACTTTACGAAAAGCTTAAGGATATCATGATGAATCGTCTTACGGGCGACGCCTGCAAGACAAGTGTTCTCGAGGTCATCGTTGACAAGACCACAGGTGCGTATGACGCATGGATGGAAGATATCATCGTCAAGCCGCAGTCATATGGCGGACCACAGGGGGGCGTAAATATCCCGTTCAACTGCACCTTTGCAGGAAACAGAGTGAAAGGCTCTGTCACCTTTGCGGCAGGCGTGCCAACGTTTACAAAGACTACGGAAGAATAAAGTATATGACAAACATATGAAAGCACTTCGTTCAGAGCGGAGTGCCTTTTGTTTGCCGTAATACAGAAAGGATGATAAAAATGTCAATGCAGTCAATAGATTTTAACGGCGGTAATTACAAAGAGTACGCTATAAACGGCGATGAGAACAGAGTGATAAGGATAAACGTGTCAGATGTTGGTATCATCACAAGGATACAGGACGCTATGAGCAAGGCTGACAATATCGCAGAAGAAGTGTCAGAACGTGAGAAGAACGAGGACAGAACTCAGCTTCTCAAAGAGTATGACCAGCGTGCAAGAGAAATGGTCAATGACATATTTGGAAGCAATGTGTGTACGGCGGCGCTCGGAAGCGTGAACGTGTTCTCTGTGGCTTCAAACGGCAAGCCTGTGCTTGTGAACTTCCTTGAAGCGCTTCTTGTGGTAGTGGTGCAGGAGATAAAGTCAGCACAGACGGCTGCTCAGATAAAGCTCGAAGAAAAGGTGGAGAAGTACACCGCACCTGTTATCGCTCATCAACATATTGCTCAGCCTGCGGTCAACGTGGCGGAGCTTTCTGACGAGGACAAAAAGGCTCTGCTCAGGGAGCTACTGAAATGATAGGCAGTTTGCCAACAGCCCTTGAAATAGACAGCAAAGAGTATGCCATACACTCGGATTTTCGGGTAATCCTGCGGATCTATTCAGCCTTTACAGACCCCGAACTTGACGAGCGTGAAAAGTGCTATGTGTGTCTTAAATGCCTTTATGCTGAGGATATCCCACGAGAACATTTGCAGGAGGCTGTCGACAAGGCTTATTGGTTTGTGGGCGGTGGAGATGTTCCCCAGGAGAGCGTTCAGCCTGCAAAGACTATTGATTGGGAGCAGGACGAGAGTATTATTTTTCCTGCGGTGAACAAGGCGGCAGGCTTTGAAACGAGGACGGTAAAATATCTTCATTGGTGGACTTTTCTTGGCTATTTCAATGAGATAGGCGAGGGGCTTTTTTCGTCTGTTATAGGCATACGGCAAAAGCTTAACAAGGACAAAAAGCTTGAAAAATACGAGCAGGAGTTTTACAGAAACCACCGAAATATGATAGACCTTAAACGAAAGCTCTCGGCAGAAGAGCAGAGGGCTGAAAACGAGGACAAAGAGTTTCTGAAACAACTGACGGGAGGTGAATGACAATGGCTGACGGGTGCTTGAATTTTGACACCAACATAAACAAAGAGGGCTTTGAAAAGGGCTTGAAAAGTCTTTCCGATATGGTGGGGGATATCAAGCCAAAGCTTAAAAGCCTTGCAATGGCTGTGACGGCAGCATTCTCCGTCAAGAAGCTTGTGGACTTCGGCAGGCAATCCATAGAAACAGCCTCAGACCTTGCGGAAGTTCAGAATGTTGTTGACACGGCTTTCGGAGAGTCCAAGCAGAAAATGGAGGACTTCGCTGACACGGCTGTCAAGACCTACGGCATTTCAAAACTCACCGCAAAGCAGACAGGCTCAAACTTCATGGCAATGGCGGCAGGAATGGGGCTTGCCAATGACAGTGCAAGCGATATGGCTATGGCTCTTACAGGGCTGTCGGCGGATATGGCGTCATTTTATAATGTCGGTCAGGACGTGGCAAGCACAGCTCTGAAATCGATATTCACAGGGGAAACTGAGACCCTCAAACAGTTCGGTATCGTTATGACGGACGCCAACTTGCAGGCGTATGCGCTTTCAAAGGGTATCACGAAATCAACTGCCGATATGTCGCAGGCTGAAAAAGTTCAGCTGAGATACAATTACGTTATGTCGCAAACGGCTCTTGCACAGGGCGACTTTGCAAAGACTTCTGACAGCTGGGCGAACCAAACAAGAATACTCTCTGAACAATGGAAAGAGTTCGGAGCGACTATCGGCACTGTGTTGATGAACGTTCTTCTGCCTGCTGTCAAGGCGATCAATAGCGTGCTTTCACAGCTCATAGCTTTGGCACAGGGGGCAGCGAGGTCACTTTCAGAGGCGTTCGGTTTTGAACTAAGCAACAATGCAGACGAGGCTCAAAGCATAGTGAAAAGCACCTCTCAGGCGGCGGATAATTACAGTGATATAGCCGACAATGCACAACAGACTCAAGAGGCACAGGAAGGATCTCTTGCAAGCTTTGACCAGATGAACAAGCTGAATGATGAGAGCAAGTCAGATAGCACTGGGGTCAGCGGAGCTGGGGAGATAATGCAGCCTTCCGGGACTAGCGTTGAGGTGGATACGGGAAAGGCAAATAAAAAGCTGTCTGACTTTTTCAAATCAGTAAGAACTCAGTTTGAAAAGCTTGCAGACTATCTTGATAAGAATTTTAAGCCTATTTTCGATGATATATGGAGCGGACTTGAAAAAGAGAGCATTGAACTTGCTCAGATACTCGGCGGAGTTTTCAGCGATATAAAGTCGCTTTCCGAGCCGCTCAAAGCTTATTTTATAAACGATTTTACACCGCTTATGCAGACCGCTTTCAGCACGCTTGGCAAGATAGGCATAGGACTTTTTGACAGCTTCAACAAGGTGTTTTCTGATATCTGGAATGTGGCAGTGTTCCCTATACTGCAAAACTTTCTCACTGTAGGATTACCCCTAATGGCGGATTTTGGCACGCAGACATGGAACACGCTAGGCGTACTGTTTGACAACATAAAAGAGATCTTCGATACCTTGTGGAACGGCGTTGCACAGCCTGTGCTGAACGCCTTGAAAACACTGTGGTGCGATACTTGGCATAGTATTTCAGACTTTTGGAACGAGTGGGGACAGCCTATATTTGACGGCATAAACGAGGGTATAACCACCACAAAGAACGTATTCCTCAATCTGTGGGAAACGGTCTTGAAACCTGTGTTTGACAAGCTCATGGACGTGGCTGACAGCGTTTGGACGGAGCACTTGAAACCTTTGCTTGATGAGTTTCTCGGCTTTGTTGGAACACTTATCACAAGCGTTCTGAGCATTTACAACAAAGCCATAGCACCTGTTGTGAACTGGCTTGTGAGCATACTCGGACCGATAGTCAGCAGTGTGCTTGGTAAGATAATAAAGATAGTGGGCAATGTCATAAGCAATATAATTGACGCCGTGAAGAACATCATTTCAGCACTTAAAGGCGTTGTGTTGTTCATAGCGGGAGTGTTCACCGGTGATTGGAAAAAAGTTTGGCAGGGTGTAAAGAAGATTTTCAAAGGCGTATGGGACGCACTTGTTGACATAGCAAAAACACCTATTAATTTGATAATCGGGCTTATAAATGGTCTGACAGGTGCAGTTGAGGACGCTTTGAATTGGATAATCGACGGCATAAACGAGCTGAGCTTCACGACACCTGATTGGCTTCCCGGTGATCTTGGCGGTCAGACATTTGGCTTTGACCTAAGTCAAATTGATATCCCCGAAATACCCAAACTTGCCCAAGGTGCAGTAATACCGCCGAACTCTGAGTTCCTTGCAGTTCTGGGCGATCAGAAGCGTGGCACGAATATCGAGGCACCGCTGGATACTATCACACAGGCTGTTTTGCAAGCTCTTGTGTCTTACGGCGGAGCAGGCGGAAATCAGAAGATAAGCGTTACCATACCGCTGACTCTCAATGGCAGGACTATCACACAGATAGTTATTGATGATATCAACGACTATATCAAGCGCAACGGCAGGTCGCCAATAAGGGCATAGGAGGTGCAGAAAATGAAAAGCAGAGGACTTATATTCGGCAGCGAAAGGGTCGCCACACCTGCGGAAGTAAGCTTTACAAACAACAAGATATGGTCGAACAATGCAGGGCGGACGGCTAACTGCAAAATGGTGGGCGATATAAGAGCCATAAAGAAAACTGTCACGCTGAAATGGTATCATCTCACAGGCGAGGAGACGGCAAAGCTCAATGAGTATATCTCCAACGTTGACAGTCCGTTTTTCAGTATCACGCTCCTTGATGAAACATTTCAGGAAAGCACTTTTGACGTTTACGCAGGCGACCCAACTTATGAGGTTTTCGGCTGGGACGAGAACAAACAGTTCTGCAAAGGCGTTGCGGTGGACTTGATAATGCAGTAAGGGGGCGTTTGAATGTACAAAACAGGGGAGCTTGTGGCACAGCGTATCGAGAGCTATTGCCGTACTTGGCGACTGTGGATAGAGAATGCAGAGGGCGTTATATCAGGTGACAGCATTATGTCAGCTGACAGCTCAATGCAGGCAACAAGCCTTTCCGACGACATCGAGCTGGGCGCAGTATGTTCACAATCGTGGAACATGACCATAAGTGACACTGAAACAGCGTTTCTTGGCAAAGAGTATGACACATATTTGTATCTCGTAGACTACGAAACTAGCGGCATACTCGCAGGCGAAAAGATACCAATGGGACGTTTCACCTGCGTGAAGTCGAAAAAGTCGGGCGGCAGTGTTCAGCTGACAATGGCGGACAGATTATATTTTTCCGACAAACCATATGTGCCGCATATCCCTATGCCAAACTGGAATAGATCCGTTGAAGACGACATATGCAGACAATTGGGCTTGCAAAACGGCAATGACTATACACGGGTGCGGCTGCTGCGTGATAAGAACGGCAGACGGCTAAGAGATAACAAAGGCAGACTGCTGTACTCAAAGTATTTCTACTTCAAGGTCGGCTCTGTGCCAAAAGACGTGACCATGCGGCAAATGCTGTCTTACCTTGCCTCAGCTCAGGGACAGTTTGGATATGTTGACAGGTACGGAAAGTACGTCCGAAAGTGGTATGGCAAACCGGTGAAAACATTAGATCCCAACACAATAGACCTGCCTACGTTGTCAGAAAGGCAGAACGCTATCGTGGGCATTATCTGCAAAGTGAGTGATGATGTAACGCTGTCGCTTGGTGTGACAGATACAACACAAGGGCGTGTGCTGGAATTTGAAAATCCATACATGACCGAATCACTGCTTCAATCTCTGTGGCGCAGGATAGGAGGCTTTTCGTGGTACACCACTGAGCTATACCACAGACTCGGCGACCCACGTTTCGACATAGGTGACGTGGTGACCTACACCAACGGCACAGACAGCTATGACATACCAATAACGAATTTAGGATTTACCTTTGACGGCGGACTTTCAGCAGACATTTCAGCGGTAGGTCTGAGCGTTGAAGAACAGCTTTAAGGGGGCGAGATAATGGCTGATGAAAATTTGACATTGGCGCAAGATATCACTGAGAATGACTATCCTATGCAACACGCAGGTGAGGAAATCGATGAGATACTGAGCCGAGCCGGCAAGATACACTATGGCACTGTGGAATACAAGATGACGAAAGCGAATCCACTGATGCAGATACCGCTTGGACTGACCTTTGCACCTAAACAGGTAATAGCAACGCTACGGCAGACAGGTGCACCAACACCATATCAGAACTACTGCACCCACGTCTATGGGTCAGGAACGTCATATTATCTTAGTGTCTGCATGGGAGATGGGGCAACAGGAACCGTGCCAACAGGAACATACTATGTTGATTATATTGCAATAGAGTAAAGAGGGGTGATTAAATGACGATAACATTAAATGCAGATTATGACGTAACACTAAGCACAGCCATGCTGGGCTACGTCGGTGAAACTAATGCCCGTCCCGTGTCGGTCGAAGGGCTGACAGTAGACGGCGCAGACCGCTATGTGCTGACTATCGACTACGGCGATGGTGTGACGTACGAGGTCGATATCACAGGCGGACAGTGGACGCCTACGGCTGATATACTGCGGTCAGCGCAGACAGTCAGCTGTCAGATAGCGGCTAAAAAACTGTCAGGGCAGGAATACATACTGGTGAAAAAATCACGCATATTCCGCCTGCGTATCGGTGCGGCTATAGGCGATAATGCTGTGCCGTCACCTGACGTGGCTATGGATGCGTTAGACCGCATAGACGCCATAGGCAGACAGACACACGCAGATATGCAGACAGCCGTCACCGCCGCAGAAACGGCAACTACAGCGGCAGAGAACGCAAAAAAATCTGCCACAAACGCAGAGAAATCAGCCGACACGGCAACGCAGGCGTCAGTGTCGGCACAGCAAACAACAGCCGACAAGACCATAACAGCAGGCTATGCTAAGACCGCCAAGACCAATGCTGACAGCACTGCGGCAGACAGACAGGCGGTGGCTGATATGGCGGAACAGGTCGAGGCGGACAAGACCACAGTGGCAGACAATGCCACTAAGGTTGCAGAGGACAGAACTGCCGCTGAAACTGCCGCACAGACAGCACAGGCGGTGGCTGACAGCCTGCCTGAAGACTACACAACAGCTGTTGGAAAGATTGCCGAGAATACAGCTGATATAGCTAGTATAAAACTAAATGATAAGGAAATGAAACGTAGGGTAGATGCTTTGTATGATATAGGACAGGGTATCACCCATAAGTTTGAAACTGATAGTGATACGGCATACGCAAAGACAGTGCCTACGGGGGCAAAGCTGATGAGTGTGAAGTCTGTGGGTGGTAGGTCAATTGTTTGGAATCAGTTGGTTAAACCAGTGCCTGCTGTAGTCACAGGTGCAGGTGTAAAGGCTACGTTTTCTGACGATGGCATTATTACACTGAACGGAACGGCTACCACAACAGGTAGTGCAGTTTCTGTGCAACCTGTTAAAAACCAAAAAGGGCATAAATATCTAATGATTGCAAACCCATTGTCAGGTGTTTATGGAAAAGATCAATTGCAGTTTAGTTCGCAATCATATGGACAGGATTCTACAGGCCACGGGACTATAATCACCAATGAAAGTAGCAATGAAAAATGGTACTACACGTTATATGTGTATGAGGGCGTTACATATGATAACGTTAAACTACAACCACAGATTTTCGATTTAACCGCCATGTTTGGTTCAGGAAATGAACCTAGCACAGTGGAAGAATTTGAGAAAATGTTCCCTGCCGATTACTACCCATATAATGCTGGCGAGATTATTAGTGCCGATACAGAGAGCATTATAGAGCAGGGAGCTAACCTGTATTATGGCACTGATATGCTGAAATGCGGCAGTGATGACTATGAATACATTGCAAATAGTTATCGTTGTAAGGCGATAAAATTAAAACCTAACACCACGTACACATTAAGTTTTACTTCTGATAAAACCAGTGAGATAATACTTCTAATGAATGTGAATACTGTTGTAAATTCACAGCCGTATTTGGATTTTAGAAAAACATCAGACAATCGGTCATACAGAACAGGAGATAACGGATGTTTATATGTAGGTGTATATGCTGGCAATGATAATGTTGTATCGGCTGACGTTGTTAAACGACTATCTGAGTGTAAAATCATGATATCGGAGGGCGACACCCCGACAGCCTACGCCCCTTTCCACCGCAACGAGTATGCAATCCCCGAAGCAATCAAGGCACTGCCTGGCTACGGCATTGAGGGGAATACGGTAGACTACGAGGCTGAGACCTATACGCAGAACAACACTGTTGACGGAACGGAAATCAAGGCGTTAGATACCCCAATCGTCACCGATATTTCAACAATGCTAGCTGACGATTTCCTGCGGAACATCGAGGTCGAAGCAGGCGGTTCAGTGACATTCAAAAACAGCAATGGCGACAGCTATCGCATACCTGTGCCGTCAGAAGAAGAATATATCGTGAAACTGTCAGAAGTGGGGGGTACAACATGACAAATTTACAAAAGAAAATGATGAAAGCCGCAGGGCTGACGGAAGACAATTTTCGCAAGCCCAAAGTCACCGAGATAGACAGAATAAAGGCAAACGTCGATTTTTTGGCTATGTTGAACGGTGTTGAGTTGAATGAGGTGAGCGGCGATGAGTAAGAACTACGTCAAGGTCAAGAGATACTATGACAGCCGTTTGTGGTCGGTTGCTATGGTGCACACCGCCGTCGGCAAGTGGATCACGGCTGAGGAGTATACAACAATCACGGGACAAACATACGAAAGCGAGGAACAGTAATGAAAGAAAACACAACAAAAATCATCATATCAGCAATAGCCGCAGGGCTGTCAGCGTATTTCCGTGTTATGGCGATACCTATAGTCATTCTGGTGCTTGTGATGATCATTGACTACATTACAGGTATGTGGAAAGCATGGAATAGGGGTGAGTTGTCAAGCCGTGTCGGTCTTAAAGGGCTTTTCAAAAAGGTCGGCTACATATTTGTGGTGGCGGTGTCAGGCGTACTTGATTGGCTCTTTATCTCAGGACTTTCGCAGATAGGCATTGAGGTAAACGTCAGCTTTTACTTTGGCCTTATCGTGACGATATGGTTTATCATCAACGAGTGTATTTCTATCTTGGAAAATCTTGCGGTGATAGGTATACCACTGCCGTCATTCTTGGTGAAAATCGTACACAAACTGAAAATCACAGTGGAAAACAAAGTGGATACAAACGAAGATACAAACGAAAGTGAGGAATAGAAAATGACATATGATGAGTTTATCAAGAAGCACAATGGTGTAGCTGTTAACTATGACGGCGCAGCAGGCAAACAATGTGTAGACCTTGCAACGGCATATTTCAACGAGGTCTTCGGCTCAGGTATCAAGAATTTCTGGTATGACGCACATCACTTTTGGGATTTATTCGACAAGAACACTTGGCTGAAAGCAAATTTCACAAAGGTAAAGAACACGCCAAGTTTCGTGCCGAAAAAGGGTGATGTAGCGATATGGTCAGGCACGTTGAATGGCGGCTGGGGTCACATAGCAATCTGCACCGGTGAGGGCAACACGAGTTATTTTTATTCGTATGACCAAAACTGGAGCGGAAAAGCCTGCACTAAGGTCAAGCATACTTATGACCATATTGCAGGCTTCCTGAGACCAAAGAAACAGAGCAAGATAAGTGCGAAAGTGCTTGACAAGACAGGCTACAAGCAGGGCAACAAAACAAACGGTGTGCTTGCGCTCAAGGAGTTGCTGATTCTTGCAAAGGCGGTCAAGCTTCACAACGTAGGTATGGACAAGAACGGTACATATGGAAAAGGTACTGCAAAGGCAGTTAATACCCTGCTGAAAAAGTGGGGGTACAGCGAGAACGGCATTGCAGGCGTGAACTTCATCAAGAAGCTCAGCGACGAGATTACAAAGAAGATTAAGTAGGTAGAATTTCAGCCGTCTCGGACTTTTATGGGTCTGAGGCGGCTGTTTTTTTTGTTATAAGCCAATATTTTGTTTGATCATTCTGCAACCAATATCCAAATTTTCAGGGAACAATGTAGATTCGTCTATACCAAGAGATTCGAGATGACTTAAAATATCAAGTTTATCTTCCTTTGGAATTCTTATCAGCTTTTTGATTAATGTGTCTTTCTTAGATAAGCTTTTGATGTTATTAATAAAACAAAAATCTTCATTCACTACTGCAAAGAATTCTACATAATTGGAATAGATAATTTCATTAGGAAAAATCAAATAGCTTCCATTTTGAGCTTTTTGTCGAGCAGTGTACTCCGGTAATTGTGCCCATATTGGTTTCTGGTGTGAATTGCAATATTCGTCAACTCCGGATGAATGCATATTTGGAGTTACCCTATAATCTAATCCATTAATTTTCATAAATTTTTCTACCGAGATTTTATAGTCAAATTTATAAAAGCTTGACAAAGCAATGGTATCTTGATCATCACCATATGACAAATTATCGTAAGAAAAGACTATAACCTCACCGTCATCTATTGAATTTCCATTATCTTTGCAGGCAAAGTAAAGCGCAACCAGCGGATTAGATGTAACGTCCAACAATCTTGTAGGAATGCCATAATGTTGAAGCCTTGAAAGTAGCTCCAAATCATTCTTTGCGGTCCCAAATATTTCGGGATATTTGTTTTTGGCTTGTCTTATTAACTTAGATTCAAATTTTAAATACGTCTGTTTGCTATTCGGGAGATTATGACATATTGATGGAATTATACTATATTTATAATTGTTTTGCCCTCTGTATAAAAGTGTATTTTGACCTTTTACCTTATTTAATTTATGTATTATGTCTATGTACTCAGAAATGTTATTAACTATCTGTCTCTTATACACATCTGACGCTGCCGACGATCGCATAAGTGTAGA
>ENA-OYXZ01000334-OYXZ01000334.1-human-gut-metagenome-genome-assembly--contig:-NODE-334-length-21638-cov-8.737201_pt1 | contig 21638 bp, 21 predicted proteins | sample MGYA00243975_ERZ653432 | MGnify/ENA primary metagenome ERZ653432 (study PRJEB26926, sample SAMN06164954) | human gut metagenome | biome: ENVO:00009003; feature: ENVO:2100002; material: ENVO:00002003...
GCAGCGTCAGATGTGTATAAGAGACAGCCACATGAGCGTGGGCGCGCCTCCCTTTGCCCGCCCCCTGCTGTACGGCGTGGAGGAGGAGGCTCACATCGTGGGCAGCGGCGACCGTACCCCCAAGGCGCTGGAGCTGGTGAAGAAGGCGCTGGAGAACCACCAGTGGCGGCAGGAGCAGTGCGTCAACCTGATCCCCTCCGAGAACACGCCCAGCCGCGCCGTGCGGCTGCTCAGCGGCAGCGACCCCGCCTGCCGGTACGCCGAGCATAAGCGCGTGCTGGCCTTCTACGAGCGGGAGGTGTTCTACTATCAGGGAACCAAGTTCATCGACGAGGTGGAGCGCCTGCTGGTGGAGGAGATGCGCGCCTACTTCGGCTGCACCGAGGTGGAGACCCGCACCCTCAGCGGCCAGATGTCCAACATGGCGGTGTTCTCCGCGCTGATGGACTGGAAGAACCGCTTTGACCGCAAGTCCGAGGCCAAGCGTCTGGGCTACGTCATGAACAACCACATCATCAAGGGCGGCCACCTGTCCGCCCAGCCCATGGGCGCGCTCCACGACTACATCGCCATCGACCCCGTGACGGAGAAGCCCGCCGTGGTGAACTTCCCCGTCTGCGCCGACAATCCCTACAAGATGGACGTGGAGGAGGCCAAGAAGCTCCTCGACCGCTATCGTCCGGAGCTGATCGTGTTCGGCAAGAGCATGGTGCTGCACAAGGAGCCTGTGGCGGAGATCCGGAAGTTCGTGGATGAGCAGAACATCCACACCACCATCATGTACGATATGGCCCACGTGCTGGGTCTCATCGGCGACCACTTCCAGAATCCCTTTGCCGAGGGCGCAGAGCTTGTCACCGGCTCCACCCACAAGACCTTCTTCGGCCCCCAGCGCGGCATCATCGGCGTCAACTACCAGGAGGACGACCTGAAGTACGGCCTGTGGAAAACCATCCAGAGCCGCACCTTCCCCGGCAGCGTATCCAACCACCATCTGGGTACCCAGCTGGGTATGCTGATGGCCGCCTATGAGATGAACCAGTTCCGGGACACCTACCAGAAGGCCGTCATCGACAACGCCAAGTCCTTCGCCCGCAGCCTGAAGGCCCACGGTCTGGACGTGGCCGGCGATCCCGCCATCGACTACACCGAGACCCATCAGGTCATCGTGTCCGTGGGCTACGGCGAGGGCCCGGAGATCGCCGAGCGTCTGGAGCGGAACAACATCGTGGTCAACTACCAGGCCACCCCCGACGAGGAGGGCTTCACCGCCTCCGGCGCACTGCGCATGGGCGTCAGCGAGATGACCCGCTTCGGCTTCGAGGCCAAGGACTTCGACAAGCTGGCCGGTCTGATGGCAGACTGCATCCTCCGCGGCACGGACGTGAAGGAGGAGGTACAGAAGCTGCGCGGCGAGCATCTGGAGATGCGCTACTGCTTCGACGACGCCGAGATCGATCAGGTGCTGGAGGAGCTGGCCGCCAAGCTGGTGTAAGGTGTCTGTCCGCGACAGAGCATAAACATACACCCCGCCCCTGACGGGCGAGGCGAGAACAAAAACATATTTATATTTGATGGAGGTAATTTACTATGCTGTATCCTGCTGAGCTGCGTTATTCCAAGTCCCACGAGTGGGTCAAGACCGAGGACGGCGTGACCGTGGTGGGCATCTCCGACTTTGCCCAGAACGCGCTGGGCGACGTGGTGTTCGTGAACCTGCCCGAGGAGGGCGACAGCGTCACCGCCGGCGAGAACTTCGGCGATGTGGAGTCCGTCAAGGCCGTGTCCGATCTGGTCTCCCCCGTCACCGGCACCGTCTGCGCCGTCAATGAGGAGCTGCTGGATTCCCCCGAGCTGGTGAACAGCGATCCCTACGGCGCATGGCTCATCAAGGTGGAGAATGTGGAGGGCAGCGAGGAGCTGCTGGACGCCGCCGCCTACGAGGCGTTCTGCACCGAGGAGGGCTGACATGGGCAGCTACGTTCCCTCTACCGGGGCGCAGCGCGAGGAGATGCTCCGCACTGTGGGCGTCAGCAGCACCCGTGAGCTGTTCCGCGACGTGCCGCAGGAGATGCTTCTTACCGAGCCGCTGCATATCCCGGACGGGATAAGTGAGCTGGAGGTCAGCCGCGTAATGACCTCCATGGCATCGGCAAACCGCGTATACGGTACGGTGCTGCGGGGCGCCGGCGCCTACGACCACTACATCCCCTCCATCGTCAAGTACATCCCCGCCAAGGAGGAGTTCCTGACGGCCTACACCCCCTATCAGGCGGAGATGAGTCAAGGTCTGCTCCAGTCCATCTTCGAGTACCAGACCATGATCTGCGAGCTGACGGGCATGGACGTGTCCAACGCCTCCGTGTACGACGGCGCTACCGCCGCCGCCGAGGCCGCCGCCATGTGCCGCGGCCGCAAGCGCCGTGTGACCCTGATCTCCGGCGCGGCCCACCCCGACACCATCAACACCGTCCGCACCTACTGCTACGGCACCGGTGACGAGCTGCGCATCGTGCCGGTGAAGGACGGCAAGACCGATCCCGACGCTCTGCGGGAGATGCTGACGCCGGATGTCGCCTCCTTCTATGTGCAGCAGCCCAACTTCTTCGGCCTGTTCGAGGACGCGGAGGCGCTGGGTGCGCTGACCCACGAGGCCGGCGCGCTGTATGTGATGGGCTGCAACCCCATTGCACTGGCCATCATGAAGACACCCCGCGACTGCGGCGCGGATGTGGCCGTAGGCGAGGGACAGCCTCTGGGTCTGCCCATGGGCTGCGGCGGCCCGTACCTGGGCTATATGGCCACCACCGATAAGCTGACGCGCAAGCTGCCCGGCCGTATCGTCGGCGAGACGACGGACGCCGAGGGCCGCCGCGCCTACGTTCTGAGCCTGCAGGCCCGCGAGCAGCATATCCGCCGCGAGAAGGCCAGCAGCAATATCTGCTCCAACGAGGCGCTGTGCGCCCTGACCGCCGGGCTGTATATGTCCGTCATGGGGCCGGACGGCATGGCGCAGGCGGCGGAGCAGTCCATGGCCAAGGCACACTACCTCGCCAAGGAGCTGTGCGCCATCGACGGCGTGGAGCTGGTCTATACCGGCGACTTTTTCCATGAGTTCGTCACCCGTCTGCCGGAGCGCGAGAATGTTCTGGCGGCGCTGGCGCAGGCCGATATTCTGGGCGGTCTGCCCCTCGGCGGCGACGGCATCCTGTGGTGCGCCACGGAGAAGGTCTCCAAGGAGCAGCTGGACAAGGCCGTTTCCGTTGTGAAGGAGGTGCTGGCAAAATGAAGCTGATCTTTGAAAAGAGCGTTCCCGGACGCCGCTGCACCATTCTGCCCGCCTGCGATGTGGAGAGCGTCTCCCTGCCCGCGTCCCTGCGGCGCGAGACGAAGCCCCTCCTGCCGGAGATGAGCGAAACAGATATCTCCCGCCACTACACCGAGCTTTGCAAGCAGGTTCACGGCGTGAACTGCGGCTTCTACCCCCTTGGCTCCTGCACCATGAAGTACAATCCCCGCATTGACGAGGAGATGGCGGCGCTGCCCGGCTTTGCCGACGTACACCCCCTGTCTCCGGCGGAGGATCTGGACGGTATGCAGCAGGTGCTGGACACCGCGGCGCAGTATCTCTGTGAGATCACCGGCATGGACGGCATGACCTTCCAGCCTGCCGCCGGCGCCCACGGCGAGTTCACCGGTGTGCTGCTCATCAAGCAGTACCATGACGCCCGCGGCGACCGCAAGCGCACCAAGATCATCGTCCCCGACAGCGCCCACGGCACCAACCCCGCCACCGCCGCCATGTGCGGCTACGACGTGGTGAACATCGCCTCCGGCCCTGACGGCTGCGTGGATCTGGACGCCCTCCGGGCCGCGCTGGGCGAGGACACCGCCGGTCTGATGCTGACCAACCCCAACACCGTGGGTATCTTCGACAAGAACATTCTGGAGATCACCCGCCTCGTCCACGAGGCAGGCGGCCTGTGCTACTACGACGGCGCCAACCTCAACGCCGTCATGGGCGTGGTGCGCCCCGGCGACATGGGCTTTGACTGCATCCACATGAACCTGCACAAGACCTTCGCCACGCCCCACGGCGGCGGCGGCCCCGGCGCAGGCGCTGTGGGCTGCAAGGACTTCCTGCGGGAGTATCTGCCCCACAGTGCGCTGGCGGAGGAGCCGGGACACATTCAGGTCCGCGGCTTCCGGGGCAACTTCCTGGTAGTCGTCCGGGCGCTGGCCTACCTGCTGACGCTGGGCAAGGAGGGCATCCCCGAGGCGGCGGAGAACGCCGTGCTCAACGCCAACTACCTGATGGCGAAGCTGAAGGGTACGTTCACCCCCGCCTACGACCGGCTTTGTATGCACGAGTTCGTGCTGGATCTCAGCGGCCTGAAGAAGGAGACGGGCGTCTCCGCGCTGGACGTGGCCAAGTCCCTCATCGACGAGGGCATCCACCCGCCCACCATGTACTTCCCCCTCATCGTCCACGAGGCGCTGATGCTGGAGCCCACCGAGACGGAGGGGCCGGAGACGCTGGATCACGCGGCAGAGGTGCTGCGTATGCTGTACAGCAAGGCATTTGAGGACGCGGAGACCATGCACGCCGCGCCCCACCATATGCCCATCGGACGGCCCGACGAGGTGCAGGCGGCGCGCAAGCCCATCCTGCGCTGGAAGCCGGTCTGAGTTCCTGCCGCCGGACACCCTCCGGCAGCGGCTGCAGCGACATAAAACGCGAAAAAAGAACGCCCCCGGGGCGTTCTTTTTTTGTCGCGTACAGCCGCATACGCCTATCCGTTCCGCAGGCGCACAGCGGTCTATTTCGCTACTGCTGCTTCTCCTTCTCCAGCGCCTCCGTCAGCGCGATGGACAGCTGATCGGGGCAGGAGGTGGGCTTGCCGCCGCAGTGGATGCCCTGCATCCGCGCAATGGCATCCTCCGCCTTCATGCCGGTCACCAGACGGCTGATGCCCTGCAAATTGCCGTTGCAGCCGCCCTCGATGCGGACATCACGGATGATGCCGTCCTCCAGCTTCACCGTCATGCTGTGGGAGCAGACGCCCTTTGTCTTATAGGTATACGTTGTCATAGTCCTGTTGTCTCCTTTTCGTTTTCCACCGGCGGCAGAATGACCACATCCAGCCGTCGGCGCATGGCGTATTCAATGGTGCGGCGCGTACCGCCGGGCTGTCCGTCGTGGACGGCGATGAGCATGGCGGCGTGATCTACCATGTACCGGTTCCGCCGCTGCATACACCCGGCGTCGTAGTGATCCTGCACCACCGTCTCGTAGTCGCAGCGATCCACCAGCGACTGCCAGCGCGCCCGCTCCGCCTCCGGCCAGCCCTCCGGCTGGCTGGGACAGGGGATGGCGGCCTCCACCGTCACGTCGGGGTAGTCCCGCCGCAGCAGCAGCACCGCCTCACAGGCGTAGAAGTCCACGCCCCGCGCCATGCCGCAGATAAAGTGGCGGTAGCCCTGGGCGCAGGCGCTCTCCGCCGCGTCGTACAGCCGCTTCTTCAGCGCGGCACACCGGGGATCGGATTCATCCTCGCCCCACGGCAGCTTCTCCGGCCGGTAGCCGGAAAAGCACACGGACATCTGTCTCGGCCCCATGCCGTCACCTGCCTTCCGCCGCTTATTGTACCCAAAAAGGAGAGATTTGTAAAGGGGGTCATTCCGCCTCGTCCGGCAGGAACTCCATCAAGTCCCCCGGCTGGCAGTCCAGCGCGGCGCACAGCCGCCCCAGCGTCTCCAGCCGCACGGCCTTGGCCTTGCCAGTCTTGAGGATGGACAGGTTGGCCATGGTGATGCCCACCCGCTCGCTCAGCTCCGTCAGGCTCATCTTCCGCTTGGCCAGCATCACATCCACATGAAATACGATCATACCGCCACCTCACACCGTCAGGTCGCTCTCGTCCTGCAATGCCGCCGCGTCCGCTACCAGACGGCTCAGCGCCATGGCCATGACGCCCACCAGTGCGCACACCATGGTACCCGCAGGCATGAGGATCACCGTCAGTCCCGGCGAGCCGGCGCCCAGCAGCCCCAGCACGATCACGCCCACAGGCACCAGCACCGCGTCGCAAAACGCCAGACGGGACACGGTACGCAGCGCCCATGCGTTCTCCCGACAAAACGCCTCGCCCCGTCCGATGCGGCCAAAGACCGCCCACATCCGGGCCATCGCCCAGAATACCGGCACGGCGAACAGCCACGCAAAGGTAAGGCACGGCCAGAACGCCCACGCATACTCCGGGTCGGCCGCGGCGATGCCCCGTCCCAGCTCCGGCAGGAACCAGAAGAAGATGGCCGCGCATACCACCGCCGCGATCACAAGGCCGATACGCAGCAGCGCCGCCAGCCTCTTATGCTCGATACGCTTCATATCACCACATCCTTTCTGTGGTCAGCATAGCACACAGGCATATCGTTTGTCAATCATTATTTATCGTAATTCGATAAATATTTTCCGATACACGATATGTTCCGATCCTATAGAGAAAACAGTTGCATTTTGTGGGAACATGGTGTATCATATGAGTCGAAAACAACCGCATATTTGTCTTCGGGGCGGGGTGTGATTCCCCACCGGCGGTATAGTCCGCGAGCGGCGTGAGCCGCAGGAACCGGTGCAATTCCGGTACCGACAGTATAGTCTGGATGAGAGAAGGCGTGTATGGCATTTTTGTAATGCTCTTTTTTGATGCGTACACCTTGGAAGGCAATTTTCCGGGTGTTTATCATCAAGAAGGAGTGTTTTTTTATGACTCAGAAGCAAAAGACCCATCGTATCGCGGTGGCCGCCCTGCTGGCAGCGGTGGCCGCCGTCCTCCAGTTCGTGGAATTCTCCATCCCCATCATGCCCGCGTTCGTCAAGTTGGACATCTCCGACCTGCCCGCCCTGCTTGGCACGTTCTCCCTCGGCCCCGTCTACGGCGTTGCCATCCAGTTTGTGAAGAACCTGCTGCATCTGCCCTTCGGCTCCAGCGCCTGCGTGGGCGAGCTGTCCAACTTCCTGCTGGGCGCAACCTTCGCCTTCATCGCCGGTATCATCTACAAGAAGCACAAGAACCGTTCCGGCGCTCTGTGGGGCTCTGTGGCCGGCGCCGCCGCCATGGCGCTCATCAGCCTGCCTCTGAACTATTTCATCGTCTACCCCGCCTATGTGGTGCTGTACGGCCTGCCGCTGGAGGGCATCGTGGGGATGTATCAGGAGATCCTTGGCACCGTGGCGCAGATCCCCACCGGCAACGCCCTGTTCAACTGCCTGCTGGTGTTCAACGTCCCCTTCACCCTGTGCAAGGGCCTTCTGGACGTGGCGCTGTGCTTCCTGATCTACAAGCCCCTCAGCCCCCTGCTGCACAAGTAAACACAACGGCAGACGCGCCTGCGGGCGCGTCTGCTTTTTTCTCTTTCCAAACGCCGCTTCCCATGGTATAATAGAACAAACATTCCACTTGAGAGGAGGGTCTGTCATGGCCGACCGCATCATTTTCCACTGTGATCTGAACTGCTTCTTCGCATCGGTGGAGCTGCTGGACAAGCCGGCGCTGCAAGATGTACCGGTGGCCGTCTGCGGCGACCCCGCCTCCCGGCACGGCATCATCCTGGCGAAAAACGAGCCCGCCAAGCAGATGGGTGTCCAGACGGCGGAGACGGTGTGGCAGGCCAAGCAGAAGTGTCCCCACCTCGTCCTCCTGCCGCCCCACCATAGCCTGTACGCCGACTACTCCCGCCGGGTCAACGCCATCTACGGGCAGTACACCGATCTGGTGGAGCCCTTCGGCATTGATGAGAGTTGGCTGGACGTGACCGGAAGCCTCCACCTGTTCGGCGGCGACGCCCGGCAGCTGGCGGACGATATCCGCGGCCGTCTGCGGCAGGAGCTGGGGCTGACCATCTCCGTGGGCGTCTCCTTCAACAAGGTGTTCGCCAAGCTGGGCAGCGACTACAAGAAGCCGGACGCTACCACCGTGATCTCCCGGGAGAACTGGCGGGACATGGTGTGGCCGCTGCCGGTGGGCGATTTGCTGTATGTGGGCCGCGCCGCCCGGCGCACACTGGCGCAGTACGGCGTGGAGACCATCGGGCAGCTGGCGGCGTGCAAGCCGGAGATGCTGGAGCAGCTCATGGGCAAGACGGGTGTGCAGCTCCACCGCTACGCCAACGGGCTGGACGACGCCCCTGTCCGCCCCCAGCACGAGCACGAGCCGGTAAAGTCCGTGGGCAACAGCACCACCTTTCCGGAAAACCTGACCCGCTGGGAGCAGGTGCGCAGCGGTTTGCAGATGCTCAGCGACAGCGTGGCCGGGCGGCTGCGGCAGCAGGGTCTGTACTGCGGCGGCGTAGCCGTGGGCGTCCGGGACGCCCAGTTCCGGACGGTCAGCCGCCAGATGCGTCTGCCCGGTCCCACCCACCTGATGCGGGACATCTACAACGCGGCGCTGGAGCTGACCCAACAGCTCTGGAAAGCGCCTACCCCCATCCGGCTGCTGTCCGTCACCGCCCTGTACATCACGGAGAGCGCCGACTCCTACCAGCAGCTGGATCTGCTGGCGGGTGACGCGCCCCTCCGCGACCAGCGGCAGGAGCAGCTGGAAAGCGCCATGGACGCCATCCGGGACAAATACGGTAAGGATGCCATCGCCTTCGGCCACCGCGGAAAGTTTGGCTGGGACGACTGAACCGCTTGTTGCAGTTTGCAAAAAAACGTGTTAGAATATAGGGTATTCTGCCGGTATTTGCCGGCATTCGTAAGGTGGCTGTACCCATGCAAGAGAACGAACTTCCCCGCGACAGGCTTGCCGGCCTGCGCCGTATCCCGCTAAGCTGGGTCTTTTTCCCGCTGGCGCTGCTATACCATGAGCTGCTGCTCCGCGCCTTTGATCCCGCCTCCGTTTTTTTCGACGGGGCGCTGCTGCCCATCGCGCTGGCGGCGATCGGCGGCGGTCTGCTGCTGAGCCTGCTGTGCGGCCTGCTGCCGTGGCGCAAGACCGTCCGCTGGGTCAGCCTGTGCCTGACGCTCCTGTGGTCGGTATTTGTCTGCGTACAGTACTGCTGTAAGAGCTACTTCAAGACCTATTTTGCCCTGACCTTCATGGTCACCATGACCGGCCATGTGGTGGGCGGCTTCGCCTCCACCATTCTGGAGATCATCCTGACGCGCCTGCCGTTTATCCTGCTGGCCATGCTCCCGCTGGTGCTGGCCATCGTCCTGCGCCGCCGTATCGTGCCGGAGGCGCGGACAGGCCGCACAGTGCTGCTGGTCATGGCGGGCCTCTCCGTGTTGACCATCGGCGGCAGCGCGGCGCTGTTCCGCCACGGTCCCAACGCCGCCCTCTATACCTATGACTTCAACACCGACAGCGCCGTGTCCAAGTTCGGTCTGGGCAGCAGTCTCGGTCTGGAGCTGACCTATGCCCTGACCGGCACCCCCACGCCGCCGCTGCCCTCTCTGCCCCAGCCGGAGGAGCCGGTGGAGGACGTCACGCCGGAGCCGGTGGTCTACGGCTACAACACGCTGGACATCGACTTCGCCGCGCTGGCGGATTCCGCGTCCAACAGCACGCTATCCTCCATCCACCGCTATGTGGCGTCGCGCACTCCCTCCCGGCAAAACGAGTATACCGGGATGTTCAAGGGCAAGAATCTGATCCTGCTGACGGCGGAGGCCTTTTCGCCGTGGTTCATCTCCGAGGAGCTGACCCCTACGCTGTACCGTCTGACCCACGAGGGCTTCGTCTGCACCAACTACTACCAGCCCGGCTGGGGGCAGTCCACCACCGGCGGCGAATTTGCCGTCCTCACCGGCCTGCTGCCCACATGGATCGACAACAACGTCAGCTTCTGGGCCAGCCGCAACGACTATATGCCGCTGGCGCTGGGCAACCAGTTCCGCGCGCTGGGCTATCAGACCCCCGCGTGGCACGACAACACCTACAACTACTATAACCGCGACGCCACTCACCCCAATCTGGGCTACGACTATCAGGGCATCGGCAACGGTCTGACGCTGCCCAGCAGCTCCGGCAGTAGCTGGCCCTACTCCGATCTGGAGATGATGGAGGCCACGATGGACAGCTACGTGGACACCTATCTCGCCACGGGACAGCCCTTCCACGCCTACTACATGACTGTCAGCGGCCACGGCGGCTACGGCTGGGGCCACGCCATGGCCGCCAAGAACCGTGCCGCCGCCCAAGCCGCCTACCCCGACGCCTCCACGCCGGTACAGGCCTATGTCGCCGCCAATCTGGAGCTGGAGGCAGCCCTGACCTATATGCTGGAGAAGCTGGAGGCCAAGGGCATCGCTGACGACACGGTGATCTGCCTGTCCGCCGACCACTACCCCTATATACTGGCGGAGGCGGATGTGGACTACTACGTTGAGCTGACGGGTCGTCAGGACACGGAGTTGGACACCTCCCGCTACCGCAACGCCCTGATCCTCTGGTGCGGCAGCATGGAGGAACCCGTGACGGTGGATATTCCGTGCAGCGCCGTGGATATTCTGCCCACCCTCAGCAATCTGTTCGGTCTCCCCTACGACTCCCGGCTCCTGTCAGGTCGGGACATTCTGGACGACAGCTACAATGCCGCCAGTGCCAGCGGCTCTATCCCGCTGGTGATCCTGCCCACCGCCGCCGGTAACAGCTGGGCCACCGCCGCCGGCGTCTACGAGGCGCGCTCCCGCACGTTTACCCCCGCCCCCGGCGTCACGGTGGCGGAGGACTATGTGGACAGCATCAACGCCCTGATCCCCACGAAGTATACCTACGCCAAGCTGATGATCCAGTGCGACTACTACCGCACCGTGCTGGGCGGTGACGACTGAGATGCAAGACCCCCGCGCCGTTTTGAACGGCGCGGGGGTCTTTCGTCTTGTATCGGGGCTTAGTGGCGGCCTACGCGATCCCACTCGTCCGGGTACTCGTACACCAGATGGATATCCTCCAGATACGGCGTATCCAAGGGGTTGCTCATGGGAGCCGCCTCCTTGTAGCGCTCCAGATTCCGGCGGGACTTCTCCGCGGGCTGCACCGTACCGGCGCCGGCGATACATCCGCCGGGACAGGCCATACCCTCCAGCAGATAACCGTCGTACTTGCCCGTCCGGGCGATACGCAGCATCTTGCGGCAGTTCTCCAGCCCCTCCGCCGCCACGGTCTTGACCTCCACCTCCGGGTGGAGCCGGTGGATCACGTCCTCCACCGCCTTGGCCACGCCGCCGCCGGCGGCAAAGCCTACGCCGGGAGCCGACGCCTCATAGTGGGCGGTATTGTCCTCGATCTGGTCAAAGTCGATGCCCTTGGCGTCGAACATCCCCCGCAGTTCCTCAAAGGTCAGCACGAAGTCCACATCGCTGCGGATGGAGCGGCGGCTGGCCTCCAGCTTCTTGGCGGCGCAGGGCCCGATGAATGCCACCCGGCAGTTGGGGTCCTTCTGCTTTTGCAGGCGGGCCGTCAGCACCATGGGCGTCATGGTCATGGAGATGTAGGGTGCAAAGCCGGGGAACTCCTTCTTGGCCATAACCGACCATGCCGGGCAGCAGGAGGTCGCCATGAACGGCTGCTTCTCCGGCACGTCCCGCAGGAACTCCTCCGCCTCCTCGATGGCGCACAGGTCGGCGCCGATGGCCACCTCCACCAGCGAGTCGAAGCCCAGCAGCTTCATGGCCTCCCGGATCTGACCCGGCGTCACGTTGTCGCCGAACTGTCCCCAGAATGCCGGTGCGATGATGGCGACCACCTTGTCGCCCTTCTTGATGGCGTGGATCAACTGGAACAGCTGACCCTTATCCACAATGGCGCCAAAGGGGCAGTTCACCAGACACATACCGCAGTTGACGCACTTGTCGTAGTCGATGTCCGCCCGGCCGTGCTCATCCTGCCCGATGGCGTACATACCGCAGGCCTCCTGGCAGGGGCGGGTGAACTTGATGATGGCCTGATAGGAACAGGCGTCCTTGCACTTGCCGCACTTGATGCACAGGTTCTGGTCGATGACCGCCTGCCCTCTCTCCGTCCGGATGGCGCCCTTAGGGCAGGCGTGCTGGCAGTGCCGCGCCAGACAGCCCTGACAGGCGCTGGTCACCTCGTAATGGGTGGGCGCGCAGGCGTTGCAGGCGTATTTGATGACGTTGATCAGTGGGGGATCGTAGTATTTCTCCGCAATGGCGCTCTCCTCCACGCCGTCGGACAGCAGCGAATGCTCCGTTACCGGACGCAGGGGCAGTCCCATAGCCAGCCGGATCCGCTCGCCCACGATGGCGCGCTCCAGAAAGACGGATTCCCGCTGCCGCCCGATCTCGCCGGGTATGATCTCATAGGGCAGCTTCTCGATCCGGGTGTAGTCGCCGCCCTCGTAGGCCAGCTTCGCCACCTCGGCAAAGACGCGCTTGCGGATATCCGCCACGCCGCACTTGATGTTTCTCATTCTTTTTGTTTCCTCCCACACAGGTGTGTATGTCTCTAATTGTCCATTATATCTGTTCCCCCACTGGAAAGGCAATATCTGCCGTAAGAAAATTTCCCATATCATACAGATATTTTCTCATGCAATATGACCAGACGCCTCTCGTTTTTTGTGAAAAAAAAGTTTTTCCGTCAAATATCCGTTAAAAAGTTCCGCGGTTTTTTGCTATTCGCACATCCGATAAATATCTTTCTTTAAGGGAAATTATTGTTTTTTTGTTCCTAAATTCGCCCCTGTAAAGCCTCCTCCAGCTTCGCCAGCGCCTTCTTCTCGATACGCGATACGTAGCGCATCGGCTATTGTAAGTGATTTCGCCCACAAAACTGCGCCTCTTAAATTGGCGCAAACCGTTGATATAACTGGATTTATCCCGCTTGCTGAAGCTCTGCGAAACGGAATTTGATGATGATCTCTTTGTCCTCCGTCAGCTCGATCCGCTCGATCAGGCTCACCAGCAGCTCCCGGCTGGCACAGGCAGTATTCAAGAAGCGCTGCACCAGCTCTTTCGCTCTGTCCTCATGGCTGACGGGACTTTTCTGCTGTTGCTCCAGGTCTCGGATGCGTTCTTCCAATCGTCCTCGTTCCTCTTTAATGCGGGTAAAGATACGTTGAAAGTCCGTCTCCGGCAGAAGCCCGGAAAGCCGGTCGGTATACATCCGGTCAAGATTTTCCGTCAGGCTTGTGATCTTGCCTTGCAGGGCAGCGATCTCCGCCGCAGCTTTCTCCTCTTGCGACGCTTCCTTGACTGCTCTCTCCGCCACAGGCAATAGTGCCTGTGGTTTCAGATATTCTTTGCAAACCTCACGCACCTTGTCCAGTACCGCTTCCGTCAGTCTTGCTTCCTTTATGGAGTGACAGGAACAAACGCCTGCTTTGGTAAAGCGCTGATATGTCCGGCACACAAAATATAGCGCATCTTCACCTTTGGCATTGGGGCGATTGATTACCGCCAGCGGATAGCCGCACTCATGGCAAAACACCAAACCTTTCAGCAGAAAATCATAGGTACGGCTTCTGGTGTGTTTTCGGCTGTTCACCAGCATACGCACTTTGCGGAAGCTTTCAGCATCGATCAACGGCTCATGGGTGTTTTCTACCACTACCCAATTCTCTCGTTCCTGATGTAGACACTTCTTGGACTTATAGCTGATCTTCACCTGCCGCCCCTGCACCATATTGCCGATATAGGTTTCATTTTGCAGCATTTCCGAGATGCGTTCACTGCTCCACAATCCCGCGTAGGGACCTTTGCGTCCCATGTTCCAGCCGCAATAGGTCGCCGGTGAGGGAACGTGTTCTTCATTCAGCGTGGCGGCAATTTTACGGCAGCTCATACCGTCCAGCGCCATGGCAAATATCCGCCGCACCACAGGCGCAACTTCTTCGTCAACGATAATTTTGTTCTTCTCTGTGGGGTGCATCTTGTAGCCGTACATCGGCTTTCCACCGATAAACTGTCCCTTGCGCTGCTTATCCCGCTTGACGGATTTGATCTTCTTGGAGATGTCCTTGGCGTACATATCATTCATGATGGCGCGGAACGGCGTAATATCATTGGCACTGGATTCCACACCGGTGTCGATGCCATCCAAAAGCGAGATATACCGTACCCGATGTTCGGGGAAATATCGCTCCATATAGTGGCCGGTCATAATGTAATCACGCCCTAAACGGGAGAGGTCTTTTGTGATAACCATGTTGACTTTTTTTGCCTCGATGTCCGCCACCATGCGCTGAAACGCAGGACGGTCAAAGCTTGTGCCGCTCCAGCCATCGTCAATGTAGGTATCATAGACCTGTAAGCGGTGCTTTTGTGTAAATTCCTCTAAAAGTGACTTCTGGTTCGTGACGCTCTGCGAAGGGCCTTCGCTCTCATCCTCCTTTGATAATCTGATGTATAATGCCACATGATAATCCATGGGGTTGCTTATCTCGTTGTACATATACTAACCTCCTGAGATAAGCGGCCATTCATCATGAACAGGATACATGATAATCCGACCCTGACGCAAATTTTTGCAGTTCACGATACAAATAAATTCTAAAGGACTCTGACAAGATCGTTTCTATATTCTCTCCGTTTCCAGAATATTGGCATATGATCTTCAGCTCAGCTTGTTTCACACAGCAACACCTCCTGCCGGTTTAATCTATGAGGATGACTTTTAGAACTTGCTACTGAATTGGAAAAACCCACCTTGATAAAGATGGGCTTTTCCAATTCAGCTTTCATCTATCAGTATAAAGCTGTTCACATTTGGACATACCCAATGCTGGTAAGACAATAACGCTCAAGCAAAACAGGCGGCTGGTGGCTGCCAGCCTCACGGGAATCTCACCCCGGCCCATGCTGATGGGTGCGCCGCACGATGCTTTGAGGGCGTCCAATGCGGGAGTATCTTTAAGGGTGCCGATGGTCATGGCCCACAGAGTGCCGCTCTGTTTCTGAACAATTGATAATGTGCGGTTGCAAGTAGGACAAAACATGGTATTAACCTAATTGTTGTTGGGCACTCATTCCGCATAGTATCGCAAAATCTTCTACTCTTATAACGCAGCAAGTATTACGTTCCTTTCATTCTTTGAATTTCGTGACGGCTTTTGTTGCACCGCACTCTTTTTATGTTATAATGGTAAAAAGCGAATATATCCACACGGCGGAGAAAACAACGCTAACACATTTTATCCAGGATGTGTTTTATTATTTTCTAGGATAAAAGAGGCACCATAGCACAGGAGGCACCGTTTTGCTGATTTACTTATCTGTACTAGAAACTGACCACGAAAAGCATGAATTCATGGCACTTTACGCTGAATATCATGCGGTCATGCTGCGAGTTGCCAAAAAATACTTCCCCACCGATCAAATGGCACGTGAAGATGCCGTTCAGAACGCATGGATGAAAATTGTAAAAAGTTTTCAAAAAATTTCTGCAATCGAATGCAAGAAAAGAGGCGCCTATTGCGTTATAATTGTAAAGAACGAATGTATTTCTATCCTGCGAAAAAACAAAGCGGAAATATCTCTTGATGAACTGCCTTTAGCCACTAGCGATGAACTAAAAGAAGATTCTTCCGCATCTATTACGCAGCTAATTCACGAAATGCCCGAAAAATACCGTACTGTCCTAGAATTGCGTTTCATTGAAGAGTGGAGTACCCGCGAAATTGCTCGGCAACTGAGCATTCCGGAAGCGACCGTCAGCACACGCATTTTTCGTGGACGCAAACTGCTAATTGATCGTTTGAGAGAGGAGGGATTAGTATGACGGGACACAAAGAGAATGAACTGCTTCGCGACATCCTTTTAGATGCCGCGGCTGAAGAATTTGCACCAGAGTTTTCAAGCACAGAACAGGTTGAAACTTCTCTTAAGTTTCAGAAATCCATGCAATCTCTTCTGTCCAACCCAAAGAAGTGGGCTGAACGCAGGCAAAAGCCGGTCTGGAAGCGAGCTGCAAAAATGGTGGCAACCATCGCATTGATTGGCAGCCTAAGCCTCGGCATGCTGATGCTCATCAGTCCCAAGGTCTACGCTGCGGTCGTTAATTGGGTCACCGAGTGGTATGACACTTATGTTATGTATCGATTTTCCAGCGAGCACACTGAATCGGATCTTCCAGAGTATCAGCTTTCGTATATTCCAGAGGGATATCATCATAATGCAGAGATTCTTTCAACCCCGAACGACTACTCCAGAGCAACCTCGATGCGGTTTATGGCGTACTCGGGAGACCATTGGCTTTTTTTCCAGTATGGCCCCATGGACTCTGGTAGCGCCATGTCTATTGAACTAGAAAACATGTCTGTATCAGAGATATCTATAAATGGTAATCCTGGACAACTCTATTCATCCGCCACTGAAACTCAAAGTAGTTGTATTACTTGGATCGATACTAAAAGCAACATCTGCTTTTTTATAGATGGTTTTCTCAGTGATGACGAGTTGATCCGCATTGCTCAAAGCGTTACTCTTATATTGCCAAAATAATTTCTTACTTTGAAAGGAAATGCCTTCTTAATGCGTTGTATAGTTGAGGTTCCCACAACTATACAACATATTAAGGAGGCGTTTTTGTTATGACTAATTATGAATACCGGCACCCTTTTCATCGCGCCTACTTTGTACCATTGACAATGGTGCACTAGTTTCGTATGATTAGCTCCTATTAGGAAAACACACTGTCAAAGGGGTATGTAGCGGGGGTTAGCCCGCTACTGCGGGTTTTGTGGTGTTGATTTCAATGTATTCTGCTATGCGTCTAAATTCATCCGCAAACTTAAATCTCACACTAATGTTTCCATTCTCATAAACCTTGATATGGTCGATCAGCTCAACGAGAAGTTCCCGGGAAAGCTGGTCGATATTTTGATGTTTTGTAAAGGCCACCAATGCGGGATGCTCACTCTTTACACCGTTTGCCAGTTCCGCCCGTTCAGCGTTCAGCCGGGCCAGAACATCCGTAAGAGCGATGGTCTGTCGTTCATAATCGGCTTTCATATCCCGGTAGTCCTGCTGGGTAATTTCCCCGTCTTTCCAGTCCTGATAAAGGGACTGCTTGTAGCGGCTGATTTTTGCCAGTTCCCGCTCTTTCGCAGCAATCAGTTCTTCCAAACGGATGGACTGGCTCTTTTTGACCGGGGCGGTGTTAATGCGGGCAATCATTTCCGAGTATGAAACAGCCAGATGGATTTGCTGTTGTACCGCAAAGAGGACAGCGGCCTCCAGACGGTTATGCTTGATTGAGTGCATTGTGCAGGCTGTCCGGGAGCGGTTCTTGTAGGTGGAGCAGGCATAGTACACATTATTGTTGTTGCCTACGCTCCGGGTAATTGCCCGCCCGCAGTCAGCACATTTCAGAAAACCGCTGAACAGGTGGACTTCCCGGCCTTTTGGAGAAGTACGGGTATCCCGCTGTAAAAGGGCCTGTACCTTATCAAAGGTTTCATAATCAATGATTGCCTCATGCGTACCAGCTACTTCCACCCATTCTTCACGGGGAACGCTTTCAACCTCGTGTACCTTATAGCTTTTTACCCGACTGCGGCCCTGTGCCAAATCCCCGGTATAGGTGGGGTTCGTCAGAATGGAGTGGATCATGCGGGCTCCCCACATAGGATCGTCATATCCTCTTGTTGAAACGGGTATGCCCTTTTGCAGTTTATAAGCCGAGGGGCTGGGTACGCCGTGTTCATTCAGATACAAAGCGATGGCCCGTTTCGATGTCCCTTTTAGGAACAAAGAGAAAATAAGTTTGACGATTTCAGCGGCATCGGGATCGATGATCAACTGGTGTTTGTCCTTTGGGTGCTTCACATAAGTTAAATGCTACTATCAGCGCAGTGGTGAGAATGGCGGTGAGAATGCCAGCTACTACCTTTGCAGTAGCACATTTGGTTTTTCCGTATTTGCTTGTCAATATGATATTGTCAACGCCTTCATACTCGCCGGAGAAAATCGGAGCAAGCATGATGATAACCGCAAGAGCAAGCGCGATAAAAACCCGCACCATGTTTTTACTTGTTGAAAGCCAACCATCTACATAGCCAATTTTGATTTCTTCATTACCGAACACATCGGAAACACTCAATCCGTTCCAATTTCCGTTCAGATCTGAAAATCGTGAAAAGGCTGCGGATTGCATGGCGTTTTGGTAAATATAGGCCGCATTCAACCCATGCAAATCTGATGTCGGCGCAAAATCAGACATCATTTGTCGCACTTTTTCATCGGTCAGGATTCCTTCATACTTTGCTGCGATTTCCTTGTCGATTTCTACTGCTGCTTTGCCGGAACCTTCACCGGCGTTCTGGTCAAAAGCGTATTTGTTTTGATAGGTGGAAAAAGAAAGCAAAGCAGAGAATAGAAGTATCCCGATAAGGGTAACCATAGATAAACGCTTGGAAAAAATCTTCCGCAGTTCAAAATAAATTAGTTTTTTCATTCTTCACAGCCTCCTTTGAAATAGAACAGGTACAAATCTTCCAAAGTAGGCTGTACCCTTACTGCATTTTCCATCGGCGGACGATCTCCAACAATCCGCAGGATTGTCTGGTTTTCGCTGGTATTCCGCAGATTGCTTGTATTATAGGAAGCCGCGTATTTTTCCGCATAGGCAGTCGGAACCGTACATTCCCATACTTGACCGTTGATTTCAGAAGTAATCTCCTGCGGATTTCCAAAATGAATGATTTGCCCGGACTTCATCATAATGATTTCCTCCGCGATAAACTCCACATCGGAAACAATATGCGTAGACAGGATTACAATGCGGTCTTTGGAAAAGGCGCTGATCAAATTGCGGAAACGGACGCGTTCTTTCGGGTCAAGCCCCGCCGTCGGCTCGTCTAAAATCAAAATGCGGGGATCATTGAGCATGGCTTGTGCAATCCCTAAACGCTGTTTCATGCCTCCCGAAAAAGTTTTGATTTTGTGCTTACTTTCCTTTGATAAATCTACCGCTTCCAGCAGTTCTTTTGATTTCTTCCGCGCTGCCTTCTCGTCCAAGCCTTTTAGGGCAGAAACATATAGCAGGAAGTCAAACGCTGAAAAGTCCGGGTAATATCCGAAGTGCTGGGGCAAGTAGCCCAAGAGGCTTCGATAGCGTTCACCCAGCCCAACAGCATTTTTCCCATTCAACAGTATTTTTCCGGAAGTGGGATTTTGGATATTGCAAAGCAGCCGCATTAGCGTTGTTTTTCCTGCGCCATTTGCGCCCAGCAAGCCGTAGACACCATTAGCCAGAGTAATATTCAAATCGTCTACGGCGATTTTGGAACCGAACTTTTTTGTCAGTCCAACTGTCTTTAATTCCATAAAAAAGCTCCTTTCTCCATAGGGAGCAATAAAATACTCTCCATGTGTTTTCATGGAGAGTATAGCGGGTAAATATCTATTTTTTATTGATTTGATAACGGAAATCTTCTTATAAGCCCGCGCAAGTGTTTATAAAACCTTGCGAAAATGGCTTAAAATCAAGGTTTTCCGCGTATCGTCATTTATCTTGCCGTATCTCCGTATAAGATGATTTTGTAAGACCGGGCACCATTTTGGCACCACAGATTATAGGAGGACGACATGAAAAACGTACTTTTAGACAAGGGTATTATACTCCCGTCCGGCGAAATCAGCAAGGATAAGGTAAACCTTGTAACCGGAGCAATCACGCAGCCATTCGCAGAAATGGTATGGGTAACGACAGGCGGCGACATGGAAACCGTAAACCGCTTGACCGACGTACTTGTTACCATGAACACCCCCGCCGACCGGGGGAAGCTGTTCAAAATCATAAAAATGCTCTACGGGCTTATGGGCTTGCCCTTTTCCGAAGAAGCCGAGCCTATGGACGCAGACCCCGCCGTTTTGGAATACTTCATTTTTTCCTTTACGGCAGACTTTGGCGAAGTCATACAAGACCTCATAGCCGAAGAAGCAGAATAACGCACCGCACAGGCGGCGTTTCTCACTTCCCACAAGGAAGAACAGGAACGCCGCTTTTTTCATGCCCTTTGTTACGCAGTAGGCAGGAAAAAGCCCTTGATTTATGCGGCTTTGCTGGCGCGGTTTTCAGCGGATAAGGGATTGATACCTAAACCCTCAAAATCGCGTTTCTATTGCGTAACAGGTATGCAGCAAAGGAGTGATGAAGCTATGGCAGTTTTCAGAGTGGAGCGCAACAAGGGCTATACGGTTATGAGCAACCACCACTTACGCAATAAGGAGCTATCCCTAAAGGCAAAAGGGCTGTTATCGCAAATGCTGTCCTTGCCGGAGGATTGGGACTATACCCTTGCGGGGCTGTCCTTTATCAACCGGGAGAAAATCGACGCTATCCGGGAAGCCGTTAAGGAACTGGAACGCGCCGGGTATATCGTCCGTTCAAGGGAGCGCGACGAGAAAGGACGCTTGCGCGGCACAGACTATGTAATCTTTGAGCAGCCGCAGACCCCGCCTGTATCGGATTTACCTACATTGGAAAATCCAACATTGGATAATCCAACGTTGGAAAAACCTACGCAGGAAAAACCTACGTTGGAAAATCCAACGCAATTAAATAAAGATATACAAAAGACTGACTTACCAAAAAAAGAAAAAATAAATACGGATTTATCAAGTACCGATTCCATTCCTATCCATTCCCTAAATCCCTTGCCTTACGACGGGGAAGCGGCTACGCCGCCGGAACGGAAACGAAAGGAAGCGACAGACGCATACAGCGTTTATGAGGAAATCATCAAGGACAATATCGAGTACGACCATTTTGTACGCTACGGGCAGGTAGACAAAGACCGCTTAGACGAAATTGTTTCGATTATCCTTGAAACGGTATGCAGCAAGAGAAAGGCAATCCGTATCGCCGGGGACGATTACCCGGCAGAGCTTGTCAAGGCAAAGTTTATGAAGCTCAACAGCAGCCACATTGAATTTGTCTTTGACTGCATGAAAGAGAATACCACCAAAATCCGCAACATCAAGCAGTATCTTAAAGCGGTGCTGTTCAATGCGCCGAATACCATTGACAGCTACTATACCGCCCTTGTCAATCACGATATGTACGGCGGCACGATACAACAATCCGCAAGGAAAAAGGGCATACCCGATTATACATTCAACGAGGGCGAAAGCCTGTAAACATCACAACCACAAGGAGGATTTTTTTATGGCACAGAAAACAGGAGCTTTGATTTTTGACGAACAGACCGACCGCTACGACATTCGCTTTGACATTGCCGACTATTACGGCGGCTTGCATTGCGGGGAGTGTTTCGACGTATTCACAGGCGGCAAATGGAAGCCGACCCGCATTGAAATGAGCGCAGCGCAGGAATGGTACCTTGTGGGTATCCGCGCCGAGGATTTGAACGGCTTGCGCGTCCGTATCTAAAGCCTATGGGCGGCTACCGCAGCGGCGTACCACCCTAACATTATCAGACTACCGCGAAAGGAGGACGGTAAATGCAAGATGAAATCAACGAAAAGACCATAGCCCTTTACATCAAGACCGGGAAACTGACCGCGCAGACGCTTCAAAAGGCTATGAAAACGCTGCTTGCACAGATGAAGAAGCAGAAAGACAAAACGCCGCAGGGCAAACAGACTTTGAAGCAGCTTATGAAGCAGAACGCGGGCGTTTCCAACATTGAGATTACCGAGGGCA
>ENA-OYXZ01000337-OYXZ01000337.1-human-gut-metagenome-genome-assembly--contig:-NODE-337-length-21543-cov-5.479942_pt1 | contig 21543 bp, 14 predicted proteins | sample MGYA00243975_ERZ653432 | MGnify/ENA primary metagenome ERZ653432 (study PRJEB26926, sample SAMN06164954) | human gut metagenome | biome: ENVO:00009003; feature: ENVO:2100002; material: ENVO:00002003...
TCGGAGATGTGTATAAGAGACAGAAATAATGGTGTAACAAGTTTGAACCTATAAAAAGTTGAAAAAACAAATTAAATATGCTATAATTCAATTGCTGTTTTATTTGAACAATAGCACCTTTTATTTTGAATCGACCACCTTGGGATGTATGAAGTCGTGAAAATCGCTACGGAGGAAATCTAAATGTTTGAAAAACTAAATCAAATAAGCGATAGAGTGTTTAATAGATATGTAACCGTTGAAAAAAATATAAAAGCGGCAAGCAATTCTTTTTATGATTCATATCTTGATATGGTTGAGGAGTTGCTGAAGTTTCTTGCGATTTCTGACAATATAGAACTTACGGCACGTATGACCTGCGGAGATATTTTACACAACCTCGAAATTAAAGCTTTTTTATCTGACGATTTATTAGTAGACGAATATACTTACTGTAAATTATGTGACTATACGTTGAAAATAAATGCACATAAGCATAAAATGGAAAAGAATATACAAATCGAGACAGTCATAAATTATCTTCGCATTTTTATCAATGTGGTAAATGCATTTTTTGCCTATAAAAAAACCGAAAAAATACAGTATGATGATAATTCGATTATGGAAATATTCGGAGTTTTGGAAAAGGAAAACGCATCACTGAAAGCTGAAATGCAAAAACTGAAAGACGAGCTGTTATCTTCCGTCGAATCGGGAAAAATGAAAGAAACCGACATCGAAACGTATAAAAATCTTTTGTCGCAATCCGAAATCGATAAACTTTCGCTTGAAGACCAAAACGAAGAACTTCAACGTCAAATCAGTGTGTTAAAGGATATAAAACTTTCTTCTATGGAAGAAAAACTCAATAAAACGATAGATTTATTACTTGAATTAAAGCCTGCCATTGTAGAAAACCGTATTCTCACGAAAGCCGTGGGAAGAAAAGTCGGCGGAATGATAAGCGGCGACACGAATATCGAGAAATGGATTGCGGACGAAAAGGATAAGGAGCAAATCTGATGGCTGACAACGTATTCGATAAACTTGACGAACAAGCCAAAGTTTTAGCGCGTATAGACAAAAATACAAGCGATAACTCTTCCGTTGTAGACGAAATGTTAAAGACAAATTCGTCCGAGTTGGTGGAATTTGTAAAAAACGCAGATAGGGTATTTATATATTGCGGAGATAAAAGCGATCTTAACAGGAAGAACAAAAAGAGACGTATATCTATTATTAAAAAACTTGTTTTATCCTTAATACAAATAATTACCGTTCTTGCGGCAATATGTATTCCTTATATGTGGTGCGTATTGATATTAAATTTGCTTATTTACGCATATCCGATTTATAAAGCCGTTACGTTCAAACCGTTGCCATACGAAATGAAATACGACGAAATGGACAAAAAGTCGAGCGGTATATACGATGATAATAATATTTTATGCGGTAACGACGGAGAAAAGTGGTATGTTAAGATTTTAAGAGTTGCGGCTATAATTATGCCATATTTGAACGCCGTATCGCTTTGGTTAATTCCTGCTATTGCGGGAATTGTTCGCATTTATTTATTTGTATTTGTCGGAGTTGATTGTATTTGCGGATTGATTTTGTTTCCCGTTTTTTTGAGTGACGTATATTGCGAATATAACTTATACTTTGTTAAAAACGACTTGTCAATACCTTATGAACAATTAAAAGAGTTTATAAAACAAAACAATCTAAAATAAAAAGCCATCCTCTTGGTTAGGAGAGGATGGATAAAGCGTCAATACCGAAGAAATCGGCAATTTGTTGTATCGTATCCAAGTTTTTAATCCCTCTGTTGATCCATCTTCCGACGGTTCTGACATCGGTGCAGAATTCAAAAGCGAATTCTTCCTGAGTACGATACTTCGATTCCTTGATAAGACGTTTTAAGTTTGCCCCGGCAACTAAGCCAAGGTCTTTACGTTTTTGTTCCATAACGTATACCTCCTTTGCTTAGCTTTCGCAGTGCTCCGAAGGCAAACTATTAAAGAACATTATTATTATACCATAATTTCAGCAATATTTCAAGCGATAAGAATAGGACAAAACGTGTCCTGTTCTTTTTTTATGCCCTGCGATACAATAAAGACACAAAACAAAAACGGAGGCAGAACATGTACTACTTGGTATCGGGAACCGGCGACGGTTCGTTTGAATGGGTAATCGAGGCGGATTCTGAGGAGTCTGCCAAACAAAACGCAATGAAAGATTTGAGTGCGGACGACAAAATCACGTCGATAAAAGCACTTTCAATAGAGGAGTGTATCGAACTCGGATATAAGGAGTTGTCGAACGAAATAAAACGATATTATCTTGAAAGTCATTACGATATGAAAACAATTACCGTCAGAGAATACGCTCAAATCGAAAAACAACTCAAAGAAAATTCGGACGGATATTACAAGGCATTAAAAGAGTTTAACGAAAAACTTCGCTTGATTCGTCTTTTGAATAGAGTTGCCGATATCGATGAAATGAAGCTCGGCGAACTAAAACACTATTTGAATTTATTGACTCAAGCAAAAACTGAGGAAGAGTTCAATAAAATACTCAATAACGCAAAGGAGAGCAAATAATGGATATCGTAAGCACTTTAGGTTTAATCGTAACGGTAGTCAGCACAATCGCATGTCCAATCATTGCGCATAACAAATGTCGTAGCGCAATCGGATGATTTTTCGGTGGGTTGTTTCTCGGCGGATTCGGCTTAATTATCGTCAGTTGTCTGTCAAATAAAAATAATTAACCAGACAAAGCACTTGTATTAACAAGATAATACTTGAAAATATTCGTAAAAAAGTGTACAATATCAATAATAAGGATGAAGGTGTTAAAAATCTAAACGGATTGAAAAAATCCAATTGATTGCCAATGGTCTACCTGCATCGGTCTAATAGATTTTTTTACGGCGACCGACGGTAAATCAGGTCGTTTTTTACATACAGGGGAACTTATGATTCAGATAATCGGCGTTATCGCCACTAAAAACAGGAACGAATTATTAAAGAGGGCTCTTATGTCGGCTATCAATCAAACACGCAAATTAGACGAGTTGATAGTCGTGTCGGATTCTGATGAAAGAGACTTTCAAAAAGATAGGAATCTATGCGAAAGTAAATGCATATTTCTTAGAGATCGATACATAAGAAATTATGCCGGAAATTTAAATACGGCCATTGACAATATCGTACTAAGACATTTGATTCGCAACGATGAAAATGCCGACGATATTTATATTGCTTTTCTTGACGACGATGATTCTTGGAAATCAAATTACATAGAATCTTGCTGTTTAAAGTTGAGCAGTAAGCCGGATTTTGTCGTGTCTGGATTGAATTATTCTTCCGAAGGCAAGGCGTTCCCTTTAAGTGTGCCGACATATCTTGAAAAAACTTCTTTTTTGGCTAAAAATCCGCATATTCAGGGATCTAATACGTTTATTAAGTTGAGCACTCTGTTAAAAGCCGGTTGCTTTGACGAGGCTTTAAATTCGACCACGGATAGAGACTTTTTTACTCGTGTAATGATGTTGAACCCAAAATATGAAATAATAAACGAAACTTTAGTAGATATCGATGCACATAATGACCGCTCAAGGCTTACCAACAATAATGCAGGTAAAAGAGAAAGCCTTTCATATTTTTATTCGAAATATGAAGGGCTAATGGATTCTGAGATTAAACTGCAATTTTTTGAGCGAGCGAATCGGTATACAGAACTTTCGGAAGAAAGCACAACCGATAATTTACCGCATGAATCAGTAAAAACTTGCATTAGACAAAATTGCGGTGGTTTTAATAAACACGTCGTTTTTGGATTTATCGTGTCAGATGAAAAGTTAGGGCTGAGACTGTTAAAGGCTATCTCCGATTTAGAAGGCATTGATAAATCAATTGTGTTGCTGTGCAATATCGAATATCCGACGCAGCAATTTATAGATGTCGTCAAAAAAAACAATGCTAAAATAGTTTTATTAAGAGAAGCCAAGAAAACAGGATTAAACATAGATTGCCTTAGTTTTGCCTCTGATTCTTTGCGCAAAGACGGTCAAATAAAGGATATTACGATTTCGAGAACCATACTTCACAAATTTTTGAAGACGTATAGTAACGAGGACGATATTATATGGGTTTTAGATGACGATATGGATTTTAAGTATTTAATGAGGGTTGATTCAGAATTTTGCGAATGCCCCTTAAATGTTGTCGATATTCTGTCGAGATATGACGGCAAGGCTGATGTTGTAATCGGCTCTTATTCGGGGGATGCTCCGCTGCCGACTCTTTCGACATTGAGAACATCGTTATTAGATTATGTCTATAAAGTTTACCTTAACAAGACCGAACGCTACAGGTCCGACATATACGATATCAGAGACTATTATTACGATTTATCGGATAGCCATATCGGTTTGGAAACGCCCTTGAAATCCTACGCCGAGTCGTTGAACGACGTGTTTTCGGGGAAAGCAACGTCAAGAAAACTATTTGTGAGCGAAATGTCAGAGTTTACGCCATATTGCAGAGGCGGAAACACTATTATCTTCAATAGAAGAGTATTAGATATTCCGAATATTTCACCACGATTCGGCGATTTGATTGCAAGAAGAAGCGACTATTTCTGGGTAGAACAGGTAAAGAAAAACGGTTTTAACATTATTGGTTCTTCATTCGCCACATTGCATTCCAAGATAAAAACCGATTTCGAAATAGAGAAAGAAGCGGATAAATTGTTGAAAGACCTGTTGGGTTCTTCGTTTACAAAAACAATAGAGTCGGAACTTCATGAAAGCAGGGAATCGTTTTATAAAACCTTCAAACAAATTTATGAGGAGCGATTAACAAGAATCTATGATTCTTTTTGCAGAATTACAGGGTTATTAAGCATAGCCGATGCTGATTCTTATAAAGGAATGAATCAGGGTTTTATCAACAGATTCATTAAAAAGGCTAAATATTACCTGTATGAACCAATGGTAAGATCCGCCTATGACGTTGTCAGAAACATTGTTAAGAAGTATGAATTAACGGGAAAAAAAGAAAAAATAATCTCTGTATTCGGCGAAGAATATAAGCCGTTGGGATATGGGCAAGAAGGCGTTGCCCTATTGAAAGGCGATTCGACAATCGTTAAGGTGTTTTATGAACCGCAAAATTTTGAATTTCTTAAAGCGCATTCCACAAATTTCAATAAATGTGAGCAACTTAATAGGATTTACTTTGAAGATATTCACGGTTATTCGGTTTTAAGTTATAGCCAAAACGGGGAAATCGAGCCATATGAGAAAGGACATGCTAAGGAACTAGTCTCGCTATTATGTTTCCTAAAAGACGAAGGCTTAACTCTTTCGAACGTGAAAAAAGATAATTTCATATTGCTTAATGGCAAATTGAAATTTATAGACTATGGTAAGAACATCATAAAATTTACCGAAACGGATTTCGATAGAACTGTTAAAAGAACGTTTGAAATGCTAAAATATCCCGCCGTTATCCACAATGAGTTTACCGAACTAATCGAAAAAGATTATATGGGCGATGACGCAGAATTGCTTTTCGGCATAGATAAATTTATAAAACTTTTCGGCAAAAGAGAAAAGGAAGCGATACATGACGGAATGGTTATAGAGAGAATAAAAAAATATTCCCCGAAAACAATTCTTGATTACGGTGCCGGAAAATGTAAAATCATGAATCGTTTAAAAGATGATGCCGACTGTTATGTGTTTGACGTTGATACGGAAACATTGCACTCAAGAGCCGATAGAGGCGTAACTATCATTGATTCTATAGACGCTTTTAATAAACAAGTTGATTTGGTGATTTCAAATCTTGTTTTGTGCAATGTAACGGAAGAATGGACAGATAAAATTCTTGCCAACATAACAAAAATTCTTAAAAGTAACGGGCATGCAATTTTAAGCATCTGTGATCCTTTCTTCGATTCTATCAATAACACCGAACTGAGAAGTAAAGGATATTCCGGTGAATATAAAGAAAATACTTTTTACACAAAAATCGGATTGTATGGTCCTAAGGAAGATTATCACAGACCCTTTTCTTACTATGAAAATCTTCTTAAGAGACATGGATTGGAAATTGTTGAAGTTCTTGAAACAGAAGGAGTAAACGCCGATACATTAAACCCGATAGGCGAACATCTGGTTTTTGACGTCGTCAACAGAGGTATGCATTCTCTAACCGAGTGTACCTTAATGATAAAAACGTGCCCGATGGATTATGAAATAGTAATCCCTTGTATAAAACAAATTATTCATAATTTGGAGAAAGGTTGTCGATTCAAAACGAGACTTGTTTCGGTAGATTTGTTTGACGGGGAAAGGAATAGAAGATACTCAAATGATGACAAGTCGATGCTTTTAGAAAATCTACAATATTTAAAAGATAACGGAATGATAGACGAAGTTGTCTTGTCCGATAGTCATGCTGTCTACACTGAATGGTTTGGTGAGAATTCCGAGCATAGTCATAGTGAAAACGGTCAGCAACTATTGGCAACTCTAAACGGTTTCGAAAATGTCGATACACAATACGTATTTCAAACAGATATAGACATTCTTTACAAATCTTCTTTTGGTGCGCTTGAAAAAGCTTTTGAGGATTTCGTAAGTTCTAAAGCTATAACCGGGGCAATCGGGGTGTATCGACAAGAATCCCTCTATCCTTCATTAGGGAACAGAACAGAAGTCAGGACTTGTTTTATAGACTTGATTGCCCTCAAAAAGAAACTTCCGATAAAAAATTATAAAAATGACAACGGTCAGTTTGTTCTACCTTGGCACAGAGCGTTGGACAACGCGTTGCAAAAAAATGAAAGCATTCGTTTTGCACAAAAAGACCTATGTTTTGTTCATCTTCCGAATTCAATGAAAAAACATAATTTTATAAGCGCATACTTACTCGGAAATATTCCCGAAGAACAAAAAGAGAACGTTGATGCTGTAGGCAATATAAAATTATGGTATCCTAAGGCCCAAAGGGACATTGTTGTTTTTTCCAGAGGAAAAAACGTAGGTGTAGAAAAGTTAAAAAGGCTCATCGGTTCTCTGAAAAATCAGAGTTGTCAGGATTTTGATTTTGTTTACTTCGACGATTGTTCGGATTTCAAAGAACAAGAGTATCTATACTGTCTTTCAAAATATGACTTATGGTGTAAAAATCATATGATTTTGATTGAAAATATACATTCGGTCGATTCATTAGCAAATTTTGACACCGCTATGAAATTTATCGTTACAGATCCGAATACAATAGTGATTAACGTTGACGGTGACGACGCTCTATTAACGTCCGATGCAATTGCAATAATACAAGAATCGTATAAAAACGGCGCCGATATGACGGTCGGCGGTTGCTTCAGGGCCGACAAGCCGACAAGAAGATATTCAATAGATTCGTTCAAGAAATCTTGGGAACGTAACGGCGATAATATATGGCTTCATCCAAAAACGTTTAAAAGATATTTAGTAGACTATATAGGTGATTTTCTTCAAGAAAAAGGGAAGTATCTAGACGTTCATACCGATTATGCGATACTCTTGCCGATTGTCGAAGCGTCAAAACACCCGATAGAGATTAAAAAGAAAATTTATTACTTCGAGCCGTCGTTAGAAAATAAAACGGAACAGGCTCAGTATGAGACGCAACACAAAAAAGAAATATTGGAAAAACTTTTTCAAAAAGCAAAAAGGAGATTTATGAAACCGATTATATCCGTTATAGGCGATGCCGCTATAAACAGTGATGATCCCGAATACTTTCTTGCCGAAGAAGTTGGCAAACAATTGGTTGATGCGGGGTATAGAGTTCAGACGGGAGGATTAGGAGGCGTTATGGAAGCCGCTTTAAAGGGAGCAAAGAAATCAAATAAGTATGAATACGGCGATACTCTTGCAATACTCCCCGGTAACGATACCTCTGAAGCAAATGAATTTGCGGACATAAGGATTGCTACGGGGTTAGATAGTATGAGGGCGAAACAGGTCGTTGATGCGTATGCGGTCATTGCGATCGGCGGAGGCGCTGGAACGCTGGCTGAAATCGCAACCGCTTGGTCTATGTATAAACTCATTATCGCTTGGAATAAGAATGGTTGGTCGGCAAAGTTGGCAAATAAAAAAGTCGATGAAAGACAACGTTATGGCGATTCAAGGGACGATAAGGTGTATTCATTCGAAAGTGCGAACGAAGCCATTGAGTTGATAAGCGAACTCGGTTCAAAATATCAAAAAGAATATAAGGGAATAAAATGGAGGAAATCAAAATGAAAGTAGGAATTATCGGATTGGGACATGTCGGCACGGCAATGCATAATCTTTTTAAAGATGCTATCGTTTATGATAAATTTAAGAATATTGGCACGATGGACGATATCAATAATTGTGATGCGGCTTTTATTTGCGTTCCGACGCCTATGAGTGAAAACGGTTCGTGTGATACCACAGCGGTTGACGAGGTCCTGTCTTGGTGCAATTGCAATGTCATTATCATTCGTTCAACAGTCAGGGTCGGATATACGAGAGAAATGACGGAAAAACTGCATAAAAACATAGTTTTTCAACCTGAATACTACGGTGAAACCACAGCGCATCCATTCGCCGATTTGACGGAAAGAAATTGGTTGTCGTTCGGCGGTTCTTCGGAAGCAATCGACTTGGCAATAGAGGCATACAAAACGGTGATAAATTCAAACGTTAAGATCTATCAGGCCTCCGCAGACGAGGTTGAATTGGCAAAATATATGGAGAATGCTTTTCTCGCAACGAAAGTTATCTTCATCAACGAAATGTATGATATTTGCGAAAAACTCGGTTTAAATTACAATCAAGTAAGAGAAATCTGGACTGCTGATCCACGGATCGGGACTAGCCATACGTTCATTTACAAAGACAATCGAGGATATGGGGGAAGTTGTTTGCCTAAAGACATATCCGAACTTCATGCCCTTGAACTACAAAACGATCTTGATGACACTTTGATCAATGCCGTTATTGAAAAAAATAAGAAATATCATAAATGCTAAAAATGCATATTTAAAATAGGATGGATAAAAAATGAATAAAAATGACTTCATAATGAGACCGTTGATAACAAACATTGGTAAAGAAATTGGAGAGTATTTTTGTGTTTTCTAAAATTGAAGGCTTTGATTTACCGTAAAATATAAGACAAATCTTGTCCTGTAAAAAATATTTGCGCCATGATATAATTGGATCAGAAAAACACAAGGAGTCCACTGTGCAATACTTAAGTTTTGATATCGAATGTTGTGACGGCAAACACATCTGTGAATTCGGTTATGTAATAACAGATGAAAATTTCAAAGTAACTAAAAAGGAATGTTATACTATCAATCCTGAGAAGCCTTTTAATTTGATTGGACGAGAAAATCGTGAAGATTGTATTTTGTTCTTTCCCGAAGAGGAGTATTACAATAGTCCTATATTTCCCGCATTTTATAATAAAATAAAAAATTTGGTTTCAATGCCGGAAACAATTATATTTGGACATGCCATGAGAAGTGATGCGATATTTTTAAGAGATGCATGCAAGCGATATAAACTGCCGTCCCTTAATTTTGATTTTATTGATAGCCAAGAGCTATACAAGGAATTTTCGGGAATTCACAAAGATATATCCTTAGAGAATGCAGAAACTGTCTTAGATCTCGACAAACCGCAATTTCATCATAAAAGTGATGATGACGCACTACTTACAATCGAACTTGTAGAAAAAATTTGTAAAGAATTGAATGTAAATGTTTTGGAATTGATGATGCTTTCCCCCACGGGGTGTGGCGCAAGCCATAATTTTAATATTCAATATACGGGTGATGACTTACAATCAATGATGAATGCGTTAGGAAAAAATTCCAATGCATTAAGTCAAAGTCGCAAGCAAAAATGTATCCAAAAGTTTGCGGAAACTGTTGTTTCAGAAGGTGACATTATAGAAAGTTGTTTGAATAATAAAAAATTGTGTTTCTCCCGTGTGTTTGAAAAGAGTAACACTGCAGACACATTAAAACTCATACAGGTCTTGGCTAATCATGGTTGTAAATATAACGTAAAAGTTTCAGAAAATGATTATTATGTTGCCGACGATGAAGAGTTGCTTGATCCAATTCCCAAAGAAAACACTCGCTATTTCGCCGCATTAAAAAATGACGATGGAAGAAATGTAAAAGTAATATCTTTTGAGGATTTTCTTGCGATTATCGATTTAACAACGGATGAGATAAAGCAACTAAAAATGCCGGTAGTCCCTAAACGAAAGACGAAAAAGAAAAAAGTATATTCCACAGGAAGTAATTCATACACCATAGGTGATCAATTACGCGCACAGGGAATAGATTTGACTAAATGGTCTAACTAACTCGTAAACAGATCGCTTTTGCCTTTATAATCTACTCAAAAACTTCAAATGGCTCTTTGATGGGTACTTGACTTACACAAGCGCGCCGCTTTGCGGCGCGGTCAAGCACCCGCCAAACAACTCACTTATCGACCGAATTATTATCGGCGGTTCTCAAAGCGTAACAGGAAAGGAACGCGAAATAGAGATTGTATATAAATCGACATCGTTTCCGTCTTACGTCATAAAATCAAGAAATAACCTGTTTAGGTAAAAATACGATAAAATAAAGATAAAGTGTATGAAAATGTTCAATTCATACACTTTTTTCTTGTCACGATATCTCTTTTAGACACGTCCATAAAATTGTGTCGCAACTACGGCACGTCTAACAGGCAGCCACTATCAAAACAGAACTTAATCAAAGCATCTTATGGCAGGCGCATGGTATTGGCGCGTGGTAATCTGAAAAAACTGTTAACTAATGCGAAAACTATTATTTTTTGCGACTTCGCTATTGATTTTTGTTTAAATTTATGCTATACTACAGACATGGAAGGTTTAATTATGGAGTGTACTCGTATGGTTAGTTACAAAAAGCTATGGAAATTGCTTATTGACAAGGATATTAAAAAAAGTGAACTTGCCCAAATGGCAGGTTTAAGCACGTTTACTCTCAATAAGCTGAATCACGGAGAAAATGTGAATACAGATACTCTCGTCAAAATTTGCAAGGTTTTGAATTGCGATTTTGGCGATATTATGGAAATTGTTGACAATTAATTTAATGGGGAAAATGAAAATGTCACATGAAGAGTTTATTTTGGATTTATTGAAAAATACGGATGCGAACGGAAGAATAAAATGCAGAGAAAGAAACGATTTGGAATACAAAGAATCGTTCAATAGCAGTAACTTTGCAAAGTACGCAAAAACAATGGCATCTTTTGCTAATAATTGCGGAGGATATATTGTTTTTGGAATAAAAGACAATCCAAGAGAAATAAAAGGTGTAAACGGTGCATTTAACAATTTTGATCAAGAAAAATTTACTGAATGTTTAAATTCAGTGTTTTCTCCTGAAATTATCTGGTCATCCGGCATAGTTGAGCATGGCGGTATTAGTGTTGGCTACATATACACGGCTGAGAGTTTTGAAAAGCCTGTAATAGCTTTAAAAAATGATAACGGAGAAAAAATATCCTCCGGTGATGTTTTTTATCGATATAGAGGACGCTCAGAAAAAATTAAATATTCTGAGATGAAACGTATAATTGATGAAAACAAGAAAAAAGAACAGGAACGAATTCTTAAGCTTGTTGAGGAAATTAAGAATAGTGATACAACTAACATTGGCATAATCAATTACAAAAGTGGGCATTTTTCAACTCCATACGGAGTCGATGTGGAAATTGATAAAAAACTGGTTATGCAAGTTTTGCGTAAAGCAAGGTATATAAAATCAGGAGAGTTTGAAGAAAAAAACGGATCTCCTGTTATCAAGGTAACAGGTGACATCTATTTAGCGGAGGAAGTTCCCGTACCTGATTTGGATACGGATGTCCATTATCATTACTTTGAAAAAGATCTAATTGAAAAAACTGGGTTGAGCCAAACTGCAATACGAGCACTCATATTTCATTTTGATCTAAAAAAACAAAAGAAGTTTCATCAAGAAACAACAACGTCTCGGACGGGCGGGAAAACGCATAAGTACTCTGACGTAGCATTGCAATTTCTTGTTGATGAAATAAATAAGCATAAAAACGATGAAGACTGGCTGCCTGATTTGGTGGCTGACTATAAAGAACGTGGAATAAGGAAAAATAAATCTACAGGAGATGGAAATGGCAAATAAACTTGAATTGACTTGGGTTGGAAAAGAAAACGAAATAAAGGTTGAGCCGAGAATTCTCATTGAGAACCCGGCTCTTAGCAATATGTCTCATAAGACGGCTGAACAAGCCTCCCTTTTTGATGCAGAAAATGCAGACGGCTTTGACAATATGCTTATCCATGGCGATAATCTTCTGGCATTAAAGGCATTGGAAAGTAAATTTGCTGGACAAGTTAAGTGTATCTATATCGATCCGCCATATAATACGGGAAACGCCTTTGAATACTATGACGACAATAGAGAACATTCAATATGGCTTAGCTTGATGTATCCACGTCTTAAAATTCTAAGAGAATTAATGCGTGAAGGTGGAAGCATTTGGGTGAGCATTGATGATATTGAGGCTCATCGCTTACGCGTGATTATGGATGAAATCTTTGGGCCCTCTTCTTTTGTCGCAGATATAACGTATGAACGGTCTGGAAGTGCAGGACTCGGACAAGGTGGTTTATTTGTTAATAATAGTGAGCATATTATTGTTTATTCAAAGGGTATTTTTGATTATAACAATGTTTTAGGCTCATCCCTTTTGGAACAAAAAACAATGAAACGTTATAATAAAGTGCTCGAGTATGAAGGAGAGCGAGAATTGGTCGATGAATTTGTTTCAAAATCAAACGGTACTTTAGTGCGTATTTATAAACACACCAATTTTCGAATTTCTTCAATTTCTTTAAGAGATTTTGATAAAAATGAACATCAAATACGTCAAAACTTCGTTTTGAATTTCGATAAGCTTTTTAGAACAAATAATGTCCAAAAAGAAAATGAATTCCAAAACGATATAATGCGGCGAATGGATAAACGTTTTTTATATACGGTTGACTATATCCCTAGTCGTGGCAAAAACAAAGGACAAGAAACTAAACTGTACTACTATAATGCAGAACTTTTTGCGTGGTTGAAGGATACTGCTTACATTGAAAACGACAATATTGTAAAAACAAATAAACTTACTACTGTTTGGAGACATGAAGAAATACCTAAGGCTGATTTAGCTAATGAGGGAGGCGTTGATTTTGCACGTAGCAAAAAACCAGAACAACTTATTAGAAGAATACTACAGATTTCTACAAATCCAGGAGATCTAGTTCTAGACAGCTTTTTAGGTTCTGGCACAACAGCTGCAGTTGCACAAAAAATGAATCGCCGTTGGATTGGAATAGAAATGTGCGAACATGCTTATACGCATTGTAAAAAAAGACTAGATAACGTTATTAACGGAACTGACTTGGCCGGGATAACCAAAGCAGAAAACTGGAAAGGTGGCGGCGGGTATCGTTTTTATGAACTTGCTCCTACTCTTGTTGTAACGGACAAATTCGGCAACCCCGTCATTAACAAAGAATATAATGCCGATATGCTTGCTGCCGCAATGGCATTGCAAGAAGGTTTTACATATTGTCCGGATGACACTTTCTATTGGAAACAGGGCAAAAATGAAAACGCATATATCTTCACTACAACATCGCATGTAACTGCAGATTATCTTGCATCTATACACAGCGAAATGCAAGATGATGAATATTTGGTTATTGCATGCAAGACATACGATTCCGGTATAGAGAAACTATTCAAGAACATTACTGTGAAGAAAATACCGCAAGTATTGCTTGGCCGTTGCGAATTCGGGAAAGACGATTATAGCTTGAATATCGTTGATATGCCATCTATGGAGGAAGAAGATGAAAGCAACAATTGAACATCCGAAAGTGTTTATTTCCTATGCTTGGGGAGACAAACTTAATCAGCAGAAAGTATTAAGTTTTGCATCTGAACTCGTTAAAAACGGAATAGATGTTTTGCTGGATCGCTGGAATTTAAAAGAAGGCAATGATAAGTACTCATATATGGAGAAATGTGTTACCGATCCAAGTGTTACGAATGTTTTATTGTTGCTGGACGAAAACTACACAATTAAAGCAAATTCTAGAACCGGTGGAGTTGGTGATGAAACTCAAATTATTTCACCTGAGATATATGGAAAGGTTGAACAAAGTAAATTTTTGCCGATTATATTTACCAAGGGGACTAACGGAGAGGTTTATAAACCTGCTTATTTGCAATCAACATTGCATATAGATTTAGCCGATACAGAAACCTATGGTGAGAGTTTTAAATATTTAGTAAAACTTTTATACGGGGTTGAAATATATCAAAAACCGGAACTCGGCTCTAAACCATTGTTTGTAGAAGAAGACAACACTATTCCGGTAAAGACACAGATGAGGTTTCAGAATATAAAGAAACAAAGTAATGCTTTAATGCAGGCAAATGCCTTATCTGAGGCTTTTGATACTTTAAAAGAAAATATATCCGCTTATGAAACATCGTTTTCTTGTGAAAAGTCGGCGTTTTTTCAGACATATCTAAAAAAATATCAGGATACAAACGGCCTTCTCAATGATTTGCGAGGTCTTGTAAATGTAACTTTTGACATAAAAAATAGTGAGAAAATTTTAGGAAGATTTTTCGAAGACACATATAATACGTGTAGTTTAAAGCAAGATGCAAACGCTGAAATTAGAGAATTATTGATTCATGAAATGTTTATAACTACAATTGCTATGCTACTGAAAAATCATAAGTATACTGAGATAGGTTATTTGTTGGGACATACTTATTTTATAAAAAGTAGATACAATAATAAGGCTGAAGCGTGTTCGTTTGGGAAATTTTACTGCACTAAATTTCAGAATCTAGATGATGCCGCAAATTTAAGAGATAATAAACGTTATTATACAGGTACAGGAGCAATTTGGATGGAACGCATTGCTCCGGAGTTTTGCGCTCAAAATGATTTTTCACTGGCAGATATATTGTGCTACAACTATGCAGTCTTGAATAGAGAAACTGTAGGTTTGGAGCTGCATTGGTTCCCGTTGACATATATTTACGGTTCAAATTATAATGTCAATGTCTTACATGGATTTTGTTCATATTTTACTTCAAGAGAGCGGTTGAATGAGATATTGCCGATATTTAATATCGATGAAAATCATTTTAAAGAAAGAATAAAAAAAATTCAAGAAGAGAGCGAGAATGGAACATTTAGAGAAATTCGTTACTCCGCTTGTTTCGAGTCCGCACCAGTCATTTGTGAATATATCAAAAGTGAAGAAATTGGAAAATATAGGTAAGGTAATTAAAGATGAATAATATCTACTCCGAATATAACGTCAATTACATAAGCGGATGCATGAGTTTGCGCCCGCCGCAAAAACGAAGCTTAAAAATTCTTGAGGATATTCTCGATGAACTCGATATTGAGAAAAATCAAGATTTGGAACGCGCGCTTGAAATAGTACATGATCTTTTCCCGACATGTATCAACTTTGAAAGGGACTTTATGAGTCTTACTTTTGCGTTGGCTACAGGCGTTGGCAAAACAAGGCTTATGGGAGCGTTTATCACCTATCTGTATACACAGAAAGGAGTAAAGAATTTCTTTATCGTTGCCCCAAACCTTACAATTTACAACAAGTTGATGAAAGACTTGGGCGATCCGTCAAGCGAGAAATATGTTTTCCGTGGAATCGGATGTTTTTCTCAGAATATCCCTAACCTTATCACTGGTGATAACTATAAAGAAAAGGGCTTGATGCAAGGTTTCTCTGATGTTACGATTAACGTGTTTAACATTTCAAAGTTTAACCGTGAAATCGGCAATATTCATCATCTTTCGGAATATCTCGGACAGAGTTATTTTGACTTTTTGGCAGCACAAAAGGATTTGGTTGTGATAATGGATGAATCACATCACTATCGCGCCGATAAAGGTATGACAGCTATCAATGAATTAAAGCCTGTTTTAGGGCTTGAACTCACGGCAACACCGCAAGTCGAGTCCGGAACTAAAACAATTAAATTTAAGAACGTCGTTTACGAGTATCCTCTTTCTTCCGCAATTCGTGACGGATACGCAAAAATCCCGTACGCTTTGACGCGTAGGGATATATCCGATTACAATCTTTCCAGCGATGATATGGATAAGATGATGCTCGAAGACGGCATATCTAATCACGAACGTGTAAAAGAACGTCTTAAGGATTATGCTATAAACAATGGCGTTAAACCGTTAAAACCGTTTGTTCTTGTCGTTTGTCAAAATACACAACATGCGGAAAAAGTTTTGAGTTATATTACTTCCGATGACTTTTTCGATGGAAAATATAAAAACAAAACTATTATTATACACAGCAATCAAAAAGGCAGTGAAAGAGAAGAAAACGTTCAAAAGCTTTTGGAAGTTGAAAAGTTCGATAACCCCGTCGAAATTGTTGTTCACGTAAATATTTTGAAAGAGGGCTGGGACGTAAACAATCTTTATACGATTATTCCTTTGCGTACTGCGGCTAGTCAAACTCTTAGAGAACAAACAATCGGACGCGGGTTAAGACTTCCCTATGGAAAGAGAACCGGAAACAAAGATGTTGACTCTTTGATTATCACAGCTCATGACAAATTTGAAGAAATAATCCGTGAAGCTTCCGATCCGAACAGTTTGCTTAAAGCCGGCAACATCATTTATGCCGAAGACATTGAAAAAGCAGAATCAGTTGCGGTTACGCCTAATTATAAAACTTCCGTTCAATCGAGTATTTTCGATTTGGGCGTAAATCTTGAACAAACGAGTGAACATTTGACTGTCGAAGAACGTCAAATCATTACCGAAACTGTTAAAAAAGCTTCGGACGAACTTATCAATACATATAGGCTTACTGGAAGAGATAATATGTCTTCCGTTTCTACCGAGCAAATTGTTAATAATGCCGTAAATAATGTGGACTTGGCAGAAATTGTAAAAAATCGTACCGATTTTGAGGATATAATAAGACGCTTTACCGGAAAAGAAATTGAAAAACAACGCGACATTATCGAACGCGAAACTATGGCTATTCCGCAGATTAAGATAATGCGCGATATGAAGTCCGATTACCATTTCGAACCGTTTGAGTTGGATTTCTCAAATATGAATTATTATCCGATAGATAATCAAATTTTAATTCAAAGTTTGGTGGATGCAAAAGATAATACGGTAATTAATGGCAAATATCTCGATTTCGATGCAGTTAATCCCATGAAAACATTGGTTGACATTATAGCAATGAAGCCTGAAATTAACTATGATTCTTGCAGTGATTTGCTATTCGATTTGCTCGATTCTTTCTTGACTCATTTGAAAGAGAAGTTTTCTGACGAAGAAGTTAAGAACATTGTTATGTTTAACAAGAAAGATATTGCCAACAAGATATATGAGCAAATGAAAAAACATTTTGTATGCTCAACACCGGACATTATAGAACGGATCTCAGGAGTAAGCTACGATATTATCGAGCCAAGTTATATGCGCAAAATCGGAGAAGAACCTGTTTCCGTGTATGATAGTATTGAGGATGGAAAAGTTCCGAAAGTCTTGTTTACCGGATTCAAAAAAGCTTTGCACCCTATTTACAAGTTCGATTCCGCACCGGAGCGTAGATTTGCTATAGTTTGCGAAACAGATCCTGAAGTACAAAAATGGTTGCGCCCCGCTCCAAAGCAATTCAATCTTTTCTATGACGGCAACCGAAGATATGAACCGGATTTCGTTGTCGAAACGTCAGATACAATGTATCTTGTCGAAATTAAGGGCGAGGACAGACTAAATGACGAGGATAATTTACACAAGAAACAACGTGCAGTAAGATATTGCCAAGTAGCAAATGTGTATTGTGAAGGAAATGGGCTTAAAACATGGAAATATTTGTATATTCCAAGTCAACAAGTACAGACAACATCCAGCTTCAATATGCTGGCTCAGAGGTTTGAGGTTACCGAATAAAAATGTTTAAGATAGGCGATGCGGTAAAAATAATACATAACGGAAATATAGGCGCAGTTATAGGCGCCGAAGATTTATGTTCTACGATTAAGTATACTGTTCTTGTAAACGGAAAAGTATTAACTTTCTTTGAGGACCAACTTTCTGCTGTCGACGCACAGAATAATGACTTGTTTTATTCTGCTAAAGACGTTAATTCCTTGCTTACTGCAAGGTTGATACTCAATCCGAGTATCACTTCGTTGTATTCTCTAAATTCCGCAAAAATTGATTTTATACCGTATCAATTTCGTCCTGTCTTAAAGATTATTAAATCTGATAGCCCGCGCATATTGATTGCAGATGGCGTTGGTGTTGGTAAAACCATTGAGGCGGGACTCGTTCTTAAGGAGTTGGAAGCCAGATTTGATATAAAATCCGTGATGGTTATATGTCCTCGTCCTCTTATAACGGAAAAGAAATGGCAAAATGAGTTGAAGCGTTTCGGTGAAAAATTCGTACACATAGACGGCAAACAACTTCGCTATTGCATTGATGAAACAATAAACGATGACGGTGAATGGCCGAGCGATTATCAAAAATGTATAGTTCCGTACTCTTTGTTTGACGAATCTGTTGTTTGTGGAACAAGTGACGGCGGATTGACTAAACTTAACAAAAATTCATTGATCGACATGACGCCTTTCCCGAAATTCGATTTGGTAATTATAGATGAGGCACATCATATCAAAAATCCTAATACATACGCATATCAAGCAGCACAGATGTTTTGCGATAATGCGGAAAGCATTGTTTTACTTACCGCAACGCCTATTCAGTTGGGTGACAAGGATTTGTATGTGCTTCTTAACTTGATTCGTCCAGACCTTGTATTTGATTACGATAGCTTCAAACACATGTCTGAACCTAATCCTTTTATCAACGAGGCGGCAAAACTTATTCGTGGAAACAAAGAGAATTGGAAGGAAGAAGCGTTAGACAACCTTGTAAAAGCCGGCAATACCAATTGGGGAACGGCAATGTTAATCCCAAACCCTGTTTATCGAAACGCTGTCAGAATGTTGAATAGGGATAAAATTTCACTGGAAGATCGAGTAAAACTTATAGGAGACGTGGAAAGCCTTCATACATTTGCCCATATAATCAATCGTACGCGCAGACGCGATATCGGCAATTTTACGTTGCGTAAACCGGAAACGTTAAAAGTATCTTTTACACCCGAGCAGCAAGAACTTTACAATCGGCTGATGGAAACTCAGTCAAATATTCTTATGCAGTTGCACGGAGATCGCGGTATACGATTTATGATGACCACGATTATGAGGCAAGCCTCAAGCTGCATTCACGGATTAAAACCGTTTTTGCAGACTATATTAACGCGTAGATTTGATGAATTGGAAATTGCGAGCGACGGATTCGATGAGAATGTTGACTACTCTGAGTTTGAAGAAAAAATGTCAGTTCCTAAAATTAAAGCCGCTGTTCAGGAAATTCTTACTATGGCCGCGGAAATAAGCGATACTGATTACAAACTGGATGCACTCTGTTCTACAATCGAAGGAAAACAACTGATGCAGAACAATAAAGTAATGGTTTTCAGCAGTTTCCGACACACGTTACAATACTTGTATGAAAACCTGACTAAGCGAGGAATTAGAGCTGGAATTGTTCATGGCGGAGTTAAAGATGAAGACCGAGTTATTTTTCGTGAACGCTTTATGTTGGAACGAAGCAATTCTGATTCTTTGGATGTTCTGCTTTTTTCAGAAGTGGGTTGCGAAGGTTTGGACTATCAGTTCTGCGATTGCATGATAAATTACGATTTACCATGGAATCCGCAGACAATTGAACAACGTATTGGACGTATCGATCGAAACGGACAAAAAAGCGAAAGTGTCTCTATCGTCAACATCATTACTGAAGGAACTATCGACTGCGATATCTATGACAGATGCCTGTCGCGTATCGGTGTCTTTAATTCCTCTATTGGTGACAGTGAGCAAATTTTGGGTGATATTACAAAGGAAATCTATGATATAGCCCAAAAGTATATCCTCAATCCGGAAGAAAGGCGTATCAAATTACAGCAATTACAGGATAATAAAGTTCGTCTTATTCAGGAACAACAAAAAATCGAAGATGAAAAGCACTCGTTTTTCAGTTTGGATTTGAGTGAAAACGTTATGCGTCAGGAATTAGCAGATGCTACGAATATTCATCTAAGTGCCGATGCAATATATCGTTTGGTTGAAACATATCTTGAGAAACGCTTAGGAGACAGTTCCTCGTATATACTTGGTGATGGAAAATCAAAAACATTGAGATTAAATGCCGATAACAGGCGGATTCTATATAATGATTTTTTGGCACTTCCAAGACAAGCAAATGCCGTTTATAAAACATGGGAGCAATATCTGAATGAGTCCGTTCCTTTTGAAAAAATTACCTTTGACGGTCAATTTGCAGCTGAAAATAGAGATGTTGTATTTATAATGCCGACGCATCCGCTCGTAAAACAGGCTTTGAATTGTTTTGAGGATGAACCTGTTAAATGTGCCATTAAGTCAACGACAACAAAAATTACAGCAGGAACATATCCGTTCGTGATATACGAGTGGCTCTATAAAGGTGTAAAACCGGACAATAAACTTCAGGTAATTACTTTAGAAAATATCCCCAACGATGTTTTTCTGGAAGCAATTTATAATTCTTCGGATACTGCTGCGGATTTTTCTATCATAGATGAACAGGCTTTGGAAAAACTTCACTACCAAATATGGCAATATGCCAAAAGTGATTATCAATCAGTTGCAGAGCAAATTATCGGCTTCAAGAAAGAAAGTTTGTCATCGAGTCAAGCGGCACGAAAAAGGACAATAGAAGATCGCTTGCAAAAAGAGACTAATCCGAGAATAATTCGCATGAAACAATCTCAATTAGCATCTCAAGAAAGTAATTATCGCGAAAAACTGAATTCGCTTAATGAGGAAATAAGACAATCGGATATAGTAACAAGAAAACTTGTTATAGGAATACTAAAGGTGGAGAATTGATATGTCTAGATACCAATCTTTCGAAGAACTGAAGATAAAAAGTAAAGAGTTCGTGCAAAGCAGTAAGGAGCGCGGCGCTTATAATGGATTGCGTAAGTTGTTGACGGAGTTGTATCCTGACAAAGCACATTTCATCTATGAATTACTTCAAAATGCAGAAGATAAGGAAGCCTCCTCTGTTGCGTTTGAATTGTTCAACGATAGATTGGTATTTACTCATAATGGCAAAAAAAGAGACTTTATTCTTGATGATATAGACTCTATTACAAATATTGGAACTAGTACTAAAATTGACGATCCAACTTCAATCGGTAAATTCGGAGTTGGATTCAAGGCTGTTTATTCATATACAAATACACCGGCTGTCTCTTATACACATCTGAC
>ENA-OYXZ01000362-OYXZ01000362.1-human-gut-metagenome-genome-assembly--contig:-NODE-362-length-20427-cov-9.264530_pt1 | contig 20427 bp, 12 predicted proteins | sample MGYA00243975_ERZ653432 | MGnify/ENA primary metagenome ERZ653432 (study PRJEB26926, sample SAMN06164954) | human gut metagenome | biome: ENVO:00009003; feature: ENVO:2100002; material: ENVO:00002003...
TGCCTTATACTTTGGATAATGGGGCTTCTTTAGGAGTTCCTATTGAGATTCAGACTACCTTGGAAGATCATGCTCCGGAACGTAACACAGTGGCACAATGTTACGAACAAGTGCTAAAGGACTTGAACGATGCGTTGGGAGGACTGACAAAGGAAAAACATGATGCCTATATGAATTATTGGAGTGTGAAAGCTTTGCTTTCCCGGGTGTATCTGTATATGAATGACAATGAAAATGCATTGAAATGTGCAGAAGAAGTAATCAATGACAATGGGGGAATTTACCGGCTTTTTACTCATGACGAATATCCTTCTGTATGGGGAAAAGACTTTAACTCTGAGTCTTTGTTTGAATTCTATTTTACGATGTCTGAACCTTCAGGCGGTTCGGGAGGAGAAGGGGCGCCGATGGTGTATGCCGATAATGTGAAAGATTGGAATAACCTGATTCTGACAAAGGCTTATTTGGATTTGCTGAATGAAGACCCTGAAGATGTGCGCCATGTATTTCCTCATTTGCCGGAAAATGCCGTTGCGGATACATTGCCTGTAGCTGCCAAAGGTCAACCGAAATATCTGATTAAATATCCGGGGAAATCGGGCAGTGTGACCGATGCTGTTTCTACAGTCAATCCACAGGATAATGATCTTTGTATTCTCCGTTTATCCGAGGTCTATTTGAATGCTGCGGAAGCTGCTTTTAAAATCGGCAATACGGAAAAAGCATTGACATATCTGAATGCGATAGTTACCCGTGCCAATCCGGCGAAATCCGTAACATCTGCTGATCTCAGCCTGGAGCGCATTCTGAAAGAAAGACGTAAAGAACTGGTAGGTGAAGGTCATGCTTTCTTTGATTATATGCGTAATGGCAAGTCGGTGGACCGTTCGGGAGGCTGGCATCTGACTATGCCTGAAGATGCCCGTGTCATTGCTCCTTCAGACCCTAGGGTGGCACTTCCTATTCCACAAACAGAAATTGATGCTAATCCGAATATAGTTCAAAATCCTAGATAATTGTTTTGTCCATGTTAAGTTTGCCCTTCTTTTCGATGATGATATCGGAGAGAAGGGTTTTCTTTTTACAATTTATATGGTACAAAATCATATTTCGTCCGTCTTCATTTGAAAAGAAAGACCAAAAATATGAGATTATATGGATTGTTACTGTGCGGATGGATGACGGTATCCTTACAGGCCCAACAAATACATGATTGGGAGAATCATCATGTATTACAGATTAATAGGGAACCGGCAAGGGCTGCTTTTGTGCCTTTTGCCAAGCAGAAGGGGGATTGTTCGATGAGTCTGGACGGGATGTGGAAATTCCGGTGGACTCCTGTGCCTTCCGAACGGATAACGGATTTTTACCGCACGGACTTTAATGACAAGGATTGGAAAGATTTTCCGGTTCCTGCCAATTGGGAAATCAACGGATACGGAACGCCTATTTATGTATCGGCAGGATATCCGTTTAAAATAGATCCTCCACGGGTGATGGGGGAGCCTAAAGCTTCGTATACCACCTACAAGGAGCGTAATCCGGTGGGGCAATACCGGCGTACTTTCACGCTGCCCGCCGGGTGGAAGGCAAATGGGCAGACTTTTCTTCGCTTTGAAGGAGTGATGAGTGCTTTTTATGTGTGGATAAACGGTGAACGTATAGGTTATAGCCAGGGAAGTATGGAACCTAGTGAGTTCAATATCACCCGCTGGTTGAAACCGGGAGAGAACCAAATCGCTCTGGAAGTTTATCGGTATAGTGACGGATCTTATCTGGAAGATCAGGATTTTTGGCGTTTTGGAGGTGTTCATCGCAGTATTCATTTGGTGCATACTCCGGATATCCGTATCCGTGACTATGTAGTGCGCACTCTGCCTGCTGTTCAGGGGAATTATCAAGATTTCCGACTGCTGATTGATCCGCAGCTCAGCGTTTACCGGGGAATGGACGGTAAAGGTTATACGTTGCAGGCGGTGCTGAAGGATGCGGATGGAAGGGAAGTAGTGAATATGGTTGGCAATGTGGAAGATATCTTGGATTTGGAGCATAAGGCGGCACGGATGAATGAATGGTATCCGCAACGTGGTCCACGTAAGATGGGACGTATATCCGCCGTTATAAAATCTCCGCAACGTTGGACAGCCGAAACTCCTTATTTATATAAGTTGGAACTTCGTTTACAGAATGCAAACGGACAGACCATAGAGCAAGTGGAACAGCCGGTAGGTTTTCGTTGTATTGAAATAAAGGACGGACAAATGTTGGTTAACGGTAATTCGGTCCGTTTTCGTGGGGTAAACCGTCATGAACACGATCCGTATACGGCACGCGTGATGAGTGAGGAGAGGATGTTGCAGGATATATTGCTGATGAAACAAGCCAATGTGAATGCAGTCCGTACCAGTCACTATCCCAATGTGAGCCGTTGGTATGAACTGTGCGACAGCTTGGGACTGTATGTGATGGATGAGGCGGATATAGAAGAGCACGGATTACGTGGAACATTGGCTAGTACACCCGATTGGCACGCCGCTTTTCTGGATCGTGCGGTACGTATGGCGGAACGCGATAAAAATCATCCTTCGGTAGTGATGTGGAGCATGGGAAATGAAAGTGGTTACGGACCTAATTTTGCTGCTATTTCGGCTTGGCTACATGATTTTGATCCTACACGTCCCGTACACTATGAAGGAGCTCAGGGAGTAAACGGAGAACCCGACCCGAAAACAGTGGATGTAATCAGCCGTTTCTATACCCGTGTGAAACAGGAGTATCTGAATCCCGGCATTCCCGAAGGGGAGGACAAGGAACGGGCGGAGAACGCACGTTGGGAACGCTTGTTGGAAATAGCGGAACGCACGAATGATAACCGTCCTGTGATGACCAGCGAATATGCACATTGTATGGGGAATGCTTTAGGTAATTTCAAGGAATATTGGGATGAGATTTATAGTAACCCACGTATGCTGGGCGGCTTTATATGGGACTGGGTGGATCAAGGTATTTATAAGATATTGCCGGATGGCCGCCGGATGGTGGCGTATGGCGGTGACTTTGGTGATCGGCCTAATTTAAAGGCTTTCTGTTTTAATGGTGTGGTGATGAGTGACCGCGAAACTACGCCTAAATATTGGGAGGTGAAGAAAGTATATGCTCCGGTTAAATTGGAAATGGAAAAAGATCTTCAGGTTTTTCCAAAAGAACAAGATGTTTTGCCCAAAGGATTAAGAGTTACGAACCGTAATCATCACATTGGTCTGGAAGGATATCGCTGTCTGTGGACTTTGATAGAGAACGGGAAGAAGATGAAACAAGGGGAACTGGCGCTTCCATCGGTGGCACCCGGTGAAACAGGAACGATGGCTTTGCCCGATGTTAAGATTAATAAACAGGCTGATGTTCGATTGAATGTAAGTATAGTATTGAAAGAAGATGCTTTATGGGCGAAGGCCGGGCATGAGATTTTAAAGGAACAGTTTGCCTTGAATGATCATTTGATGGCGGTGGCTGACGGTGTACAACCGGGTAAACGTAAAAGTAAGTTTTCTGTTTTGGATTTATGGGAAGATAGTTATTTTCAAGCTTTCCGTGCTCCGACGGATAATGATAAAAGTTTCGGTAACTGGTTGGCCAAGGATTGGAAGAATCAGGGATTGGATGCTCCTCAAGTAGAGGTAATTACTCCCGAAACGAAAACTCAGGAAACAGATGGAACCGTATCGAAGAAATCGGTTGTGGAATATCGTTATGCCAAAGGTAGCATCCGTGTTTCTTCCCATTATAAAATATATGTGGATGGAACGGTGGATCTGGAACAGACTTATCTGCCACAAGGAGAATTGCCGGAATTGCCTCGTCTGGGCAGTGCATTTGTATTGGGAGAAGAATATGAGAACCTTTCCTGGTACGGTCGTGGCCCGTGGGAAAACTATCCCGACCGTAAGACGTCCTGTCTGATAGGTAGATGGAACAGCAAGGTGAGTGAACAGTACACACATTACCCGCGTCCGCAGGACAGTGGCAATCACGAGGATGTTACCGAGGTGATTCTAACCAATAAACAGGGTAAAGGCGTCCGTGTGACCGCCATAGACCGGCCATTTTCATTTTCGGCCTTACATTATACCGTGGATGATATTTATAAAACAACTCATGATTGTGACTTGAAACCACGAAAGGAGGTTGTTCTCAGCCTGGATGCTGCGGTTTTAGGTTTAGGAAACAGTAGTTGTGGTCCGGGAGTGCTGAAGAAATACGCCATTGATAAGCAGAAATCTCATACTTTGCGGGTACGCTTCAGTCTTATAAAATGATGTATGGCAAAAGGTTTGAATAGGCGACGGCGACATATCTTTCCGGTGGCAGACAGAAATATAGAATTAAATTAAAAATCAAATATCAAAATGAAAAGAGCAACAACTTTTTTATCACTCCTTGCTTTATCGGCAGGTTTGTTGGCGCAATCTTCCGTAAAAACAGAACGCCAATACTTGTCAGGACGTGGCTGTGATGATATGGTACAATGGGATTTCATGTGTACCGGTGGTAATAATTCCGGAAAATGGACGAAAATCGGAGTACCTTCTTGTTGGGAACTGCAAGGATTCGGTACTTATCAATATGGCATGAAATTCTATGGTAAGGCTTTTCCTGAAGGAGTAGCTGACGAACAAGGTTTGTATAAATATGAATTTGAGTTGCCTGCCGAATGGAATGGTAAACAGATAGAGCTGGTATTTGAAGGCTCTATGACTGATACGCAGGTAAAGATAAACGGTCGTAAAGCCGGCTCCATGCATCAGGGAGCTTTTTACCGCTTTATTTATAATGTGAGTGACCGGGTATTTTTCGGATCGAAAAAAAAGAATGTACTTGAAGTAACTGTAAGCAAGGAAAGTGCGAATGCTGGGGTTAATTTGGCAGAACGTCGTGCTGATTATTGGAATTTCGGAGGTATTTTCCGTCCTGTGTTTATCGTGGCGAAACCGGCTCAAAATATAGATCGTCTGGCAATAGATGCGAAGGCGGATGGGAATTTCTATGCCGATTGTTTTCTGAATATGGCAGTAGAAGGTGCTAGGGTACATACTGTCATAACAGATGCTAAAGAGAAAAAAGTGGCCGAAAATACTTCGGATGTCCGTACGGGCAGCGACCATGCTTCGATTAATTTCGCAGTAAAATCTCCTGAATTATGGACGGCTGAAACTCCGGCCATGTATCAGGCTACCTTTACACTGCTTGATAAAGCAGGCAAAACATTGCATGTTGAAAATCAGAAATTTGGTTTCCGTACCATTGAAACACGTGAAAGTGACGGATTGTATATCAACGGTCGGCGTGTGATGATTAAAGGGGTGAACCGTCATAGTTTCCGTCCTGAAAGCGGACGTACACTGAGCAAGGCAAAGAACATTGAAGATGTATTGCTGATCAAGAGCATGAACATGAATGCCGTCCGCCTGAGTCATTATCCTGCCGATCCCGAATTTTTTGAAGCTTGTGACTCGCTGGGGCTTTATGTAATGGATGAGTTAAGCGGCTGGCATGGCAAGCACGAAACCATCAACGGGCAGAAGCTGGTAAAAGAAATGATTACCCGTGATGTAAACCATCCGTGTATTATCTGGTGGAGCAATGGTAATGAAAAAGGCTGGAATACTGAACTGGATGGTGAATTCCATAAATATGATCCTCAGAAACGTCCGGTGCTTCATCCGCAAGGCAACTTCAGTGGATATGAAACCATGCACTATCGTTCTTACGGAGAAAGCCAGAACTATATGCGTCTGCCGGAAATATTTATGCCGACCGAGTTTCTGCATGGATTGTACGATGGAGGACACGGAGCCGGACTGTATGATTATTGGGAAATGATGCGTAAGCATCCCCGTTGTGCCGGAGGTTTCCTTTGGGTACTGGCCGATGAGGGCGTGAAGCGTGTGGATATGAATGGATTCATTGACAACTGCGGCAATTATGGAGCCGATGGCATTGTAGGTCCGCATCACGAAAAAGAGGGCAGTTACTTTACCATCAAGCAGGTGTGGTGTCCTATTCAAATCATGACCGATAGCCTTGACAGTCAGTTTGACGGCAAACTGAAAATAGAGAACCGTTACGATTTCCTGAATGCGAATACATGCCGTTTCACTTATAAATATGTGCAATTGCCTTCTGTAACCGATAAGGGGGGAATGAAAGTGATGAAACAGGGAGAGGTGAACTGTCCCGACATTCCTGCTCACGGTGCGGGTACACTGACTATTCCTGCGGCTGTCAAGGGGGCCCATGCTTTGATGCTGACAGTAACGGATAAGCAGGGGAATGATCTCTTTACGTGGAGTTATAAACTGGACGACGTTGCCGGATTGCAGCAGGCTTCTGCCGGAAACAAGCCTTCTTATAAAGAAACTGCCGATGCATTGACGGTGGATGCCGGAGGACGTACATTTACTTTTTCTCAGAAAGACGGACAACTGAAGGGGGTAAAGGTTGGAAGCCGTATCATCAGTCTGGCAAATGGTCCTCGTTTTATTGCCGCCAAGCGTTCGGACCGTTCTATGGACCAGTTTTATAACCATGATGACAAAGAGGCTGAAAAGAAGAAAACCCAATACACTACATTTGATGATGCCGGTCGTTTTACAGGTTTTACCGTGCGTGAAGAAGGCAATAACGTAGTGGTTACCGCTAACTACAAACTGGGATGTTTTGATCAGGCTGTATGGACTATCGCTCCTGACGGTACCGCTGCTATAGACTTTACATACAACTTCAGCGGTGTAGTGGATTTGATGGGGGTGATGTTTGATTATCCGGAAGATAAAGTGTTGAGCAAGCGTTGGGTAGGTGACGGTCCTTACCGTGTATGGCAGAACCGTCTGCATGGTCCGCAGTTGGGCGTATGGGAAAATGAGTATAATGATCCCATTCCTGCCGAAAGCTTTACTTATCCCGAATTTAAAGGGTACTTTGCTAATGTGCAATGGATGACTTTGAAAACGCAGGAAGGAACGATAAGTATCTGTAACCGTACTCCTCAGAATTATGTAGGGGTTTATCAGCCTCGCGACGGTCGTGACGGCTTGCTTTATACTTTCCCGGCTACCGGCATCAGTCTGATGAAAGTAATTCCTCCGGTTCGTAATAAAGTGAATACGACAGATTTGATAGGTCCGTCTTCACAAGCATTTTGGGCTGATGGAGCATATGGGGGAAGTATCACGTTAAAATTTGAATAACAGTGAAAAAATAGATTGTAAAGGGAAGAGGAACTTTGTTTATTCTTCCCTTTTCTTTTTTTATTTGGCTTGAACTCTCTATATTTGAAAAATTGAGTACAAATTACAACTTTATTCGTTTATCATTAAATATAGAATAAATAGCTTATGAAGATAAAACATCTGTTTGTATCCATATTGCTGGCAACCGGATTCCAACCGATGATAGCACAATCCGCTTTACGGCAACAGTTTGTAAATTCATCCGTACAGGAAGCTCGTCCCTGGACTTTCTGGTATTGGATGTTTGGCGCTGTAACTCCCGAAGGCATTACCGCCGATCTGGAAGCCATGCACCGTGTAGGTTTGGGTGGAGCCTATCTGATGCCCATCAAGGGAGTGGAGCAGGGACCTCAATACGAAGGGAAAGCCCAGCAGCTTACCCCCGAATGGTGGCGTATGGTCACTCATAGTATGAAAGAGGCCGACAGGCTGGGAATGCAACTGGGCATGCACATCTGTGACGGCTTTGCCTTGGCGGGAGGTCCTTGGATGACTCCCGAAGAATCCATGCAAAAAGTGGTATGGAGTGACACCATTGTGAACGGTGGAAATATCCGGAATCTCACTTTGCCCATGCCCGAAGCACTGGATGGCTATTATGAAGATATCGTTACCTACGCCATTCCATTGGAGCGTCAGCCTGAGGATACTTCATTGAAGCCGAAGGTAACTTTCGGCAATTTGAAACAGGCCGTTATCAAAGATGAATCCAAGGCTGTGAACAGGGATGAGAAAGGAGTCTTCCGTTCCTCTTATCCTTGTTGGATTCAGTATGAATATGCAGAACCTGTGACTTGCAGCAACGTGGAAATTATTTTGGGAGGAAATAACTACCAGGCACATCGCCTGAAAGTATTGGCCAGTGAGGACGGACGGACGTTCAAAACAGTGAAGCAACTGGTCCCTGCCCGGCAGGGATGGCAGAATACGGATTTCCAGTCCACTCATGCCATCCCCCCTGTTACCGCCCGTTACTTCCGTTTTGAGTGGACTCCCGTGGGAAGCGAACCGGGTAGTGAGGATCTGGATGCAGCTAAATGGAAACCGAATTTGAAAATCAATGATATAGTCCTTCATACGGCTCCGCGTATTCATCAGTGGGAGGGAAAAGCAGGACTGGTGTGGCGTGTGGCTACTGCTACTACTTCGACGGAAATACCCGATGCGGCTTGTGTGCAACCGGATGAATTGATCAATCTCCCTTTGTATCAGGGCAGGCTGACCGCCCGTTTACCCGAAGGTAAATGGCGTATTCTCCGCATGGGACATACGGCAACCGGACATGTGAATGCTACTGCCGGAGGAGGTAAAGGATTGGAATGCGACAAGTTCAGCACCAAGGCTGTTCAGAAACAGTTCTCGAACTGGTTTGCGGAAATGTTCAAAAAGACGGATGAAGCCGTGGCACGCCGTGTATTGAAATATATGCACGTAGACAGTTGGGAGTGTGGCAGTCAGAACTGGAGTGATAACTTCGCGGCGGAATTTAAGAAACGCCGTGGATATGATTTGATGCCTTATCTTCCTTTGCTGGCAGGTATTCCGATGGAAAGTGCCGCCCGCAGTGAGCAGATATTGCGGGATGTCCGTACCACCATCGGAGAACTGGTGACTGATGTGTTCTACACTGTATTGGCAGACTGTGCCCGTCAATACGATTGCCGGTTCTCTGCCGAGTGCGTAGCTCCTACTATGGTCAGTGACGGATTGATGCATTATCAGAAAGTGGATCTGCCTATGGGGGAATTTTGGCTGAACAGTCCTACGCACGATAAACCCAATGATATGCTGGATGCCATCAGTGGCGCGCATATTTATGGAAAGAATATTATCCAGGCCGAAGGCTTTACTGAAATTCGTGGCGTATGGGATGAAGACCCTGCCATGCTGAAACCTTTGCTGGACCGTAACTATGCACTGGGTATCAATAAACTCTTCTTTCATGTCTATACCCATAATCCTTGGATGAACCGCCGTCCCGGTATGACCTTGGACGGCATCGGACTCTTCTTCCAGCGCGACCAGACCTGGTGGGAGGAAGGGAAATCTTTTGTAGATTACATCACCCGTTGCCAGACTTTGTTGCAATACGGTCATCCGGTGGTTGATATCGCCGTCTTTACCGGTGAAGAGATGCCGCGACGTTCCATTTTGCCCGAACGGTTAGTTTCGATGCTTCCCGGTATCTATGGAGCCGAACGGGTGGAAAGCGAACGGATTCGGCTGGCTAATGAAGGTCAACCCACCCGTGTGCGTCCTGTCGGTGTTACCCATTCGGCAAACATGGCCGATCCCGAAGACTGGGTGAACCCGATGCGTGGTTATGCCTACGATTCTTTTAACAAAGACGCTCTGTTACGTTTGGCAAAAGCGGAGAATGGAAGAATGGTACTTCCGGGAGGAGCTTCTTATAAAGTATTGGTGCTTCCTACAGCCCGTCCTATGAATCCTGATAACCTGCCGTTGTCTCCTGAGGCACAGGCAAAAGTAGAGGAACTCCGCGCGGCAGGTGTCATTATTCCGCAATTGCCTTATCGGGAAGATGATTTTTCTTCTTTCGGTGTGGAACGGGATGTACTTCTTCCTGCTGATGTGGCATATACTCATCGGAGCGGGGAAGAGTATGAGATTTATTTTGTGGCTAATCAGGTGGACAGTTTGCGTACATTCAACGCTTCTTTCCGCATTGCAGGGCGCACGCCTGAATTGTGGAATGCGGTAACAGGAACCATTACCCGTCCGGCACAATGGAAAGAAGCGGACGGCCGTACCGAAGTCGCTTTGTCTTTGCCAGCCAATGGCTCTGTATTTGTCGTATTCCCCAAAGAATCTTCAGAAGTTTCTCCGGAACGGATCGAAAGGGAACCTGTATCCATATCGATCAAGGAATGGACAGTAACATTCCCTTCCGTGCGCAAAACTGTCACTCGTCCGGTATTATTTGACTGGAGTAAGGAAGAGGATGAAAAAATAAAATATTATTCCGGACATGCCACTTACAGAGGGCTATTCAGATGGAAGAATGAACAGGACGGAAGAATTATTCTTCGGTTGGGTAAAGTAGCCAATGTAGCGACTGTACGTGTCAACAGCATTGCATGCGGTACGGCTTGGACAGCTCCATACGAAGTGGACATTACCGATGCGCTTCGTAACGGAACCAATGTCTTGGAAGTGGAGGTGGTGAATACCTGGGCGAATGCGCTCCGTGGAGCAGATCAGGATAAAGCGCCTTTTGAGGGGATATGGACGAATGCAAAATTCCGTCTGCCCGGAGATGGTTTGTTACCTGCCGGATGGATGGGACCTTGCGAGTTTTTTAGAACTAAAGAATAATGCTAATCACACATAACATGAAAAATAAGAAACTACTACTGGGCATTGCTTGGGCATGGTTGACTTGCCTGTCGGCAAATGCGGAAGTGAAATTGCCCGCTTTCTTTTCAGACGGCATGGTGATGCAACAGCAGACTCGTGCCAATTTATGGGGAACAGCTACTCCCGATGCACCGGTGAAAATTACAACAAGTTGGGATAAACAAACCTATAAAACGACTGCCGATGCAAAAGGCGCGTGGAAACTTGCTTTATCCACCCCCTCTGCCGGAGGCCCTTACACGATCACTTTTGATGATGGAAAGCTGACCGAAATACGTGATATCCTGATGGGAGAATTATGGTTATGCTCCGGTCAGAGTAATATGGAAATGCCCATGAAAGGTTTTAAAAACCAGCCGGTGGAGAATAGCAATACAGATGTGATGAACAGCCGTAATCCGCAACTCCGTCTGTTCACCGTAAAGCGTTCTTCCTCTTTTACTCCGAAAACAGATGTGGTGGGAACCTGGCAGGAAGCTGTTCCGGCAACTGTGCGTGAGTTTAGTGCTACTGCTTATTACTTCGGTCGGATGATACAACAGCAGTTGAATATACCTGTGGGTTTGATTGTGGCTTCTTGGGGAGGTTCTGCCTGTGAAGCCTGGATGCATCCGGATTGGTTGAAGGCATTTCCCGAAGCAAAGATTCCCCAATCGGAAGCTGATATCAAGTCAAAGAACCGTACTCCGACTGTACTCTATAACGGTATGCTTCATCCGCTCATCGGATTAGCCATGCGTGGAGTTATCTGGTATCAGGGGGAAGATAACTATAACCGGGCTTCTACTTATGCCGATATGTTCAGTGCACTGATACGCGGGTGGCGCGAAGAATGGCAGCAAGGGGAATTTCCCTTCTATTATTGTCAAATTGCACCTTATGATTATGGAATTATTACTGAGCCTGGCAAGAATGTGATAAATTCTGCTTATCTTCGCGAACAACAAGCTATGGTAGAACACCGGGTGGGCAATAGTGGTATGGCTGTATTGTTGGACGCAGGAATGAAAACGGGGATTCATCCGGGTAAAAAGAAGGTGGCAGGAGAACGTCTGGCGCGTTTGGCATTGGTAAAAACTTACGGAATGAAAGGTGTTACGGCCGAAAGTCCTTACTATACAGGAATGGAAGTAAAGAATGATACGGTAATAGTCAGTTTTGATCGGGCACCGATGTGGATAAATTGTAAAGACCGTTTTGAATCATATAACTTTCAGGTTGCAGGTAAAGATCGGGTTTTTTATCCTGCTAAAGCGTGGATACAGAGAAGCAAAATGCTTGTAAAGAGCGAAAGAGTACCTCATCCGGTGGCAGTTCGTTATGGCTTCGAGAATTATGTGGAGGGAGATTTGTTTGGTGAAGATTTACCTGTATCGTCTTTCCGTTCCGATGACTGGTAAAAACAGAAAAAAATGAAGAATATCTTTACGTTTTTATTATTAGTGTTTATTGGCGGGCAGTTTCTGTGGGGACAGCCTGCCAATTTGGTTTGGAATACTCAAAGCCGGAATGCTTCGGAGTCTATGCCCTGCGGGGGTGGTGATATCGGCATGAATGTATGGGTAGAGAATGACGATGTTCTGTTCTACCTTAGTCGTAGTGGTTCTTTTGACGAGAATAACTGTCTGCTGAAGCAGGGTCGGTTTCGTGTGAGGCTCACTCCGAACCCTTTTGCCGGAACGGCTTCTTTTCGGCAGACTCTGCATCTTAATGATGGCTATGTCAGTGTAGGTAGTGATAATGCCACTCTAATTATTTGGGTGGATGTGTTTCATCCTGTGGTACATGTTGAGGTGAAAACGAAGGAACTGACTTCCATGCGTGTGAATTTTGAAAGCTGGCGTTATGAAGATCGTCCGGTGCGTAAAGGGGAAGGGCAGCAATGCTCTTACAAATGGGCCATTCCTGATGGATTGATGACTAGGCGTGACTCTGTCTGTGTGGAAGAAGATAATTTTACTTTTTTTCATCGCAATCCTGAACGTACTATTTTTGATGTGGTAGTGGACCAGCAGGGAATGAATGAAGTGAAGGAACAACTGTATAATCCTTTGAAGAATTTGATTTTTGGGGGGCGTTTATCAGGTGATAATCTGGTTTATAACGGTACACGCCGTGGACATTATGCAGGTACTGAGTATCTGGCATGGATGTACAAAAGCAAGAAACCTACTTATAAGCAGTCTGCACGGATTGTTCTGAATACGGAACAAAGTACGGTTCCTGCATGGGAAGCATCCTTGGCCCGCACTGAGAAGGAAATAAATGTATCCAAAGACAAACAGGCTACCCGCCGTTGGTGGAATGATTTTTGGAAACGTAGCTTTATTGAGGGGGAAGGTGAAGCGGGAGATGCTATCCGTAACTATACACTGTTCCGCTATATGTTGGGATGTAACGCCTATAGTCAGTGGCCTACCAAGTTTAACGGGGGACTGTTTACTTTTGATCCTATGTATGTAGATCAGAAAATGGAATTTACCCCTGATTTCCGGAAATGGGGAGGAGGAACCATGACTGCACAGAATCAGCGTCTGGTTTATTGGCCCATGCTGAAAAGCGGTGACTTTGACTTGATGAAATCACAATTTGACTTTTATCTGCGTTTGTTGCCGACAGCCGAAGCACGTACCCGTACCTATTGGGGACATGCCGGTGCCTGTTTCACCGAACAAATGGAGAACTTCGGTCTGCCCAATCCTGCCGAGTATGGCTTTAAACGTCCTGAAAGCTATGACAGGGGGTTGGAATATAATGCATGGCTGGAATACGAATGGGATACGGTTCTTGAATTTTGTCAGATGATACTGGAAACGGCACGTTATAATGAGGCTGATATCAGCCGTTATATCCCTTTGATAGAAAGCTCACTTAATTTCTTTGATGAGCATTATCGTCAACTGGCATTACAGCGTGGACGTAAGGATTTAGATGGTAACGGCAAACTGGTGATTTATCCGGGATCGGCTTGTGAAACTTATAAGATGGCTTATAATCCATCCTCAACCATTGCCGCGCTGCGCTCTGTTTTACAAACCTACGGACGTAAACCGGACATGCTGGCACGTATTCCTGAGATCCCTTTGCGCATAGTGGATGGGAAGGAAATGATTGCTCCGGCACAGGCTTGGGAACGGGTGAACAATATAGAAACTCCCCAGCTTTATGCTGTATTTCCCTGGCGTATGTATGGAGTGGGGAAGGAAGGTCTGGAAATAGCCCGTAATACCTATCTATATGATCCCGATGCACAGAAATTCCGTTCACATATCGGATGGAAACAAGATAATATCTGGGCGGCTTGTCTGGGTATGACCGAGGAGGCTGCACAACTTACCTTAGAGAAAATGGCGAACGGTCCTCATCGTTTTCCCGCCTTTTGGGGACCGGGTTACGACTGGACTCCCGACCATAACTGGGGAGGCAGCGGCATGATAGGTATGCAGGAAATGCTGTTGCAGGAAGCCGATGGAAAGATTTTATTGTTTCCTGCTTGGCCTAAAGATTGGGATGTGCATTTCAAATTGCATGCTACAGGACAGACTACTGTAGAGGCTGTTCTAAAAGGGGGGACGGTGGTTAGCTTGACCGTATTACCTAAAGAACGGGAGAAAGATGTAGTAAATTGTTTGCTGAATAAATAATTTAAGGGTAAGGAGGTGTGTTTTGTAAATTCACCTCCTACTTCTTTGTATATACTCGATTGGGAACTTGTCACTCCTTTTGTTTTTCTATTCTTATCTATTTGTATGGCAATCAGTGCCGGAACATTGTTTGATGGCTTTGGTTATCTTTGTTGCGTAAACAAGAACTAAAATGTCCGATGCTTTGTTCTTACTATCATAAATAGATTTAAAATGGTTATGAAAAAGATTTTGATAGCTTTGGCCTTATTGCTGACAGGCATTGCAAGCGGATCGGCATGTACCGGTATTTCATTCCTCGCTGAAGATGGCGGATATGTGCAGGCACGTACTATAGAGTGGGGGGACAGTTATCTTCCGAGTGAATATGTTATTGTTCCCAGAGGACAGGATTTGGTATCTTATACTCCAACGGGTGTAAATGGCTTGAGATTTCGGGCTAAATATGGTCTGGTAGGACTGGCTATCATTCAGAAAGAGTTTGTGGCTGAAGGACTGAATGAAGTAGGGCTTTCGGCTGGATTGTTTTATTTTCCCCATTATGGGAAGTATGAAGAATATGATGAGGCTCAAAATGCAATTACTTTGTCGGATTTGCAGGTGGTGAACTGGATGCTTTCCCAATTTGCTACTATAGACGAAGTGAGAGAAGCTATAGAAGGGGTGAAGGTGGTGTCTCTTGATAAACCTGGTAAAAGTTCTACGGTACATTGGCGCATTGGCGATGCTAAAGGAAATCAAATGGTGTTGGAATTTGTAGGTGGTGTTCCTTATTTTTATGAAAATAAAGTAGGAGTACTCACCAATTCTCCCGATTTTCCATGGCAGGTGACTAACTTGAATAATTATGTAAATCTATATCCGGGAGCTGTCACTCCACAGCAATGGGGTGGGGTGACTATTTTCCCTTTTGGCGCAGGTGCCGGATTTCATGGCATTCCAGGTGATGTTACTCCTCCATCCCGTTTTGTTCGTGTAGCGTTTTATAAGGCAACAGCTCCGGTGTGTCCTACAGCGTATGACGCTATATTACAAAGCTTTCATATCCTGAATAATTTTGATATTCCTATCGGTATAGAACATGCGTTAGGGAAAGCACCTGATATTCCTAGTGCCACACAATGGACTTCGGCTATTGATTTGACAAACAGGAAAGTGTATTATAAAACAGCATACAATAACAATATTCGTTGTATTAGTATGAAGAAGATTGATTTTGATAAAGTGAAGTATCAGTCGTATCCATTGGATAAGGAGTTGAAACAGCCTGTAGAAGAGATTATTGTGAAATAGTGCAAGGGCTTGGAAACTGTTGGCGGAAATACATGGAAGTTTTAATTGCAATGAATGAATAATGGATAAAATGCATTTTTTTTAGAAAAAAGTTCTAGAAATGTTTGCAGATACAAAAATAAACTGTACCTTTGCACTCGCAATTCGGAAGAATAGCAATAACAAAGGATTGATTCGCTAGCTCAGCAGGTAGAGCACAACACTTTTAATGTTGGGGTCTTGGGTTCGAGCCCCAAGCGGATCACCAAAAGAAAAGCCAAAAGGCGACAACAAAAAGACAAGTCCTACAAAATCAATATTTTGTGGGACTTTTTTTATTGCCTTTTGGCGACCTTGACCGCCAAAAAGAGGGCATTGACGGACAAAAATTAGTACCCAATTCGTACCCCCGACAAGATTTTCAAAAAAGGGGTACGATTTGTCGGAAATTGGCGGAACGCTGTCGGGATTTGGCGACCCTGCATTTATCTCATTATGAGTTAATAAAAGTAGTTTTGTAACTTAAAAAATGAGGTATGAAATCAACATTCCGAGTATTGTTCTTCTTGAAGCGGGACAAGGTAAAAAAGAACGGTAATATGCCCATCATGGCACGTATTACCATTGACGGGAAACTGGCACAGTTCAACACCAAACTTGAAGTCAATCCCAAGAACTGGCAAGCCAAGACGGGAAAGGTGTCCGGACGTGGGGCGGAGTTTACCCGCATGAATGAAATGCTGGACGGTATCAAAGCCACCCTATACAAGCACTACCAGACCATACTGGAAAGGGACGGTTATGTTACCGCTGAAAAGGTGCGCAACACCTTTTTAGGCAAAGAGGAAAAAGCTAAGACCCTCTTGCAAGTGTTCGCACAGCATAACGAGCAGTATGCGCTGAAAGTGGGAAAGACCGCCACGCACCGGACATACACCCGGTACGAACTCACAAAGAACCGTCTTGCCGAATATATCCACACGAACTACCATGTGGAGGACATCAGCTTCCGAGAGATAAACGTGGTGTTCATTGAGGGCTTTTACCTGTTTATCCGTGAGAACTATCCATGTACCCACAACACCGCCATGAAGTTTGTGCAGCGTTTCAGAACCGTTGTGCTGTTCGCCCACAATCTGGGCTTGATAAACTTCAATCCTTTCGGGGCATACAAGTTGAAATTCGAGTATGTGGAGAGAGGGTATCTTGAACAGGACGAGTTAGACCGCATTTATCAGAAAACCTTTGCCAGCAAGCGGCTGGAGCAAGTACGTGACATGTTCATCTTTAGCTGTTATACGGGCTTGTCGTATGTGGATGTGTGCGAGTTGCGGGCGGAGAACATCAAGGTTTCCTTTGACGGAAACTTGTGGATAATCAAGAAAAGGCACAAGACAAACGTAACTTCCAATATCCGCCTGTTGGATATTCCCAAAGCCATCTTGCAGAAATATGACGGAAAGTTGCCTGACGGCAAGATTCTTCCAGTAATCAGCAACCAAAAGATGAACGATTACTTGAAAGAAATCGCAACGGTGTGCGGCATAAACAAGAAAATCACCTATCACGTTGCCCGGCATAGTTTTGCGACCCTCAGTATCAGTTACGGCGTACCCATTGAGAGCGTTTCCAAGATGTTGGGACACACAAACATCAGAACCACACAAATTTACGCTAAAATAATCGACACAAAACTGAGTGCCGACATGGATATGTTCGCCCAAAGGCTGAATGAAAGGAAAACAAGCGTTTAATCACAATAGAATCTTAAAGTTTATGGATTTGCAGGTCATTCAAAACAAAATCTTTGAAGTCAGGGGTTGCCGGGTGATGCTTGACTTCCATTTGGCGAAACTCTATCAAGTGGAAACACGAGCTTTGAAACAGGCGGTCAAACGTAACATCGGGCGTTTCCCGTCCGACTTTATGTTTGTCCTCTCGAAAGAGGAAGCTAACTTGTTGTTGTCCATAGGGGTGTCACAAAATGTGATACCCCCGGATTACAACTTTGGCGCAGCCTTGCCTATGGCTTTCACCGAACAAGGTGTAGCCATGCTTTCATCCGTCTTGCGCAGCCAGACCGCCATCAAGGTGAACATTTCCATCATGCGGGCATTTGTCCTTATGCGGCAGATGGCAGCAGGGTATGAGGAACTGTTGAAACGCATTGAGGAACTGGAAGCCAGCACCGATGCGCAGTTCAACGACATCTATCAGGCATTGACCCAGCTTTTGAGCCAGTCCCAAGAGCAGAAGCAACGCCGCAGAATTGGATTCGTTACCTATGACGAACCGGAAACAAATAGGTAACGATTTCGGTAACGAAATGCTGCTTAATATACTGTATTTCAATAAGTAGTTTCCATTTATCTTGCAGGCAGTCCACCGGGCTACCCGCTTTTTTTATATCCTTTTCCTCCGGCACATTCCCCGAAACGCCAGCCGTGCGGGGCATGGCTGACTGTTTTTCGTGAAAAGAGCCTCCGGAAACCCGCACAAGCGTATCGAAAGACGGGCTTCCGACACCCTTGCCTTTCCCGCCCGCTTTGTAAAGTGTTCCCTATCAGATAAAATGGAACAAGAACTTTTATCCCGTTTCCCTTTCGGTAAACCCTCCCCTTACGCTGTCCACCAGCCGGAAGGTCGTTTTTCACGTTTCAATAGGCAAAGGTAGCTACGTGTCCTTACGAGCCGGAAAGGTCAAGCCGTAGGTTCGTGCAAAAAATCTTCCCTGCGACATTCGTTGCGAGGTATTTTTTGCCGAAACCTTGCCCGCTCTGGACACTTCGCAAACCTGCCTATGTGAAACGAAAACGACCGACCCGACCGGAAGACGCATAAAAAAAAAGGTCGGATTTACGGGAAACAGGAAAAAAGTTCAGTGAAACTTCAACTCCCTCACCTCTCGAATCCGCATAAAAATTAAAAACTTAAAAATTACAGGATATGGAAGCAACGACATTATCAGAAGCGAGCGTTTATGTAGGCACTTATGGCAAGTATAACAACGGTTCACTGTTCGGCGCGTGGCTGGACTTGTCGGATTACGCGGACAAGGAAGAGTTTTACGAAGCCTGCCGGGAACTTCACAAGGACGAGGAAGATGCCGAGTTTATGTTTCAGGACTGGGAGAACGTGCCGGAGGGGTTAATCGGCGAAAGCTGGATTTCCGAGAACTTCTTCACCCTGCGGGATGCGGTGGAGCAGTTGGACGACACCGAGCAGGAAGCCTTTTTCGTGTGGTGCAACTACAAAAGCCGTGATTTGAGCGAGGAAGATGCCGACGACCTTATTAAGAATTTCTGGAACGAGTATCAAGGGCAGTATGACGATGAAGAGGATTTCGCCTACCAAATCGTGGAAGAATGTTACGACCTGTCGGACTTTGCAAAGACCTATTTCGACTACAAGCAGTTTGCCCGTGATTTGTTCATGTGCGACTACTGGTTTGATGACGGTTTTGTATTCCGGGCGGCTTAAACGACCATTCGGGCGGGGTTAAAAGCCCTGCCCGCCTAAACAATAAAGCGATGAAACGGAAAAGCATTTGTAAAATCATCCTGCGGGTGTTGCTGTTCTGCCTTGCATTGCGGCTCACCTACACAGCCGGAGCAATCATGGCGGTAACGGCATACCTTGCATATTGTGCCGCCTGTTTCCTGCTCCGGGTTTGCCTGTCGGCGTTTTATGCGTTGTGCGTGGCTCTGCTTTTCTTGCTGTTGCTTTCCCTATTGAGTATATGACGAACTAAAAAACAGGACATCATGCAATCATTGAACAGAAACGGGGTGAGCATCACCCAAACACCGGGAGAAGAAAAGTTTGTAAAATTCCATTCGGTCGCATTCAAGGGGCGGACATTTTACCAGTACGACTACCGCCATACGGACGGGGAACTGTTTTCCACAGTGGCTAAGACGCTGGCGGAGTGCCGCCACAGGCGGGACAAATGGATAGAGAAGAAAGAACAGGGTAATAACAGGTAAAATTTTAAGGGTATGAAAACGACAGAAGTAAGCAAAGACCTAATCGGCAGGCGGTGCGAGTGTATTTTTACGGGCATGATGGTAACGGGCGTTATCGAGGACATCGAGGAAAACGAATATTCGGTAAACGTGAAAGTGCATTTCGATAAGCCACAGCAGTGGGGCGATGATTTGTACACGGAAGATTGGGCATGGGGACGCAAGACGGACGAGTTCGGCACGCTGCACCATTTGCGACTGTTGGCAAACGAACCGGACTTTCAGACGATGACTGTGGTTTTCGGTGAGCCTATCAGCCAGATAGACCGCAGCGTTTTTGAAGATGTTTCCACTTGGGGTGTTTCTTCTTTGCAAGGTTGGATAAACAGCTATGAAAGTGTCAGGTTTGTAGCCATAAACGACCATACGGCGGTCATAACGGGAGAATACAACTTTGAACAGGTAAAAAAGGTGTGGTTAGAGAAAAATGTACCCATACAGAGCCTTAAAATTAGTTGATATAGAACGGTGGCAAATTGCCACCGTTACTTTCTTCCATGAGCATACCTGCGGTGAAGAAAGTAACAAAGAAGCCTGATTTGGAAATTTCATCAAGGATTTATACCTATGAGTGCATAATCTTGAGGTTGAATATTTTTTAGTAAAATACGCCTTTCAGTTTCAGGAAAAAGAGTTATTTTATCCTTGAAAAGTAGTAAAAATAATTTATTTGTTAAATATGAAGCTTTTAAAAAATTATTTTTCCATATATTGAAATCTCCTATTGAAAAAGTCTTTGTTGTAGATGCTATTTTTTTAGACTGAAAAAACATGGGAGCTTCTGCATGTATATGCTTTGAAAATTTTTTCCAATAACTA
>ENA-OYXZ01000397-OYXZ01000397.1-human-gut-metagenome-genome-assembly--contig:-NODE-397-length-19488-cov-6.473936_pt1 | contig 19488 bp, 13 predicted proteins | sample MGYA00243975_ERZ653432 | MGnify/ENA primary metagenome ERZ653432 (study PRJEB26926, sample SAMN06164954) | human gut metagenome | biome: ENVO:00009003; feature: ENVO:2100002; material: ENVO:00002003...
TTGCAGACAGTCGTGACCTTGCGTGATCTCGGCATTGCCAATTCAGGTGTTTTCAGCATAGCTGTTTCCTCCAAAACATTATTGTAGATACAGTATATACCATAATAAAGCAGGAGTCCAGTCTATCAGGGAAATTGTAATAATTCTTGTGCAGGGCGCAGCAATATCACAATTATCCTCGGTGCAATGTGCCGTATCATTCAAGGTCATTCCGCTTCTTTCTTTTCTGCTGGTCTCGGCTCTGTTCCTGACGGAGATATTCCTCGATCGTCCGCTGTGCGTCAGCAAGCTCACGAGCTTTCTTGTCTGCCTTATTGAATTCGGTATTCATTTCCGAAATCTTATCACGGAGCGCCGTGATACTCTTTTCCAGCTTTTCCACGGTGGGAATATGCCCTGACGGGTAAAGCTCAAAAACCTGTGTACGGATTTTCCCATACTCGGCGAGCTCGGCGCTATGCTCCTTGCGATACTTCTTTTCGGCTCGACCGCTGAGAGCTTTCAGCTCCTCGCCGTAGTGCTTCACCTCCCGATATTTCTTCAGGACTTTCAGCTTGACTTCCAGATCTTCGATCTCTGTTTTCAAGTTGTTCAGCTCGGACACCAAGCGACGGCTGTGAGCATAAGCGGAGATTGCTGCATTGCGTATCTCCTCCGGCTCGACTCCATACTGTGCGATAATATTCTTAGCAACACTCGCCACCTTCATATTGCCCCTGTCAATAGCGTCACGGACAAACCTGTTTTCCTCAACCTTCGGAGTGACAACTTTGATCTTTGTCCTCGGCACATAAACCATACAACCTTGATACTGCGCGATACGGCTTTTGATCTGCTCAGTCTCGTAAAACCAGCCCAGCGTTCGGCTTCGGGTGAACTTCGCTCTCGGATTGTGCTCTTTCTGCTCCGCAAGCATAAATTTCAGGTCGATCTTATGGTCGGGATTGTACTCGTAGAGTATGCCGAAATCTGCACACCTGGCAAGGAAATCCTCAAAGTTTTCGCTCTCCTTGACAACCTGATCTATCGCATATTTCAGCTTCGCTTTCCACGATAATCCCTGACGGCTCATGTCCCATTCCCAACGGCTCTTGCCCTTTCCCATTTCGGGGTGCTGAATAACATTCAGATGATGCCGCTTGCACACCTCATCTGAGGTATCACGGAGCTTCTTCCACATACGCTCGCTAATCTTCCCCTGATTGTTCAAAGTCTGGAAAGTATAACCGTTAATCAGGTTCGTATTATTGAATACGCAATGCAGGTGTATATGCTGTTTATCGACGTGGACTGTCAGCAGGAACTGGTACTGATCGTCCAGAAATTTCGTGCAGATCTCCTTGCCGACTTCGAGCGCCCTTTCGGGTGTGATCTCACCGGGCTTGAAGCTGACGATAAAGTGCTGTGCGAGGACGGTGCTTCTGCGTGATCTGATCTCGGCAAAATCCTTTGCGGCTCTGCTCGGCTTTTCGCTGCAACCGAAGGCATAAACAATCCTGCCGTTGTCGGTCTTTTCGGGGTTAGCGATGTAGGCGAGTGAGCCTTCAACATCTTCGTGTATCGGAAATATTTTTGTTGTCGCCATAGGTAGCGTTCCTCCAATCTTTTTTCAGCAAATAATTCTCCTGGATTTTTGCTGATTCTTTCTCTTTTTTATTCGGGGTCTTAGGGGCAGTCGACCTCTAACAAGCGGTGTATAAAAGCATTCAAATTTGAAATTTGTAATGCGGTTATACCATGCTTGCGAACTGTGATTATGCCCGTTCCGGGCATTTTTCATTTTGAGCCTGCGGCTCTCGAATTTTTCTCACTCTTGTGAGAAATTGGAGCTCTGCGACTGCACATCTGTTATTGTAATATTCATCGGCGCAATTATCGTGCCGGGAGTGCGGCAGTCTGGTGAAACTTCTCTCATATATCAATACCAAATTATGTGGCGTATCGTTAAGTATCCACACTGAAAATTTTGCAATATATTTGTGCATTACAGAGATTATTTCAGCGGCACTTAACGATAAGCTATTTTTATTGGTAAGGATATGTAGGAGAATATTACTCCCAATACGCCAAAGCCCTCTACTTATCTACCGTGATTTTGGAGCTTTCGGGCATGATTTTCTGAAGAATTTACAGTTTGTTCATGGCAGTTCTCCCTATCGCATAATTTCAACACCGGAAAACTATTTATTATGACGATGAGCTTGTATGACTCTGAACAAAGTCCTCCGTTCCGCTGATGGACTATCTGACACTTTCCGCAGGAGCTTTCACTATAAAAATAACTGCACCTTACACGGTGCAGCAGGCGGTCATATTGTCGGTATATCATACAGAATATCTCACGCCGATTTAGGCATAATGGAGAACATTTCGATTTCGGGTAAGATAATTCTCAAAATCTTTGTCCAAAACGGAATTTTCCCGGTAGTAAGGTGAGAGATGTTTTAGGGCATCGCTGTAAGATGCTTATTTGTAAACATTCTGTGAACTTTACAGAAAAACCTTCCCACTTTTCCAAATTTCCCGGTAGATAAGTAGAGGGGTATGATCATCATCAGAAATGTGTGATCGTCCTACTCAACGATAGGTGTGAATTTTCTGTAAACATTTCAGCTTTTCTTGCCCGATTTTCCATTTTTCTTACTTGGTATATAGAGGGGGATTTATATCGTGGCACAGAACATAGAAATGCTCGTTTGAAATCATAACGAACAAGGCTGAAAAATCATGTTCATTACCGTTGAACAATAGACAGGAGATGATGTGGAGACTATTTCAAATTCCACCATAAGAATATAAACCAAAGAGGGGCAGAAAGAGAAAGCAATCCCCTCGCTCTAAAGCGTAGAGATAGAGAAGCTAAAGGAGTAACAAGCTATGAATAACAAGAAAGTGTCCTTCAAGGACAAGCAGGAGCAGTATAAAGACTGCCCTGAGAGAACGACTGTGCAGATTATCGACGGCTGCCGCTACACTGTGCATAGCCACTTTGTAGGTGACAAAGACCTCGATGAAGTCATGAGCAAGCTCGCTTTTGAAGCAGCGATGAGGGAGTCCCTCTCGGCTTGAAAAAGAATCAAAAAAGGTATTGCCAAATCCGGTATATTGCGCTATAATGGGTATATCGGATTCGGCTCTGCTTTCAGAAAGGAGTAAGTTTATGGCAAAGCAGACCGAAAATAATGTGGGCATTTATATGCGCCTATCAAAAGAAGATATGCTGGACGGCGACTCGCTGTCCATTGAAAACCAGAAGATGATGTTGACAAAATTTGTCCGTGAAAAGGGCTGGAATCTCATCTCAGAGTACGTTGATGACGGGTACAGCGGAACCGATTTTGAACGACCGGGCATACAGAGATTGCTGTCCGATGCACAGCTTGGCAAGATCAACACGGTGGTGGTAAAAGACCTTTCCCGCTTCGGTCGTAATTACATCGAAGTCGGCCGCTACATCGACTACATATTCCCGATGAACCATATCCGTTTCATTGCGATCAATGATGGCGTGGACACGGCTGACCGCAGCAGCACCGCACTGGACATGATGCCGATCATCAATTTGTTCAACGAATGGCACAGCAGTTCCACCAGCAAGAAAATCAAAGCAGTATTCGAGGTCAACGCAAAGGCTGGCAAGTACCTCGGCAGCAAAGTCCCCTACGGTTACAACAGGGGCGATGATCCGAACCATCTGCCTGTTATCAATCCCGAAACCGCACCTATTGTAAAGCGTATCTTTGATATGCGTGTGCAGGGAATGAGTCCGCTGAAAATCTGCGCTGTCCTGAATGAAGAAGGGATACCGAGTCCTGCTGAGTATTATTATCAGCAGAGGGGCGAGAACGATCCGCAGAATAACAAGCATTTGTGGGGCAGGACAACACTCAATCACATTCTGCATAATCCCATGTATCTCGGACATCTGGTGCAGTTGAAGCAGACCTCCGTATCGCACAAGAATCACCAGAAGATCATGAAGGATGAGAGCGAGTGGACAGTTGTGGAAAATACGCATGAGCCCATTATTTCTCAGGAGATATGGGACAGATGCCGTGAAATCGACGCAGAACATACAACAGGCAGAGTCAGCAGCAACAAGACGGTGAAGCCGTTAAGCTCTCTGCTGTACTGTGCTGACTGTGGTTTCAGAATGACATCTGCAAAATCTACAAACAAGGTCGGCTACACGACAGGCAATCCGCATATCGTCGTGTGGGAGTTTTACAAGTGCGGTACATACACCCGTTACGGCAAGGATTATTGCTCCACGCACTACATCGATCAGCGAAAGATCGAAAAGATCGTCCTTGATGATATTCGCTCCCTGATGTGTATGGTGGGTGACGATGAGGAGACGGCACGCAAAGCGTTCCTTGCCCGTAAGCAGAAAACGATCAATCACCAGACCTCCGCAGACAAAGAAAAGCTCCAGACCGCTAAAAAGCGAATCACAGAGCTTGACAAGCTGATGCAGTCAGCGTATGCGGATAAGGTGTCGGGTGAGATGCCTGCAAGTGTGTGTGCCAAACTGTTGGAGCAGTATGAAGCGGAGCAGAATGCACTTATCTCACAGGTGCAGGAGATCGAGAACCGTATGCTCACGATGCGACAAGACGAGCGTGATGTAGAGGAGTTCATCGCCCGTCTGAAAAAGTACCAGAACGCCGAAGTCCTTACCCGTGAGATGAGTCTTGCACTGATCGATGCGATTACCATTGATGAGTGCGTGAGAGGCAAGCAGGAGCGTGACATTCACATTTACTACAAATTTATTGATAAGGGTTATTCGGGTAAAACCGAATAGGAAATACTTTACTTTCTAAATGTACAGTTGACACAGGAGGACGAGCGCGCAGGAGAATCCATTTCGATAGAAAATCAGAAAAAAATGCTGACGGAATACGTCAGCCAGCAGCCCGATTGGAGCTTGGTAGAGATATGCGAGGACGATGGCTATTCGGGTACAGACTTTAATCGTCCGGGTGTCCGACAGCTTCTCGATGATGCAAAGTCGGGAAAGATAAACTTGATTCTTTGCAAAGACTTGTCCAGATTTGGTCGTAATTACATCGAGGTCGGTCAGTATATCGACTATATTTTTCCTTCATTCAATATCCGCTTTATTGCCCTAAGCGACAATGTGGATACTCTTGAACGCAACAGCACGGCTATGGACATGATGCCAATCATGAATCTTTTCAATGAATGGCACGCCGCCAGCACCTCAAAGAAAATTCGTGCGGTCATGGTGTCCAATGCAAAGCAGGGCAAATATCATGCTCCTGTTGCACCGTTTGGCTATCTTGTGGGAGACACTGAGGACAGATTGCCCGTAGTCGATGAAACGAACGCTCCCTATGTCCGTATGATGTATAAAATGCGTTCCGAGGGTGCAAGCTCTCCGCAGATCGCTAAGGCACTGAATGCTCAGGGGGTTATCACGCCGTCCGATTACACATACAAGCGTTTGGGCAAGCCAAATCCCTACATTTCCAATCACCTGTGGAATGCGGCAATGGTGCGTGATATTCTCGAAAATCCCATTTACAAGGGCTGTGTTGTGAGCCAGAAATACACCACCGTTTCCTATAAGAACCACCAGAAGTATATCAGGGATTCCGATGAATGGATCGTCATTGAAGATGCCTTTGAGCCTATCGTGGACAAGGAGTTATGGGATAAGGTGCAGGAGGTCAACAAGTCATGCAGTCACGGCAAGGTCACAAAAAGCGGAGTGATTCTTCCGCTCGGCGGTCTGATGTACTGTGCCGACTGTGGAGCGAAGCTGAAAAACAACACCACGTTCCATGAATCAAAAAAGCGTGGCAAATACAGGCTCGTAACTTATATCTGCAACACTTATGCGAACCACGGCAAGGAGGTATGCTCCTCACATTCAATTTTACAGCGTATCATTGAGGGACTTGTGCTTGAGGACATTCGTGCAAGGGCAAAGCGTGTCATTGAGGACGAGGACGGCGAGAGACAGCGTTATCTTGCGATCAAGGCGAACGAACGTAAACAGCAGACCGAGGACGAGAGCCGACTTCTGAAACAGGCTGAGTGCCGTCTGACGGAGCTTGAAACGATCATCAGCAAGACCTACGAAGAAAGAATGCTCGGTAAGCTGCCCGAAGATCTGAGTGCGAAAATGCTTGAAAAGTATACTGCCGAGCAAAGGGAGCTTACTGCGCAGGCGGAGCAGTATCGCAAGGCAAGAGCGCAGGAGCAGCAGGACGAACTGAACGTTGAGAAGTTCATTCAGCGTTTGAAGAAGTGGAGCGATGCACCTTGCCTTACCCGTGAGCTGTGCTTAGACCTGATCGAATTCATTGTAGTCCAGGCCCGTTGATGCATTTAATGAAGAGGAGTTTGAACGGAGAATTGACCATATCGATGTGGAAGAAGACAGACTGAAGTTCTATTTTCGAGATGGTCATTCTGTAACGGAGCATTGGCCAATACCAAGGAGGAAAAAATGCCAAAAATAACGAAAATACCTGCATCAATCAGCCGATACACATCAGCACCGATTGATGCACCTGTCAAGCGTAAGGTTGCTGCCTATGCTCGTGTGTCAACTGACAGCGAAGAACAGTTAACTTCATACGCTGCTCAGATAAGCTATTACACTGAATACATAAAAGGACGTGAGGACTGGGAGTTTGTTGGGGTGTACACTGATGAGGGTATCAGCGGTTGTTCCACCAAACGCAGAGAGGGCTTTCAGAGAATGATATCGGACGCAATGGCAGGAAAAATTGACCTTATCATAACAAAAAGTGTGAGCCGTTTTGCAAGAAATACCGTTGACAGCCTGACAACTATCCGGCTTCTGAAAGAAAATAACGTAGAGTGTTATTTTGAAAAGGAGAATATCTGGACGTTTGACGGCAAAGGAGAACTGCTCCTTACCATTATGTCGAGTATAAGCCAGGAAGAAGCACGTTCTATTTCAGAGAATGTAACCTGGGGACACAGAAAGCGTTTTGCCGATGGTAAGGTTAGTGTTGCCTACAGCCGGTTCCTCGGATATGACAAAGGCTCCGATGGAAAAATGGTTGTGAACCCGGAACAGGCTGAAATTGTAAAGCTGATATACCGTCTGTTTCTTGAAGGCATGACACCGCATACGATTGCTATTCATTTAACAGAGAAAGGCATTAAAACGCCCGGCGGAAAAGATAAGTGGAATGCAACTACAATCCGCCGTATTCTGACAAATGAAAAGTACAAAGGTGACGCACTCCTTCAGAAAGAATTTACTGTGGACTTTCTGACTAAAAAGACAAAGAAAAACTGTGGTGAAATACCGATGTATTATATCGAAGATGACCATGAAGCCATTATCGATCCTGCAGTATTTGATATGGTTCAGCAGGAAATGGAGCGCAGAAAGACAGGAGCATCACGCTATAGCGGTGTCAGTATCTTTTCAAGTAAAATTAAGTGCGGTGAATGCGGGGGATGGTATGGTGCAAAGGTCTGGCACTCCACCGACCAGTACCGTAAAGTTATCTACCGCTGCAACAACAAATATAACGATGAGCGCTGTACTACACCGCACATCATGGAAGAGGAAGTAAAGACTGTGTTCCTGAAAAGCCTGAATAAGCTGCTTGCCAATCGGGATGAACTGATAGAAAACGTAAAGCTGATTTGTGATAAGCTGACTGATACATCAGAACTGGAAGCCGAAAAAGAAAAATATGCCGAGGAAATGTCCCTTGTTGCGGATATGGTTCAGGCGGCAATGCTGGAGAATGCTCGTATCGCACTTGATCAGGAGGAATACCGGCAGAAAAATGATGTCCTTTCCGCACGATTTGAGGCAGCAAAGAAAAAGCATGACGAATTGGCCATGCAGATTGAAGAAATAGAAACACGAGGACAGAATCTCCGTCACTTTCAGGAAACGCTGGAATCCTTAAACGGACAGGTGACTGAATTTGACAGCACTCTCTGGGGTTCATTGGTTGATTACATCACGGTTTATGAGAACGGAGAAAAAACAGTTACTTTCAGAGATGGAAGTGTGATATAGAGGAATGATAAAATAAAGGGTCTGCTGCAGTATCTGCGTACTGCAACAGACCCTTTTTGTTTGACTCCTTAAGAGGTAGTGGATATGCGTTTTGGTCTTTCAAATATCTGATTGATAAAAAGAAGAAATGGATCAAATACCCGATTAAACAGCCACATATAAATTGAGCCAAATACATTTGTAAAAATACGAAGTAAAACTGCATAGGCAAGACCAAAAGTTGGTACAGCCACTGTAATTGCGCTGAATGCATTAAATGCAGATTGCCATACATAGCTGGCAGAGAATCCAGTTCCGATTCCTCCAATAATTCCAAGGCAAGGACGAATTTCTTCCGGCAAAATCAAATATGCAATGAAAAAGATTGCACTGCCTAATATATTGCCTAAAACACGGTGCTTTGTGCGATATTCAACATCTTTACGAAATGGTATCAGAACGGACATTGCGGCAATACCAATCCAGTATACTCTCGGAACATTGAGAAGTGCAGCGATTAACATTGCGCTGGAAATGCCCACAGAAAGACAGATTTGCCATCTGGTACGGGAAGAAGAAAGATGAATCTCTTTAAATAAGTCCATGAAGCTGCGTTTATATTCCACCTTGCGATGCTTAAAATATAGAATAGAGGCGGTCAAAACAGCTCCGATCAAAAGACTGATCAAACGCATCTGGTATGCTTTTCCGCTTACATCATAACCAAACAGGAGAAGATAGGAAAGCACAAAAGTGGAATGGTTGAACATCGTAATGTTATGACATCCTATCAGTGCCAGAGCGAAAATGCAGATGAGATTGATGCAGAATGACAATCCGGTGGGAGCGAGATTAGACAGCTTCGGACCAAATGCAAGAATACCATAGATGAAAAGAATTCCAAGTGTGCCCTGAGAATTCTGGATTCCAAGGTCGGAATATCGAAATGCTAACACGCAAAGCAGTACAACCACACCGGCAATGCTGTTTTCATTGCCAAAAAGTACAGAAAATAATGTGACAAAGGAAACACAAAAAGCAACAACCAGTGCAATTTTGAATAGATAAACAGCAATATGCTTACATTTATCTTTTGGATTCTTAAAGCTTGCAATATACGATTTTGAACCTGCCTGGTTGAGTTGAAGTTCCTGATAAAAATTCATAAGTTACCTCCCATTTTTCATCATTAGATCATTAGCTTCTTTAATGTATTTTATTAAGGCCTCGAATTTTTCATCTCCGAGAATTTTTCGAAGCCGATAAATAGGCTCCAGATAATACTGGTATGTCTTTTCCAGCTCCATTGTTCCTTTGGCAGTACAAAGGAGCGTATAACTTCGTTTATCATTTGAATTATATTTCTTTTGTAAAAGTTCTTTTCGTTCAAGATGTTCGATTAACCGGCTCACTGCAGATTTGCTTAAGCCTGTCAGTACCGTTAATTCAAGGGGTGTCAGTTCTGCGTCCGATAATACAATACGGGAGAGAAGATCCAGTTCCTGCGCAGATGTAATGCCGCCTTTTTGGGCACGCTTTATTTGAAGACTCGTAAAAAGCCGAATTTCCTGTGCTTTTTTCATCATTTCTATCCAGCTCATGTCTTTCATACCTCATGCCTCCTTTTTACCAGAAAATATAGTTCACAATGTAAACTATCCAGCAGTATACACCTATCAGATAAATTTGTCAAGCTTTTGAGATATATTTCTGAAGATTAAATAATTTTTTCTCTTTGGAGAGGAATCTTTCGTGCGATGTGATGAAAAGAGGAATATGCTTTGACTGGGTTGATTCTTTGCTTGGCACCTGAACAACGGTGCTGCCGTATTTTTTAAGAAAAACATCTTGAAAAAATGTGCGAAATTGTTTATAATATACTTATAACAAATTTCACAGTTCATCGGTGCATCATTCGCTCAAATGCACCCAGTAATCTACAAATGCAACCGCTTGGGTGCATTTTCGTGTATGCGTTAAATTGTATCACTTTCGGTACGGCAATAGATCCTGCCTGTGGTTCAGGTTCACTGTTGCTGAAAGCCGCCAAAATTCTTGGAAAAGACAAGGTGCGTCAAGGCTTTTTCGGGCAGGAAATAAATATCACTACATACAACCTCTGCCGTATCAATATGTTCCTGCACGATATTGATTACGATAAATTCAATATCGCCCACGAAGATACCCTCGTTGAGCCTCAGCATTGGGACGATGAGCCTTTTGAGGTCATTGTATCAAATCCCCCATACTCGATCAAATGGGAGGGCGATGCTAACCCTCTGCTGATAAACGATCCCCGTTTCTCGCCTGCGGGTGTGCTTGCTCCGAAGTCTAAGGCTGACCTTGCGTTCATTATGCACTCGCTGTCATGGCTTGCGAGCAACGGTGCCGCTGCTATCGTATGTTTCCCCGGCGTGATGTACCGTGGCGGTGCTGAACAGAAAATACGCAAGTATCTGATCGACAACAACTTTGTTGACTGCATTATCCAGCTCCCCGACAACCTGTTTTACGGCACTTCTATCGCCACCTGCATTATGGTGCTAAAGAAGAACAAGACCGCAAACAGCACTCTTTTCATCGACGCTTCAAAGGAATGCGTCAAGGTCACGAATAACAACAAGCTGACTGAGGACAATATCTCGAAGATCGTGGCAGCGTTCACCGAACGCACGGACAGCGAATACTTCTGCCGTCTTGTGCCTAACTCCGAAATCGCTGAGAATGACTATAATCTGTCCGTTTCAACGTATGTTGAACAGGAGGACACCAGAGAGGTCATCGACATTGCCGTTCTGAATGCAGAGATCGCTGAGATCGTCAAGCGTGAAGATGTGCTGAGAAGTGAGATAGACCGCATTATTGCGGAAATAGAGGTTAATGTATGAGCAGAATCGACGAATTGATTGCGGAGCTTTGCCCTAACGGAGTAGAATACAAAAAGCTCGGTGAAGTTGCCACTATCAGAAGGGGCGGCAGCTTTCAGAAAAAAGACTTTTGCGAGGACGGTGTGCCTTGTATCCACTATGGGCAGATATACACAAGATACGGCTTGTTTGCTGATAAAACGCTGACCTTCATCAGCGAAGATGCCGCCAAAAAGCAGAAATACGCTGTCAAGAATGATATTGTAATGGCGGTAACAAGCGAAAACATTGATGATGTGTGCAAGTGTGTTGCGTGGCTTGGTGATGATGAAATCGCCGTAAGCGGTCATACCGCTATTATTCATCACACCCTAAACCCGAAATACCTGTGCTACTATTTCCATACAGCAATGTTCTATGCTCAAAAGAAAAAGTTAGCACACGGAACAAAAGTTATAGAGGTCACTCCCGACAAACTTGCTGATATAACAATTCCTGTACCGCCTTTGGAGGTACAGAGTGAAATTGTCAAGATACTTGACAATTTCACGGAGCTTACAGCGGAGCTTACAGCTCGTAAAAAGCAGTACGAATACTATCGTGACCTCCTGTTAGACTTCGGTGTCCACGGGGGGGCAAGTGAGTGCGAATGGCGAACGCTTGGAACTGTTATTATTTCTCTTAAAACGGGTTTAAATCCTCGCCAAAACTTTAGTTTAAATGAAAACGGTAGTAATCTGCCTTATATTACTGGAAAAGATATTTATGATAATGCAATAAACGTAACTGAACGAACTGACAGAATCACAACCGATGCTCTTGCTCTAATAAACAAGAGAGCTAATCTTGAGAGTGGTTTGTTATTGTTTGCAAGCACTGGTACTGGCACAGTAAGGAGAATGGCTATAATTCAAGAATACAATAATGATTGGGGCATAAGCGAGACGTTGTATGCAATAAAGGTAAATGAGAACATTATTCTGACAAGCTTCCTTTTACATTATCTGTATTCAGCTTCTGCTAAAAGTCAATTTGAACCTAAAATATCAAAAGGCTCTGTTCCGCACCTAAAAGTGAAAGATTTAGAAAATGTAAAAGTGCCTATTATATCTCTCGAAGAACAAACCCGAATTGTATCTATCCTCGACCGCTTTGATAAGCTCTGCAACGACATTTCCGAGGGCTTGCCTGCGGAAATAGAAGCAAGACAGAAACAGTATGAATATTATCGGGATAAAATGCTTTCCTTTAATGAAGCATGATAAATAATAGCCCAGGAATGTGAGATGAACAAATTGAGTTCTACATACAGCGAGAAAATAAAAGAACTACGCAGTACTGCCCAAGAAACACAGGCTGCAATTAAAATCCAAGATAAACTTAATGAATTAAGGTCGAAAGATGTTGTTATATCCTCGTATCGTTGGATATGGGAACTCATACAGAATGCGAAAGATTGCACCAATTCTTCCGGAAAGATAGATATTGAAATTTTCTTTGATTCAGTTCATAGAATCGTAGAGTTTAGGCATAACGGCAAATTATTTGCAACGAAAAACATAGTTTATCTTATCGAACAAGTGTCTACTAAAGAACGCTCCAGAGATTCAGTTAGCACGGGTAAGTTCGGCACAGGATTTCTGACAACTAACCTTTTATCGCCTATCATCACTATCTCCGGTCTGCTTCATGATGAAGATGAATCAAATATTGCTCGGTTTCAAGTTACAATTGATAGATCAGGCGAGAGCCTTGATGAATTAAAAGAAGCTATCAAAAATAGCTGTGATCAGCTTGAAGCAAACACTTTTAATATTTCAGATGACGTTGACGAAAATGCAATGAATACAATGTTTTCCTATTCATTAGATGAGAACGGCGTAAAAGTTGCTAAGGTAGGTCTTGAGAATTTCCTGATTACTGCCCCATACGTTTTTGCGTTTGTATCCGAACTGAACAAGATAACAGTTACTGTAGATGGAGTTGTAACAGTATATACGAGGGATAAGGTTGGCGTTACACAAAGTGATGATACCTTTGTAAGTCGTATACGAAAAAACGATTCTCCTGATGCAATTAATATTTTCACTATTCAGAACGATACCCTTATGCTTGCCGCTGAGATAAAACAATATGATCGTGAAAACCACATTGTTCGCTATTCTGAGCTTCTACCAAGATTATTCTGTGACTTTCCGCTGTTAGGCACACACGATTTTGCTTTTCCTGTTGTAATAAACAGCAGAGCATTTGATCCCACCGAACCCCGAAACGGAATCTTTTTATACGGTGATAATGGCAAACAAAATAGGAACATACTGAATGATGCTTGTTATTTGTACGCTGCTATGATCGATTATTTTATTCAAAATGATTACAAAGACCTCCATAACATAGTGTGCATACCTCCGATTGAAAGTAAGGACTGGATAAATAAGGATTGGTATACAAGTGAAGTTATAGAGGTGCTTAAAACCAAAATAAAAGAGTTTCCAATGTTTCATATGCTCGATGGCAGTACGAAATCATTAGAAGATGAATGGGATATTGAAGATGCGGTATTTCTATCAAGTGATGATAGCAAGGATTTAAGAGCTGATGTTTGGAATCTTTCGAGTATGCTGTTTCCCGATAAGCACGTCAATAAAGATGAAATTGAAGACTGGTATTCATCGCTATGGGAAGATTGCAGAAATTTCGGCTTGATTGATCTGATAGAGAGTGTTGAGAAAATAGGAAATCTTTCAAATCTACAAGAAAGAATACCCAACCCAATTGAATGGTTGAACACATTATACACTCTAATATACGAAAAATGTGCTGATATAGCTGACATATCAAAGAGGGATAATGCTATTTTCCCTAATCAACACGGAGAGTTTTGCTGTATTAAGTCACTTAAATCAGATGGCGGGATAGATGAAGCATATAAGGAAGCAGCACTTTTGATTGATATTGATTTAAAAGCAGAGCTTATAGATAATAGAATCCGTTATGGAAATCTTGAAACAATGTCTTTCTATGATGTTGCCTATCGTTTGGCAAACAAAGCACAAGAACATAATACAAATACCAATCAGTTTTTCAAGAGAATTATTGGATTTATAAAGGAAAGCAACCCTAAGCAAGACATTTTTATATCGCTATATGATACCATTTACCCGACAACCCCTATTATTGTAAATCCAGTTCGTTATGTATATGATAAGTTACTCAATGAAGCGATTGAATACTGGTGTAATATTATTTGCAAGGATATAGCCCGATATAATAATCTCTCTGCTTTAACATTCAACTATCAGCTTGCTTCAAACGATGAAGCAGAAAAATGGATTTCAAAATATGTTTCTTATTTGATAATGATAGAAAAAACTGAGTTACTTGATAGATATTCTGTAATTCCTAATCAAAATGGAGTTCTCTGCCCAAAGTCAAGCCTTTACAAAGAACATAGCTCTATTCCTGAGTTCATGAAAGTAGTTTGCCGCATAGCCGGATTTGATATTAAAGCAGATTTAGCTTCAAATGCAATTGATGTTTCTAAAATCATTCCTCGTAAAAAGGGCTTTAAGGAAGTATCAGATTCTATTACGTCTTATGTACGGAAGCATATGAACAATATCACGGCTGTGGGTGATGATAAAGAGGCATTCAATCAGACATACAAATGGCTTCGAGAACGGAAGGATGATCCAAGTGTTCGAGATCATTTTTCAGAGCTTTTGGAACATTTATATTGGTTTTATAACGATGATGAGATAGCAGAAAGTGTAGCGAAAGCTACTGAACTTGACACTATTCTCAATAAATATGGTTTTTCAGATATTAACCAGCTTGAAAAAATGCTGATTCATAAAACTTCAGAGCATTCTGTGTCTATGTCCATTGAAGAAGTTCTCGCTCGATATGGCATTAGCACACAAGAGGAATTACAAAGACTGATTGATAGTCATGTTCTCGGAGAAGATTTTCTTCATACAAGTGAAGCAAGTCTTGATAAATTTGAATATGTACAGGGAATTATTCAGCGTGCAATCACCAATATAAAGGCGCATCTCGTAAAAATAGGCTATAATTTTGATAATTCGGTAGATATTCACAAAACTATTTTCACCGCTACCATTGATGGAAGAGAGATTTATGTTATCGCAAGACCGAGTGATTACGATGAGGTGATCCTTTATTACGATGCTGAATTTGATACACTTGACTACACTAAAGACTTTGAATTGTGGATAGACAATGGTAAAACCAGCCCTGAAAAACTAACGTTTGGCAAGATATTGAAATTAACTGGTGTAAATAAAATCCCACTACGGAGAATAGGAAAATGATTGATATTGCTGATGTTGAAAAAGTATTGAACAGTGAACCAGATGAAAAAACAATATGCTATGAATACGAGCTAAGACCGACTATGATCGTATCAGATATAAAAAAACTGGCAAATATTACTGATGACTACGGCTACATATTCAACGGTGTGTTAAAAGCAAGCAATAGATATATTATTAAAGGATTATCGAATGGTTATATCATTAAAAACATAGTGCAGAAAGCGTTGGAGATGCTGACTGTACAGCCTAAAGTTGAATATGATTCCTTCGCTATCAATGGAAAAACGATCTATGTTATGAAGGTTTATCGCATTTCTGAAGGAACATCGCTTTTGTCAGACGAGTTGGAGTCTGAACCAATCAAGAAATTCATTGATGTTCTTTATACAATATGCGTTAAGCTGCAAGGAAACTCAAAATATATAGATGCGTCTGAAGATGAACGCAACGATTATATACGAGATATGCTTGATCGGGAAGAAGAATATGTAATTAAGGACCAGACACGGAGAGGTCTTTCTGCGTCAGGGGCTTCGTCGGGAGAAATTGATATTTTAGTCGAAATAGATAATTATCCTTTTACAGTTATTGAAGCGCTTATCCTAAAAAGTATGAATAAAGACTATCTCGGTAAGCACTTGGATAAGATATATTCATATGATACGACCGGAGATTTGTTTAATGTATGTTTAGTATACGCAGAGTGCAAAGAATTTGCATCGTTTTGGGAGAAATATTGCAATTTCGTGAAACAATATGAATATCCATATCCACTTATAACCTCTAATGAAAGCATAGATCAAGAATATATTGGCTCAGAAATAAGAATTATGACAACAACCCATAACAGGTCAGGTAAGCTAACAAGGCTATACCATATCTGTGTAAAGATACTTTCAAAATAAAGGAGTTGAGAGTATGAGCTATTTTAACATTGTAGCCGCTACAAGCGAAATACGGTAGTTACCGAATATATCCCCGAACAGCGTACCGCCGAAGCCTATCAGAGCGAAGCGGAGCTTGAAAAGGAATTTATCCGCCGTCTGGGTGAGCTGGGCTATGAGTATCTGACTATCCACAAGGAAGATGATTTGATTATCAACCTCCGAAAGCAGATTGAACGGCTCAACGGTTATAACTTCACCGACAGCGAATGGAAACGCTTTTTTACGGAATATATCGCAAATGCCAATGAAGGTATCGTGGAGAAAACAAAAACGATACAAGAAGATAGCGTAAAGAATTTGAAGTGTGATGACGGTACAACAAAGAATATCACCCTGATCGACAAGAAGAATATACACAACAATAGCCTGCAAGTTATCAATCAGTATGAAGTTGATACTGGAAAACGGCAGAACCGATATGATGTGACGGTACTTGTCAACGGCTTTCCGTTGGTGCATATCGAGCTGAAACGGCGTGGTGTGCCTATCCGTGAAGCGTTCAACCAGATAGACCGCTATCAGCGTGACAGCTTCTGGGCAGGCTGTGGGCTGTTTGAGTATGTGCAGATATTTGTAATTTCCAACGGCACGAATACGAAATATTACAGTAACACCACACGTTTCAATGCGGTAAAAGAAGCAGGAAAAGCCCGTAAAAAGACCAAAACAAGCAACAGCTTTGAGTTTACTTCTTTTTGGGCTGATGCGAATAACAAGGTCATTCCGGACATTGTGGACTTCACAAAGACCTTTTTCGCAAAGCATACAATACTCAATATCCTGACGAAATACTGCATTTTCACAAGCGAAAATCTGCTGCTCGTTATGCGTCCGTATCAGATCGTTGCAACAGAGAGAATACTCAACCGCATAGAAATTGCCAATAACTACAAAAAATACGGCTCTATTGCAGGCGGTGGATATATCTGGCATACAACAGGTTCTGGCAAAACCTTGACCTCGTTCAAGTCGGCTCGACTGGCTTCAAAGCTCGAATATATCGACAAGGTGCTGTTTGTCGTTGACCGTAAAGACCTCGACTATCAGACCATGCGCGAGTATGACCGCTTTGAAAAGGGTGCCGCAAACAGCAATACCTCGACTACGGTTCTGAAAAGACAGCTCGAAAATCCTGACTGCCGTATCATCATCACTACCATTCAGAAGCTCGCTACATTCATCAAAAAGAATAATACCCACGAAGTCTATGACAAGTGCGTAGTCATAATCTTTGATGAGTGTCATAGAAGTCAATTTGGTGATATGCACCAGGCAATTACTAAGAAATTCAAGAAGTATCACCTATTCGGCTTTACGGGTACACCTATATTTGCTATCAATTCGGGTACAAGCAAAAATCCGAACCTACGCACCACGGCACAGGCTTTCGGAGACCAGCTTCATTCCTATACGATCGTTGACGCTATCAATGACAAGAATGTTCTTCCGTTCCGTGTGGACTATATCAAAACTATGGACAAAGAAGAAGATATTGAAGATGTCAAAGTATGGGACATTGACCGTGAAAAGGCATATATGTCCCCGAAACGTATCTCACTTGTGACTGAATATATCTTAGACCACTTTGACCAAAAGACCTACCGCAAGGCTTTTGAGCGCACATACAGCTATAACGTGCTGACAAATGTTTCAGAGGTGGCTGATGCGAAAAAGCGTGAGCAGGTGCAGGAGATCAAGCAGAAACAGCGTGTTAGCGGTTTCAACTCCATATTTGCGGCATCCTCGGTGCAGGCTGCCAAGCTCTACTATGAGGAATTTCTGAAACAGATGACTGCTCACCCCGAAAAATCTTTGAAAATAGCGATAATATACAGCTACGGAGCGAATGAGGAAGATCCCGACGGTATCCTCGATGAAGAAAATCCCGAAGATACCTCGGCACTCGATTCCACTTCAAGAGATTTCCTTGAAAAAGCTATCAGTGACTATAACAAGCAGTTCAACACCAATTACGATACGTCAAGCGACAAGTTTCAAAGTTACTATAAGGACGTTTCACTCCGTATGAAGAATAAGGAGCTTGACCTACTGATTGTAGTCAATATGTTCCTAACAGGCTTTGATGCAACTACACTCAATACGCTGTGGGTAGATAAAAACCTGAAAATGCACGGTCTGATACAGGCGTACAGCCGTACTAACCGCATACTCAACTCTATCAAAACATTCGGCAATATCGTATGTTTCAGAGCATTGCAGAAGCGGACGGACGCTGCTATCTCCCTTTTTGGAGATAAAGAAGCCGGCGGTATTGTGACCTTGCAGAGCTTCGGTGATTATTACAACGGCTATGAGGACAGCAAGGGCAAGCACGTTGACGGCTATGTGGATATGATAGACAAGCTGCTGAAAGATTTTCCGCTTAATGAGCCACAAATCCTTGGAGAAGAACGGCAGAAGGAGTTTATAGCTCTACTCGGCGCTATCCTGCGTATGCGTAATCTGCTTGTGAGCTTTGATGAGTTTGAGGGCAGAGAGATCATCTCGGAGAGAGATTTTCAGGACTACCTCGGAAGGTATCAGGACTTGCGTGACGAATGGGCTGAACGCCGTAAAAAAGGTGAGCTGACCGATATTGACGATGATATTGTCTTTGAAATAGAGCTTATCAAGCAGATAGAGATCAATATCGACTATATTCTTATGCTTGTAACAAAGTATCACGACAGTCATTGTACGGATAAGGAAGTGCTTATCACCATTCAGAAGGCGGTTAATTCCAGCCCTGAGCTGAGAAGCAAGAAAGACCTTATCGAGAATTTCATTAACTGCATTAACGATGTAGATGATGTAATGAATGAGTGGCATAGCTATGTCGCTGAGGAGCGTGAAAAGGCACTTGTCACTCTTATCACAGAAGAAAAGCTCAAAGATGCTGAAACAAGAGCATTTGTTGATGGTGCTTTCCGTGACGGTGGTATCAAAACTACTGGAACAGATATTGACAAGATACTGCCCGCTGTATCACGTTTCGGCGGTGGTGGCGGAAATCGCAAGGCTAAGAAAGAAACTGTCATTGAAAAACTCAAGGCTTTCTTTGAACGGTTTTGGAATATAGGCTGATTGTAGTCCATTAGCCCAAAGCCTAATGACACACTCACTTTCCGTTCCGCTGAGGTTCAAATCAGCATTATGGCGCGCGCCACAATGACAGCATACTCTATTGGAACTGTATATCAGACAAAGACCTGAGATTTGCTCACACAAGCATTTCTCAGGTCTTTTCTTTTCAGGCGATTAGTTTTCCGCTCCGCAGGCTCGGACGGCTCTGAGAGGCGTTTCCGTTCGTC
>ENA-OYXZ01000399-OYXZ01000399.1-human-gut-metagenome-genome-assembly--contig:-NODE-399-length-19373-cov-6.009007_pt1 | contig 19373 bp, 20 predicted proteins | sample MGYA00243975_ERZ653432 | MGnify/ENA primary metagenome ERZ653432 (study PRJEB26926, sample SAMN06164954) | human gut metagenome | biome: ENVO:00009003; feature: ENVO:2100002; material: ENVO:00002003...
ATGAATGGGAGTATCCGAATATAGGAATTCCGTTCGGAGAAACTCAGTCAGCAGGACATGATATGTATTTTATGGACTTTTCGGTAGTTGATGAAAACGGGGAACCTCGTATAGTACATATAGATAACGAAGCATATAATGTTACCGATGTTGTGGCTGATAACTTAGAGGATTTCCTTACCAAGATATATAATCATGAAGTGGTATGATTATTAAACACTGATAATCTAATAACTATAGCTTAAACGGAGGCTTTCGAGCCTCCGTTTTTTATTATCAAAGAAAATTTTTCGGAAATCCTCCAAAAAAAGGATGGAAAAATTTGCCGTTTTCACTTGGTTATCACCATATCATCATATTGAATGTCGCATTCGTATACAAAGTCAATAACAGGAGTCTAATGAATATCCCATTTCTCAAATATTTACACAAAAACGAACCCTCCTTTTTTTGAGCTGTTTTCACATAGTGTTCTGTGATATTATATAGACACAGTCAAGGGAGCGAAACCCAAGGCTGAATAAAATATTCAAAGCCTGATATGCATTAAGGGCGGCGGATACAAATATGGTTTTTCTTTAAGAAAAGCATATATTTTGTACCCTTACCTTGTCATGCCATAATCAGGCGAGCTCGGAGTCTGCGTACATATATATGCAGGCTCCATTTTTGTGTCCGCAGAAAGGACACTGAAATGGGAAAAGTTTATAAGAACATTGTTATGGAAGACGTACTGGACATTATCAGAAAAAGGGGCTTCTACTTCATCTGCACAAAAGTACTCTATCCTGATTTTGTAGTACCGAAGTACATTATAGTAACCGACGATCCGGATGTAACAGTTAAGCATCCTAAGACTAAAGGAATGATAATTATATCTCCTGATAAGTTCAGTAAAATGGCTGAAGAGTACAACAGATATTTTGGTAATGAAGACAGAGAAAAACATCGTGAATCAAAATATCATATTGATGAAGGTTATTCCGAAGAAATAACTGAGGATGAAAACGGAGAACATCAGCTTAATCCGTTGGATATAGAATTATCCCCCACAGAAGATGCTATTGATAAACGAGAGACAGCAGCAGAAGTTGAGAAGGCAATGACTAAACTGACAGATAAGCAGAAAAGAAGAATCAAGATGTTTTATTTTGAGCAGTTAACAGAACGTGAAATTGCAGAAATTGAAGGAGTTCAAGAGTGAGCCAAAGCCTAAATACAGCGTATAGGGAGGATACGCTTGCCTCATTACCTGAGAAGAATATAACCGAAGACATAACAGAGCTCGAAGAGTTCTGGAACACGATCAAGGAGGACGGGAAACATGAATAATACTAAACCTGGAATGGCAGACTACATGCTTGCAGTAATGAACCAGATACTTGGTACTGCTGCCGTGGAGAAGGAGGTATCAGAGACTGAGAAGGTCAGAATTCGTGAGATCAACGAGGTTACGGTCACAGAAAGGTATATGACGATAAGAGAATGGGAGGTTAACGCATGATGCAATTCATCGCAGGGGCTATGTTTGGCGGAACCCTTGGCGTTCTGGCAATGTGCCTTTGCATAGCAGCGAGCAGAGCTGACGAACAATAGAATATACGGCGGTTTGCACAAATGTGAACCGCCGCGTTTGTTGCCTTTGATGATACCAATTCCGAACAAAGTGTGGTATCCTTGTGTGTTGAAAGGAGGCTTGTCAGAAAGCTGATAGAGTGCATAAAGGTCAACAGTAAGACTGAAATAACGATAATATTCAAAGGTGGGATAGAGTCTACAGTGGAAGTAGAGAAATGAGAAGAGCTCGTCTATGATCTTAATGGATCATAGACGAGCTTTTTCTTGTTATATTGCAATCAGCCTTGCATTATTAGCTGTATTGATGTATAATAAAGAAAACATGAAATAGGAGTTCATTATGGATAATACATATAAATATCCGGCTATACCACCACGTCAGTTGGACGATAATAGCCATATTGTCGGTTGTGATGGTGAGCAGCTCTCGACATTGACAGAGTATTGGAAATGGGCTCATTCGGATCTGCTTGGAAATACTGAGCGAGGGATCCTTGCTGAATACTTGGTGAGACTTGCTCTCAATATCACCAGTAACAGGCTCTCTTGGGATAAATATGATCTGCTGTACAAGGAACGCATAAGGATTGAGGTGAAGTCTTCTGCGTATATACAGACCTGGGGACAAAAGGAGCTTTCTTCTATTTCGTTCAGTATAAGTCCTTCATTAGGTTGGGATGTCAATAGTAATTCGTATGAAGATACGAGAAAAAGGCAGTCAGATACTTATGTGTTCTGTCTGTTAGATTGCAAGGATCAGAATGTAGTACAGCCGACCGATACTTCACAATGGGTTTTCTATGTCCTGCCAACCAAAGTGCTGGACGAACAGAAACCAACTTCAAAATCAATTTCACTATCTGCTCTGACAAAGCTTCCCGTAATAGAGTGCAGATTTAATACTCTTAAACAAGAAGTAGATAGAATAATATCTGATATTTCGTAAATATTGAAAGGTCGTGATAATATGTTCACACCGGAAGTGATAGAACAGCTTCAATACTATGTATACCGCCTGATTGACCCACGCACAGGACAAACCTTTTACGTTGGTAAAGGAAAAGGAAATCGTGTTTATGCTCATATAAATGATGCCCTGAAGAGCTTTGACGGACAATCATACGAAAGCAATGATGAAGATGAGATCTCAGAGAAGATCAAGCAGATACGAGAGATAAAAGCAGCAGGTCTCGAAGTTATCCATGTTATACAAAGGTATGGACTGACCGAGAAGGAAGCATTTGAGGTCGAGGCAGCTCTTATTGACTGCTATCCGGGACTGACAAATATTCAGGGTGGTTATTCGTCAGACCGTGGAGTCAACAGTGCAGAAGTACTCCAAAGAGTATTATCATGCGAAGAATTTGAAGATCAGCCTGACTTAAAATACTGTATTATCAAGATAAATGATCATGTTCTTAACGAACGTGGAAGTGTTTACGAAACCGTCAGAAAGCATTGGAAAGTCAATCTTACAAGAGTACAAAAGATACCTTATGTTTTAGCTTGCCATAATGGAATAGTTGCTGAAATGTATGAAATCGAAAAATGGTATCGCTCAGATGAAATGCCGGAACGCTGCGAGTTTATCGGCGAAGTCGCAGATGATGCTATAAGACAACTTTTCGTTAATAAAAGACTGCCTAGGAAGTATTGTAAAAAAGGTATGGCATCTCCAGTGCTTTACCATGATTGAGATGCAAGAATTAAGGCTCGTCTATGAATGCTGATTCGTAGATGAGCCTTTGTTAATAATATTTCTCAAAGCATTATTTATCGTTACATATTTAATGAATTGTGATATATTTTGACGTCTTCACTACAATGTATTTGTTGACATTTTTTGCTACATAGTGTATAATTAGTATAAATAGCCGAAAGGAGAATGGTGATGAATTATGTTGAAAATATAAACGTCAAGCCTGATTTCAACAAAGATTTTATAGTTATTCCATGCTCATTTGATTCATCGTTTCCGTCGTTTAATATTTATGGTATCAAACGTTCGGCTTTTTGCAACAGTAAGCAAGCAGATATCTTGGCTCTTGTATATAATTATCTTCTGAGAAGTACAAGAGTACAAAAAGACACTATACTGAATAGCCTTGGTAACAGTCATGATTTGAATGACTCTGAATGCCAAAATATCTATGAAATAATAATGGTTATTCTGTTGCTTATAAAAAACAATATATTCAATGAAAACGTAAGTTTTAATTCGGATTTGCCAGATCAATTTATAAAAGCTGCAGTTTCTGTAATTAATCATTATGGACTATTATTTGGCCGTATCACTCAAAAAGGCTATAAACTTATAAAATATAAGCGTTCCTCTACTCCGAGCATAAGCTTTACCGGTGAAAAAGCAGATGTTATGTTAATTCGCTCAGATAAAAAGGCATATTCTCGTGAGCTATGGTTTGGTAGAAGAATCACATACAGGCTCGGTGATGACAATAAAGCTGATTGCGAGTACCTTTTACATGAGATAAGCCCATATGAAAAGTTTTCGGAAGGTCAGTTTGAGGTTTTATGCAGTATACTTAATTCGGATGGTGATTCAGTCTGCATAATGCCGACTGGAAGCGGAAAATCCCTAATTTTCTATATGATTTCCTACTTGCAGCCAATGTCGGTAATGGTAATCTCACCTACAAACATCCTTATATCGGACCAAATACGGAATCTCAAAGAAATACATAATATTGACGATGTCTCACGTCTGTTACATACTGATAATGCTAAATTCAATGAATTTGATGTATGCACAAAATTTACATATATGACGCCATCTACCTTTCAAGACCGTGATCTGCTTTCTCAGTTTAAATTTCTTAATAAAGGAACTAAGCTGAATGGATTAATGGAGGAAAAGGTAGTTCCTGAGTCAAAACTTACATATATCATACTGGATGAAATCCACTGTATGTCAAACTGGAGCCACGATTTCCGTCCGGAATATCTGATGCTCGCAGGGCATCTAAAAAACTATTTTACAGATGTACCTATCATAGGTTTTACAGGTACTGCGGATTATACCGTCGCTCTTGATATAAGAAAGCAGCTGGATATCCCACCAAACAACTTTTTTTCTCCGATAGCATATGACAAGTTTAACACCGAGTATAGCTTTATTTGTTGTAAAACTGTCTCAGATATGCAGGAGACTGCATGTGAGATTATAGAGAAACAGATAGTTACAGCTACACGAACGATAGTTTTTGTTAAATCATCAGAACAAATTCTTTTTCTGAGTCACAGATTTGGTTCTAGAATAGTAACATTTTCGGGTGATACTACTGAAGGTTACGACTTATTCTCTGAGAACAATTCTTCTGTTTTGGTTGCAAGTGCTGATCTTGGAGTAGGAGTCAATCTGCCTAACGTCAGGTGTACACTACATTTCGGACTTCCGATGTCCAAAAATGATTTTGTCCAACAAAGTGGACGAGCAGGAAGAAACAACGAGGATGTAATCTCATATGTTGTCTATCTCGAACATGAGAATAATGCTCCAGAGGAGCTTGTACAAAGGAGTTTGTTATTTGATATCGCTCCAGAGGCTAAGCAATACAATGATTATTCCGATATTATTTCCGAGATATATCATTTTAGTTCACAAGCTGTATTAAAGCAAACTATAACAGACTATTATCATTATCTTGATGCTAAAGATAGACCCCTTTTAATCGAGAAGTCATCTTATGACAATATTGATAATATAAAAAAGATTCTATATATGCTCTACCGCATAGGGTATGTCAATGACTGGTATGCGTCAACAGATCCCTATAGTATTATGATAGACATAAGAAGTACTAATGGCATCTATTATGCTGAATCTCAGAATATGCTCGAAAGAGTGAAAGAGCGTTGCCTTAAATTCCTTGAGTTCATTGATGAAGAAAACGACCATACATACGATATTCAACGATCAAATTCAGTAGAAGATGTTATTGACATTTTTTCTGAATGGTATTTCTCCCAGTATGTATACAAGCATAAGGAGGCTTTCCTTGATCTCTTTGAATTTATAAACAACAATCTTGAAAGCGACAATGAAACTATCACAAATGAAATCAAGAACTACTATCTTCTCCCTTTTATGAAAATAAAAGACGATGAGGAGAAGTATCGTAGCATGCTTCCTATGGATATCATAAGGCGTTTTGTACGCGGTGTAAATCGTGGTACACTATCAAATCTTGAAAGAAGTCTCGATGAAAGCTACAATGTTAACATTGACTTTGCTGTATTTGCTGGGAATCTTAGAATGAATCGCTTTGATACGAACAGAATGTGCCGTATTATAAATACAGACAAGGACAACTATTTATCGTGCATCTATCAAGCAATAATACGACTGTATAATAAAACAAGTATTATCTGCAGATTTGATATAATAAAATGGGCGTATGAGAACAGCAATATCCTAAATGATGATTTTTCCGCTTTCTTGATAAAAATCTACTCATCTAATCCTAAAGATGAGCTATATTATGGTATCATGGCTAAATCGCTCAATAATAAATTTAAGGAGTGAGAAAATGTTTGATAATATCGAAGCTCTTGAAAAAGAAATTGATAGTTTTCACAAAAATATAGCTAATTCAAATGAGCTGATTGAAACGCTAAGAGGCGTTACATCAGCAATTCGGGAGTTGAATACATCTCATAGTAGTATACTGGAAAGAGCCGAAGAAAGCATTCAGGCTGTTCCAGATAAAATGATACAGGATAATCAGCGGCAACAGGCCGAACTCCTTTCAACAATCGAAAGAAATAACGAAGCTGCAAAAGAAGCTGTTAAGCGTGAATACTCAGAATATTCAAAGAAGATCAGTGCCTACAATAAAGAAGCGTCAGCTCTTATTGCTGGTCTTAACGGCCTAACAAATCAGCTTTCTAACATTAAAACTGAAATTACAGACGAATATCAAAATAGTAACACAGCGTTCAGAAATGAATTGATTGAACGTATCAGTTCATTTACCGCTTCTTCTGATAACAATGTAGCTCAGTTGATAAAACTGCAAAATGATATTCTCAGCAGCTTGGCCGATGACAAAAGCAGTATTGATAGTATCTCATTACAGTTTAATAATGCTCAAAAGAGAATAGCTGAAATAGAAAAACTCATGGAAGCTAATTTTTCTACGGAAAATGAAAAAAGGCTGGCCAAAATAGAATCCGAATTAAAACAAAACAGCAAAGCAATAACGGAACTAAATGAAAGATCCGAAAATATGATGAAAGGTATTGAAAAAGGTAACAAAGCAGCTAGAATCGCTTTCATTATCTTAGGAATACTACTTGCAGCAATAATACTTCTTATTGTTGGGTTCAAGCCTAAAAATGAGGATGTCAACCGAGCTAATATTGGAATGTCCCAAGTCTTAAACGGCGGGATCGACTCAATAAATGTTTCTACAGATATCGATATTCCCGAAAATTACATAGGGGAATTAAAAAACAATTTGCCAAATGGCAAAGGCACATATGACTTTAGTGATGGAACTACATACACTGGCCAATGGGAAGAAGGAGTAGTTAACGGTGAGGGAATCTTCATTACTTCAGAATTTAAACTTGAAGGATTGTTTTCTGATAATAGATTAATTAACGGAACCGATATCGTTTTTAATGACAATGGAGAAGTTACATTCAATATATCTGATGGAGTAGTTGATTACAGCAATGTTACTGTGATTTTTAATGACAATACAAAGTATACTGGTGAATGGAACGAAGGTATAAATGGTAAAGGTAACGTTGAGTTTTCAAATGGAGATAAGTATTCAGGTATAGTTCAGCTCGGTAAATTCAATGATTCTGGCATTTATACATGGAAGAACGGTTCATCTTACGATGGAGAATGGACTGAAGGGATGATGAACGGAACAGGAACTTATTATTACAGTTCTGATAAGTCTCGCTATTTAAAGGGAAGCTTTGAAAACAACATCCCCACTGGACAGCTTAAGTACTATTACAAGTCTCATGAATATACCACAGTCTGGAATGACGGACAATGCAGTGAAATAACATATTAGAGGTTGATGTATGAACGATTTTGATTTTCCTAAGATCAAGAAATCTATAGAGGACTTCATAACAGAAGAAGATGGAAGAATGCTAAGAAGTAAGGCTATTGCTATAGGCTCACTTATGGTAGTAATGGGACTCCTTCTTGCACCGGATGATGTATATGCAGGCCATTCTTCTCATAGCTCCCACTCATCGCATAGCTCGCACAGTTCTAGCAGTGGTGGTGGCAGACATTTTAGTTCACATGAATCACATTCTTCTCATGTGTCACATCAATCGCACGTTTCCGGCGGTGGTCATTCAAATTCACATTCTAATTCCCATTCGTCACATTATAATTCTCATTCATCCCATTATTCGACAACTACACTTCCGCCAACAACAACTACTACAACTACCACACTTCCGTCAATTAGCGATATTACACCCCCACCTACTCCACAAGCACTTCCAGATATTGGAAATGTAGCTCCGGCAGACCTGTTCGTTCCGGATATTTCCGATGATAAAAACTAAAGGCAATAACGCATATGTAAGCGTTATTGCCTTTTTATTATTCTATCCAGCTATAAAAGATTTTTAGCGTTTCTTCATCAGCAAGCAAATCAAATAAAGTATCAAGCATACCACGATAAATACGGCAGCGATAATTTGCAGGAGTTTTTTCATATAAATCTTGAGTGCTTGCGTAGTTTACCACGGGACACACACCACAGTAAGGTTGATATACACATTGACTGCAAGTGGGTAAAGCCTCGCTGATTGAAGCTTTGCAAACAGCCCTGCAAGCTGGACTTGATATTATGTCATTGTAATTGCTTTCAAATACATTGCCTACTAGAAATGAATTGTTACCCATTTCCGAAAGCATTCTTGCTTCATCGCAGGTGTAGATATTTCCATCAGAGTAATATGCAAGCTGACCTAATCCTCCTCCACAGGGTGAACGAAGATCCATGTAGTTTTCATCATACTGTAAAAGAATTTTTCGCAAAAATATGCGTGCATGACCTTCAGATAGAAAGTGCCCCTCCTTATTTATGCTGATTATGTATTCAATACAATTCTTATAAAAACTGCAGAATTCTTCTGGTGTGTATCCTATTTCATTCCACCGATCAGCAGCCATGCCCAAAGGTGTCAATGGACGAACAAAAATACTGTCCATGTTATGCATCACATACTCGTCAATTATATCACGATATTTGTTAAGGCTAAAACGTGTTGTTGTTTGTATTGCTCCAACGTGGATGTTCTTTTCAAGAAGCGAGTTGAGTTTATTATTAACCACAGAGTACATTCCGCAATTTGAGTGTAAAAAAGGTCTGTTGATATTATGTACCTCGGCAGGCCCATCGAGGGAGGTTGAAAGCGTGATATTGTGAGCTATTATATATTCGAGCATCTCGTCGTTCAGCAAAGTAAGATTACTTACAATATTATATGATATATCCTTATCGCTGATTGAACTGGAATAATCAACAATATATCTGATAATATCAAAGTTCATAAGCGGTTCTCCACCTTGAAACTCAAACGAAATGCTCTGGCAAGGGGATGAGATGGCAATATTTACAGCATTTTTAGCGATTTCCTCAGTCATGTATTTTCCGCAGCCAGAGTGATGCGACTTTGCTTGACAGTATACGCAGTCTCCGTTGCAATCTGTGGTAACTACAAATATATGCAAAGAAGTTGGGCGTAATAAGTATTGCTTCATGTTTCGGATATTCTGAGTAAAATTAAGGATAAATTCATCCTTGCTGCAATTATAAATAAATCCCTTTGCTTCAAGTTCAGCAGACTTTTTTTCGTTGGTAACACTCTTGCTGGTTATAAGCTCGTTAAACTCATCGTTACTGAGAATACAGTAATTACCAAAATCGTTTGTAAGGAGATAATCATTCTTACGCTTTTTAAAATTAAAATAGTTAAGCATTATTCATTCTCCTTAAATGGTTTCATTTCTGGAACGGCATATTTAAGAGATGATGAAAATACACCACCGCACAGACTTTTTCTTTTACATTCCGAACATATTTCGCCATACCTGACTTTATAGGTACTAATGCTTTTACGATAAAGTCCGAAATACTTATGTGGTACACTACAAAGTGGAAAGTTATAAATACCAACATCAATTCCAGAAGATACAAGCAAGTCAATAGCAGCTTCACAAGCTGAAAAAGCACTATTATAATCTATCCAAATGTCTCTGCTGTTAATTGCAGAATTGCCACACATCTCTATCGCCATGAAGTTAACAATAGATACGCTGTGGAGTTCATTCTCAATTAGTCGAGCTATATTAATTATATCATCGTGATTATAGGCGAAGGTAATAATCCTGATTTCGACAGCGACACCGTGGCTAAGGAGCTTTTTTATTCCGGTGATGGTTTGCTTAAAGCTGCCTGAAGCCTGTGTGATCCTATCATGAAGTTCAGGATATGACGCGTGAAGAGGAATAGCTACAAGCGTTTTCTTCGGAAAAGAATCCAATGCTTTTTGGCAGATATTATCAATTGAAAAAGATCGCCCATTTGAAAGGAGAAGGCAATTGATACGGGGAAATCTGTCTCTAATTGCTTTCATGAGTTCAAAGAACGTCAACATTTTAAGAGTAGGCTCTCCGCCAGTTATTACTAAATGTTCGGTGTGATCCGGAAGATAGGTCACTTGTTCAAGGATAAAAGCAGCAGCAGTATCTATCATATCTCTGCGAAATGACGAGGTGTAGGCACACATAATACAGTTTGAGTTGCACTTGTTAGTAACAACAATGGTCTGGCTGTATTCTGAATAACTAAACAACAGACTTATATGACCGATAGAATTGATAAAAACGGTATCGTTATCACTGAATCTGCATTCACCAGTTAAATCAAACTTTTGAACACAATCTTTGCATACCAGTGAGAGCGTATTTCCGTTTATAAATAAAGTATTTTTACCTGATAACTGATTTTTAGCGACAGTATCTTCAGATAGACAGATTCTTGCAATAAGTTCAGAACCTGTATAGTCCATTAACCGCATATAATTCCCACCACACTCTCTGCGATAAATATGATAGTACCTGCCGAAATGAAGAAGCCAAACGGAAGATGTCTGACAACAGATACTTCTTTAGCTCCGTATTTAGATTTTTCCCATCTATGAATGCTTTCTGCTTCTTCCTCAGTCAGTCGAGAACGCATATCTTCCGTAGAAACCCCAGGAAGCCCTTTTACTTTTGATTTTGACATCAAAATTGTCGATTGAATAGAAAGAATCATTCCTGCTTTTACCTCTGATGTTGGAACGGTTTTATAATTATATCTTTCAACAAGCAATCTTCTAACTATCAGGAATATCAAGAAAAATATCAGGATTCTATAATCAGAGCCTATAAATCGTTGACCATAATCAGTTGCAAGGAGTATAATCACCTCGATAACAATCAATGGAATCATTACATATAAATGATCAAATATCTTGATTTCAGGTAGTTTGATAGCAATTATGCAATTAAACAACATAACAGCATACTGGTTTTCGATATAGAAATCATAGCTCAGAAGCCAGAACAGCTGATTTATTAATGTGATTATTATGAGACCTTTGAAATATGCAATAAGAAATCTTCGCATATTAAAATTGCCTATTGGAGAGCCTTTATTCTTAAGAACTGCTCGAATATAAATGCTTTCACATAGGATATAGATCATGCATACAACAAAAATATGTATTAATACCAATACCTCGCCAAACCAACCGTGAATCCGGTTTTCGTAAAAGCAAACTGGCATAGCAGCTGCTACACAGGAGAGTAATTTACTGTCTCCTGCCCCCATATAATGTGTACCATACAATATAAGGCCAAACAAGGTCATAAAGCAGAAGTTGGCAAGAAAAATATCCCAGTTACCTACGATAATGCTGTTTATGAGATTCAGAATAAAAGCAACCGAAAGTGCAGGTAGGATGAGGATATTTCTGATTCTTTCATACCTTATGTCTGTTATTGCTGATGGAACGCAAACTGCAACAGATATTACTATAAGGCAAAAATCAATCGGTCTCATACAGCTTCTCCGAATTTATGAGATCAATCAAGTACTTCTCAAATTCTGACATGCAAATATCAACAGGAATACTCTTAAGCATATTGAAAGAACAGATTAACACGCTGTTGCCTTCTTCAACGGTTATTGCGGCTATCTCCGAAAAGGCGTTAACAGCCATCTTTACTGCATTTAATGGATATACCTCTTCCGACAGAAAAAGCTCATTCATTTTGTTCAAACCAATCCTTCATTATTGAATCAGCAGACTCATCATTATTCTCAATTTCTGCTGTACCTTCTGAATTATCTATTAGGGAAGATGATAATGCCCTTGCCATTATCAATGTTCTGATATCTTTTGTATCAGTTTCAAGCTGCTCTTTTAGAGCTTGAGAAAGAATTTCGTTATTGAATTCCTCGTATTCAATCGAATTATCGCCAGTTTTTGCTGATAATTCAACTATGTATTCTCTTTCATCAGCTGAAAGATGAACATAAAACTCGTCGGTGAATGTATATGAGGCTCGAAGCAAAGTTTTTTTAGAATATATTTCTTTTGAAAAAGTAAATCTCATAGATTTCAAAATTCCCTTATTAAGTATTTCTACTTTAAACTGTAGAAAAGTTCATATATACATTATATTATAGCATCTTTAGAGTTAAGTTGCAATATTACTGCAAAAAATATTATATTATACTTGACAAGCGGAGGCGATTATGGTATCATAGTGAAACACTTAAAAAGGATGAATACTAAAGAAAGGCAGGAGAAATAATATGGTATATATAACTGGAGACATTCACGGTTCGCTGGAACCTATATATGATCTGTTTGAAAGGTTTAGTCCTTCAGAAAATGATATTGTTGTTATACTCGGCGATGTAGGAATCAATTATACGGGTACGCTTCAGGATATCGGAATGAAAAGAGCGATGAGTAGACTCGGATCAACATTCTTCTGCATTCACGGTAATCATGAAAACCGTCCTCAGAACATCGCTTCCTACAAAGAGAGGGAGTGGAACGGCGGATGTGTACTATACGAGGAAGACTTCCCGAACATTCTGTTTCCGATAGACGGAGACATATTTGAACTTGAAGGAAAGAAATGCGTAGTAAGAGGCGGGCCTACAGCGTTGACAAGTTCTACCGCTTAAGCAGAGGTATGAAATGGTGGCCTGACGAACAGCCGTCACCTGAGATAAAGGAATATGTAGAAAAGCAGCTTGATGAAAAAGAAATTGATGTAGTGTTTACTCACACCTGTCCTGCTAAATATATTCCCACTGAATGCTTTCTCTCGGGGATAGATCAGTCGAAAGTAGATAACAGCACAGAAGAATGGCTTGATACAATCGAGGATAAGGTTAATTACGAAGCATGGTATCTCGGACACTGGCATACGGATAAGCGGATAGATAAGCTGCACTTCCTGTTCCACGGAGAGAGACATTGTAAAACAAAAATGCCCCCTGTAACCCAAAGTACAGGGAGCAGAGATACATATTTGTTAACTGAAAATTATTATGTGGGTTTACATTTTTCTCTTGACAAATACAATGGAATATGCTAAACTATTTATAGAAATGAATAGTGCGTAGGCACTTTAAAAAAACGGTGATGTAAAAACCGCTTAAAATTGCGGAAAAATGAATGTCATCAATTTAGTTATGCCCAGACAATAATTTATATTATTATAAAGCCCGTAGAAACGGGCTTTATTTTTTAGATTATAGCAATACAACAAATTATTTTATTGCATTGCTATAATTATCTTCTATTTTTGAAAGATCTGTTTCTCTTATTTTTTTTCTGACTTTCAATATTGCTGACGGTGAAACTGAAAGTTCATCAATACCCATTTTTAAAAAAACAGGAGTTAAATCAGTATCAGCTCCAAGCTCTCCGCACATTCCTACCCATATATTGTTTTTATGTGCATTATCAATAACCATTTTTATCATTCTCAAAACTGCCGGATGATGAGGATTGAAAAAATCATCAATTTTTGAATTCTGACGATCTATTGCTAATGTATACTGAGTCAGGTCATTTGTTCCGATACTGAAAAAATCAACTTCTTTTGCAAGTTCATCACTTATTAATGCAGCAGCAGGTGTTTCAATCATTATACCCTGCTCAACATCGTTAAACGTGATTCCTCCTGCTTTAAGCTCATTCTTTACCTCTTCAGTTATTTCTTTTATCCTCTTCACTTCATCAACTGATATAATCATTGGATACATAATGCTAATGTTACCAAATGCACTTGCTCTGTATATTGCCCTGAGCTGAGTTTTAAAAATATCAGGCTGTTTTAAGCAAATTCTTATTGCCCTGTATCCGATAGCCGGATTTTCTTCGCTTTCTAAATTAAAATAATCTGCCTGTTTATCTGCTCCTATATCAAGTGTACGAATAATTAACTTCTTTCCTGCCAAGGTTTCTGCTGCAACCTTGTATATCTGAAATTGTTCTTCTTCTGACGGAAAATCATTACGTTCAAGATAAATAAATTCTGAACGAAAAAGTCCTATACCGTCACCGTCATTTATAAAAACTGACGCTAAATCCTTTAAATTTCCAATATTTCCGTAAAGCTTTATTTCTTTTCCGTCCAAAGTGGTATTAGATTTTCCTTTTAAAGTGAATAAAAGCTTTTGCTTTTCAACATCCTCCTGCTGTCTTTTCTTCATAGCTGATATTATACTCTCATCAGGCTCAATATAGAGCTTGCCGTTATATCCGTCAACTATGCCGAAAGCACCGTCAATATCTGAATCAATTTCAATAGGACAATTTATAACAGACGGAATATTCATGGTTTTAGCAAGTATGGCAGTATGTGAATTTGAAGAACCATGTACCGTAACAAAGGATAGTACCTTTTCTTTATCAAGCTGTACCGTTTCGCTTGGAGCTAAATCATCTGCAACAATTATAACAGATTCGTCAAATGAACTGTTAATATCCTCAATTTTAGCAAGATTGCGAATTATTCTTTCTGATATATCCTTTACATCTGATGCTCTTGCTTTCATATAATCATCATCCATAGCACTGAACATCTCTGAAAAATTATCTCCTGTCAATGCAACCGCATATTCAGCGTTGACTGATTGAGTTCGTATAACATTTTCAATTGACTCTATATAATCCAAATCATCAAGCATCATATTATGAATATCGAATATTGCTGCATTTGCTTCTCCAACTTCCAAAACAGCCTTTTCATACAATTTTTCAAGCTGCCCTTTGGAGTTCTGTTTTGCCTGAACAAATCTGTTAACTTCTGATTCTGTATCTGTTATGTGAATACGTTTAACCTGACTGTTATCCTTTTTTATGACTTTTATTGGACCAATGGCAATTCCGCCATATACACTTTTTCCACTATACTCTCTCATAAGAAAGCTCCTTATAATACAATAAATAAATTACACTACTTGATGTCATGCAGATTGTTGAAAAAAAGATAATTTGAGTTTCCAGATGGTTTGCTAACCCTTTGGCGAAGTCCGGAGACAGAGCCTTTGGTGGGGTGTGGGGGAAACCACACATATAGCCCTTAAACGCTCCGCAAAGGGTGAATTAAACAGCAGTACGTAGAACTGCTGTTTAAGAGGAAACGCCCTGCAAGAGAGGACGTTCCCTTATTTTATCAAACTTTTTCAATAATCACAATTACACAATTTTGTGAAATAGTGCTTTAACGCTTTCTTTTATTTTTCCACTTTTTCTTAAAGTAATGCATACAATGCTTCAATTTCGTTTTTTTCTGCAAGATTTTCAGAAAATGTACTTGCACTTCCTGCTGCAACCCCCATTTTTAATGCATAATTATAGTCATTTTTTTCAATCCAACCTGCAAGAAAGCCTGCAACCATTGAATCACCTGCTCCCGTAGAATTGACAACTTTACCTTTTATTGCTCTGCTTTTAATAACTTCATTATTTTCAGTTAAAAGAATCGCACCGTCTGCTGCCATGGAAATAAGCACGTTTGCTGCACCAAGTTCCTGAAGTCTTTTTGCAGCGTCTATTATTTCTGCATCTGTACTCAAAAACGCTCCTGCTATTTCTTCCAGTTCTAAAACATTTGGTTTTATGAGAAACGGATTATATTTTAAAGTTTTTGTAAGCAGCTTGCCTGCAGCGTCAACAACAAAACAAATGTTTTTATGCGACAAATATTTCATTATCTCACAGTAAATGTTTGACGGCAATGACTTTTGAACACTTCCTGCAAGTACAAGTATATCTCCGTTACTTAGTAAATCAAGTTTTTTATATAATTTCTTTAATGCTTCTTCATCTATCTGCGGTCCATTTCCGTTTATTTCAGTTTCCTGCTCACTTTTTATTTTTACGTTTATTCTCGAATATCCGCTTTCAAGAAAAATAAAATCATTTTTTACTCCGCTGTAATCTAACATATCTTTTATTATTTTTCCTGTAAAACCCGAAAGAAATCCCAATGCTGTATTTTCAATTTTAAGATTTGTAAGAACAGTGGAAACATTTATCCCCTTTCCTCCGGTAAGTAATTTTTCATCAGAAGTTCTGTTTACTGTGCCCATAATACATTCAGGAACTTTTATAACATAATCCAATGCAGGATTAAAAGTCATTGTATATATCATTTTTTACCTCCAACATATTATAGCAATACAACAAAATGCTGCAACTAATCTGACAATTCAAACCACATATTACTGCGTTGTCCTCCTCACCATACGACAGTATGCTTTCGTCATCCGCCTTGTACTATGCGGTTTGCTTTTGTCATCTTATGTCGCATTATTTTATTGCATTGCTATAGGCAACACCGCCAAAACCATCTCTTATGACCTTATGCGGCATTGCCTTGATTTATTTTTATTCAAGTCCGGATAAATAATCAACAAGCTCCAGATTATACTTTTTTGCAAGCATATGACATTTTTCTATTCCCTTTTTATTCAAAAGTTGATCGGGAGTATGTGCATCACATCCGATAATAGCCTTGTTTCCCACCTTTTGAGCTATCTTTAAAAATTTCTCAGAAGTATAATGACGGCCCTCTGAAACTCCAAGGACGTTTATTTCCAAAGGAATGTTTTTACTCTTTAAATAAGTACAAAGTTTGGTAAAATGCTTTTCATATATTTTATCATCACCTACAAAATGCATCAAGTCAGGATGTGCAACATAGATATATCTGCCTGTTTCAACACCCTCAATTACTGCATCTACATATTTTTTCAGCAAACCTTCATCAGCCGTCGGAAAACCTGTATAAGTATCAAACGGTTCACGTTCAGTATAATGCTCACCCATAATCATGTAATCAAGAGGATACCCCTCAAGCAATCGGCTCTGATTTTCAATTAGCTCCGGAACATATTCGGATTCAAAGCCTGCATAAATAGTAATTTCCTTTGAATATTCCTTTTTCAGCTTATCAATTGATGTAAAATAATCGTCAACCTGTGATGGCAGCATTCTTATTGGTGAAATATGACCATCTTCAAATACAAACGGGCAGTGGTCAGAAAAGCCAAGAACCTTAAGCCCTGCTTTTATTGCTGCCTCAACATATTCTCTGTCTTCTCCAAGAGCATGATTACATCTTTTAGTATGCGTGTGATAATTTGCAAGCACAATAATTCATCCTTTCATTTTTTTATCTTTGTAAAATAAAAAACAGCAAGCTGAGTTCTGTCACGCAAATCAAGCTTTTCCAGAATTCCGCTTATATAATTTCGGACAGTCCCCTCACTTAAATAAAGCTCCGCCGCAATTTCCTTGTTGCTCATTCCATCTGCTACAAGCTCTATTATATCCTGTTCCTTATCGGCTATATCATATTCTTCAAAATCAAATTCTCTTTGACTATTCATAAGTTCCGGTAAACGGCATATTACTTCCGAGCCATAAACATTTTGTCCTTTGACAACAGCTTCAAGTGCAGGTGCTATACCGTTAAAATCCTGCTTTAAAATATATCCTCTGACCCCAAGCTTTAAAGCTTTTACTATATATTCATCATCAGAAAATGTAGTAAGAAACAAAATTTTAGCTTCTTTGTTCTCTTTTAATATTATTTCTGCGGCTTCAAGACCTGTCATGCCCGCCATTCTTATATCCATGAGGATGACATCCGGCAAATTCTGCCGCCATAATTCTATTGCGTCATTTCCGCTGTTTCCTATTGCGACAACTTCAATTTTTCCTGTTGCTTCAAGAATGGTTTTAAGTGAAATGGCTACAAGGTTGTCGTCATCAATAACTATTATCTTCATTCTGTAATACTAAATCCTTTCTTATTTTTAGGAACTGATATAAATATTTTAAATCCTTTTTCACTTGATATATTTATAATTCCATTTAATTTTTCAATTCGCTCACGCATACTGAAAAGTCCCATTCCCTTTTCAGATAAAATATGTATATCTGTTCCATTATCCTCAACAATAAGCTGATAAAATGCCGGATGTTCCTGCAATGAAATTTTTATTGCTGTACAGTTGCTGTGTTTAAGGATATTTGACATTGCTTCTTTTATCACGCTTAAAAAACACATTTTTATATTTATTTCTGCTGCTTCACTAATATTTAATTCACATGAAGTTTCGTAATTTTCTTTCATCGAATCAAGAATTTCTCTTATAGACTGCTTTAAGTCAATTGATTCATCATGTAAATTGTGAACACTTTCACGAATGCTTGTCATTGCACTGTCTAAGGTTTTTTTTAGTTCTTCAAGCATCTGCTTTTCATTCGGATTTTTATTGATTGTAAGCATCGCACCCAGCTGCAGTATCGACCTTGTAAGCAGATGTCCGACATTATCATGTATTTCTCTTGAAATTCTGTTGCGTTCCTTTAACTTTGCAAGATATATTTCATAATCCTGACGTTCTATCAAATCCTTATTTTTCAGTTCAAGCAAATACTTTACTTCTATTCCTGCGTCACGGGTTTCAATGAGAGTTTTCTTAGTTTGTTCCAATTTTTTGGTTTTTATTGCAAGCAGAGCTGAAAAAAGAATACTTGTTAAAACAGATGCTAAATAAACCAATGACAAACCTGATACAGCATATATGCATGATACTGCTGAAACCGTTAGTGTAGCTTTATTTTTTGAGTATACGACCTCATAAAACACAATTGGAAACATAAATATAAATTCAGGTGCAAACAGCATAAATACCATATATGATATCATAATTACGCTTTTCATTTTTACATTTTCAATAGCTTGTACCAAGGTTGAAACTGCGGCGGCACTTAATGTTACTGTAACAGGAATAAACAAATTATCAAATTTTAAAACCATACTCAAAAGCCATACCATTAAAACGGCTTTATCAATTAATTTTGCTATTAACCCCACATCCTTTCCATAATTTATTCTATCATATTTTAAAAAAGTTGTCTATAAGAATTATTATGACAAATGTCATATGAACTCCTGACAATTCTCACTTACATTTTTTTATTTTATATACTATAATTAAAATATAGTAAGGCAACACCGCACAAAGCACGTCAAAATACTTTGCACAGTGTTACCATAAGTAAATTTTGAAAGGGTGTTAATATGGCAAAAACAGTTGTAAAAATTGAAAACCTTGTTAAACGATACAAAGAACTTATTGCTCTTGACCATTTAAATATTGAAATAAAAGAAGGAGAAATATATGGTCTGCTCG
>ENA-OYXZ01000405-OYXZ01000405.1-human-gut-metagenome-genome-assembly--contig:-NODE-405-length-19311-cov-6.011425_pt1 | contig 19311 bp, 16 predicted proteins | sample MGYA00243975_ERZ653432 | MGnify/ENA primary metagenome ERZ653432 (study PRJEB26926, sample SAMN06164954) | human gut metagenome | biome: ENVO:00009003; feature: ENVO:2100002; material: ENVO:00002003...
GATGTGGATAAGAGACAGGTGGTAAGGCGTTACCGACGCGACTTCAAAAGTTTCATTAACGTACCTGACGTCGCGTTGCAAGGTTTTCGGATTGCAGGAAACGTATATGAACTTTTCGGCGCCCGACCTTATCACGGCGTCCAGCACTTCTTCGGTCGCGCCCTTTCTCGGCGGATCGATAACCACGCATATTTCGGGCTTTATGCCCGATTTTTCATTGCTTAAAATATCGTTTACGAGTTTTGGCAGCACTTTCGTTGCGTCGCCGCAAATGTTTTCGACGCGCTCCGACAGCCCGTTTTTCTTCATCAAATCGTTTGCGTTTTCAACCGCTTCTTTCACGATTTCCACGCCGTAAACTTTGGCGTTTTTATTGGCTTTTGCAAGCATCGACGTAAGGATTCCTATGCCCGAATAAACGTCGATGATTACATCAGCGTTTTTCACCGCGGCGTTTACCCCGTCGTAAAGTTTTTGTCTGACCCCGTCGTTGACCTGCAAAAACGACTTTGGCGAAAGCGTGGTTTTTATGCCGTCGATATCGACGTCTCTTTCCGCACCATATAGTTTTTTCACGTCGTCGCCCATAATGACGTTCGTGCGTTTTTCGTTGGCGGACGAATACAAAACGCATTCAAAATCTTTCGATATAATTTCAAAAAGTTCGCGCCCGTACGGCAGTTCTTTTCCGTTTATCACAACCGTCGCGAACAGCAGCCCGTCGACGTACCTTGCGACAAAGTGCCTTAAACACCCTTTGCCCGTCGCCTCGTCGTAAACGGAAAGTTTTTGTTTTCTTTTTTCGTCGTTTGCCCAAATTTTCACGGCGTTTATTATTTTCGTCGCGAAATCGCCGTGCAGCATACACCCGGACAGCGCGACGACGTCATGCGTGTTCCGCCTGAAAAAGCCCAGCGTGATTTCGCCGCCGTCGACGGTGAAAGGCATTTGCAGTTTGTTGCGGTATTCATACTCCTTGTCAAAAACCGTGTCCGAAACCCGAACGTTTATCCCCGCCTTGTTCAGCGTGGTTTGAAGGAGTTTTCGTTTCAGCTCGTTTTCGGTCGGAAAATCGACGTGCTGCAACACGCAGCCGCCGCACTCCCCGTACGTTTTGCACGGCGGAACGACGCGGCAATTTGCGGGGCGCACGATTTTCACGGCGTCCGCCTCGGCAACTCCTTTGTAAACCTTTTTGATTTTGATTTTCGCAAGGTCGCCCGTCGCCGTGTACGGCGTAAACACCGCAATATCTTCGATTTTTGAAAACCCTTTGCCGTCAAGTCCGAAGTCGGTAATTTCGGCAAGGTAAGTATCCGTAACTTTCATATTGTCAATTTTATCATACTTTTTCAAAAACGCCAACCGTTACGCGCTGCTTTAAGCGTTTTGCATTCTCGTTTCAACGCCTTTTAGTATCGTTTTGAATTCTAAATTGATGCTTATATTTGTTTTGAATTCTTTACAATATTCTATACGAGGTGTATAATATGAATATATCGGCTTTTTCTGAAAGATTAAAGGATCTGCGCATCGACGCAGGCATGACGAGCGACCAGCTCGCAAAAAAAATCGGTGTTACGAAAAGCACAATTTCGTTCTGGGAAAACGGCGTAAACGAGCCTAAGGCAAGTTACATCGTCGCAGTTGCGAAAGTGTTCAGCGTATCTTCCGACTATCTTTTGGGGCTCAAAGACACGATTTAAGAGACAGGTATGAACAAAATCGATATAAAAACAAGAAGGACTCTTTTATGGGCGATTTTCCTTTCGGTCGGTTTCCCTTTGGGAATCGTGATGACCGTCATCGGTTTTACGAAAGGTCAGTCTTTCCGCGCGATGGGCATCGTCGGCATTATCCTTATCGTTATGGGCTTTTACGGCGCGCCGTTGGTATGGATTCATTTCGGTCAGCTTAAATATTTCTCGCGTCTCAAAGCGCAGATTGTCGGCGACGGCATCAAAAGCGTGAAAATGCTTGCGGAAGTGCACAACAAAAACCCCGAAGTCGTGGCAAACGACGTCAAAACGATGGTGCAAAAAGGTTATCTTGACGGTTATCTCGTCCTCGACAACGAAAGAATCATCGACAAAACCACAATGCGCGACAAGGATTACGAAATGATGGAGGCGGAACGCGCGGGGACGCTCAACCTCGTCCACTGCCCTTTCTGCAACGCGAAGTTCGAGCTTATCAACGACGTCGGCGTTTGTCCGTACTGCAACTCGAAAATTACCAAAGAGATGCTGGACAAATCCGTGAAGGCATACAATAAATCCGATAAATAATTTCGGGACGGGGTATTTTGTGGAAACTACAAATCAACGCAAATATTTCAAAGGGCTTCGCGCGCTTGCGCTAACGGCCCTTTTTTGTACGATTGCGCTCACCCTTTTTATCTGGGGCGAGGCGTTGACGCCCGGCGATAAAAGCGCGATTCAGTCGGCGAAGGTGTCCGACAACATTCAGTCGGCAATGAAATCCGATGAGCCCGCGCCCCCTGTTTCCGCCGTTACGGGCTATGTTGTCAAAAGCGTCAGGCGCGACGGTAAGCCCGTCCACGACGTCAATCATTATTATACGGGCGACGTTCTGGAACTTGGCGTCAAGTGTCTTCCTGAAAACGCCGACACCTCAAAACTTTACTTCGAGCGCGGTTTTGACGAGTCCGAAGATTACATAAACGTCGAAGAAAACGGTGAAGTCACACTTTCCAAATGGGGATATCACAGGGTGGTCGTCAAGTCGAAAGACAACCCCGACAACGTGTTGTACGATTTAAAAATATACAACGAAGGCGTCAACCCCGACAAAGTCAAAGGAATAAAAGCAGAAATCCATCTTGGCAGCGAATTAGTAGAGGCTGTCGACGGGATAATCACGCTTAAAACCTGTGAAGAATACTTCCTTTCGGTGACCGCCGAGACCGACGACGAATACAACGGCTACGGCGTCTCTACTATCGAAACAAAAATTCTGATTGACAGGAAAAAGCATAACGAAAACGACAAAATCTTTTTCCTTTCCGCAAAGCAGTGGTTTTATCCGTTAAAACCAACGGACGGTGATTATTTAATTCTTGAAATAAAACTGGGCGATAAAACCGTTTCTCAAAAAATCAGAATCGTGGAAGGCTCGAGACCGGAAGCCACCGGATTCATTTTTGATAGTGACCGCGTCTCAGGCAAAGACGGCTCGTTCAGCCTTACAATGAAAAAAGACGAACATCTGGTCATCACAAGCCAACTCGGCTTTCGGGCAGAAAACGCAAGCAAAGGCGCGCCGTCAAACATAATCAGCAAATCGTCCGATTCATACGTCGTCAACGCCTCCACAACGCACCTGCACGCATATAAACCGGGCACCGCCACGATTACGTACTTTTCAATTTACGACAATACAATAACGGCAACGCTGCACGTCACCGTGCCCGACGTCGTGGACGGGCTTACCGTCGTCGCACCCGACAGATGCGTCAAAGGCGGCAAAATCGATCTCACCGCTTATACGGGCGGCAACGTCACGAAAAACGTGAAATGGGAAGTCGTCAAAGGCGAAGGCTCAATCGACGAAAACGGTGTGTTTACGTCCGACAAATCGGGCAAAGTTACCGTGCGCGCAACGTACGTCGGCCGCCCCGACCTTACCGTCGAAAAGACGATTACAGTGTCAGTCTTCGACACCTTCCACACGCTTATACGAAAAGGGCTCGGACACTTCTCGCTTTTCCTTGTGCTGGGGTTCGGATTGTTCGGCACGTTCTTCCTACTTATTAAGCCGAGATGGGTGTCGCTCCCACTTTCCTTGCTTTCGGCGTTTGTCGTCGCAGGCATTTCGGAAATGTTCCAACTGCCCGTTTTCACAAGCGGACGATACGCAACCTGGCAGGACGTCGCAATCGATTTTCTGGGCGCGCTGTCGGGCATCGGCATCGCCGTTATCGCGGTATCGATCGTCGGGTTTGTCTGGTTTAAAGCAAAACCCGAAAGTTTCAAAAATATGAAAAACGAGTTCTCGTTCCTTACGTTCAAAACCTCTTTCAAAAAGCAGGAAAAGATTTTCACCGACGAAAATTAATCACATTCCCTCAAACCGCAAAAACAAAAGACCGACGTTTTATCGGTCTTTTTTTGAGTGTTAAACATTGTTTTTTGTCGGGATACGGATATTGCCAGCGACACGCACTCGTTATCCGCAGTACATAAATCCCGCGAAACTCACGTCCGCCCAAAGGTCTTTCAGCAGTACTCCGTCGATGTTCGCTTTTGCTTCAAACTCCTCCCTTGAACCATACTCCTGTTGCATATCTTCCGAGCAAAACTCAACCGTTTCGCTCCCTTTTAGAAACACTTCGTATGATACGTTTTCATAGGTAAAAAGCATTTCGCTGTAAAAGTACAGCCCGTTCACGAACTCGTCAAAAGTCGCTTTGAACGGCACTAAATCTTTACCGTCCGGATTTTTCGTTTACCTACTCTTAAATTCTAGATTTTGTTGCTTTTGGCTCTGTTGCATTTCCAGCATAACGTTTGCAGATTTTCTTCTGTCGTATGACCGCCTTTGGACACAGGAATGATATGGTCTATTTCCAAAAGCAAATTAGGTTCAGCATAAATAGAATTTCCACAACTGCAACAAGTGAAATGATCACGTTCTTTAATATGTTCCCGAAGTTTATTTGTCATTAATGCGCGTTGTTCTTTTGTAAAAGCGCTGATAGTAAGCTTCCCTTCTAATGCTTCAATTAAATCAACAATTGTTTCTTCGGTCATTGGTACAGTGAATTTTCTTTTTGCCATTCCGCCACCGGAAGTATAAGAAAAAGTATATTCGACAGTAAGTACGCTTTCATCGATATTCGCAAATCCTAATTTGGAATAGAAACCTGCCGAATCTTCCGTCATAACATATTCCGGAACGTCGGTGAGATATTGTTGGTACTCTTTTTTATAGTTTTCGATAATTTGCCTTGCTTCTTTTAACGTTAGCTTTTTTTGAACGCAGAGAGTTAGGCGGGTTAGGGTAAATATAATAGGACATGGCGATACCTCCTTGATACCGCCATATCCTTAAAAAAGGGCGACTTTAATACGCCTCCGCAATCCGATTTTTCAAAAAGGAAACGACGGTTTTGTTTTTTCAAAACCGCCGTTTGATGTTTAGGACGCAAACTGCCAACAAGCAACGGTCTTGTGTTTGTGTTGCAATCTGTCAGCAATCGCATAGCGTATAGCAGTTGTCAAAAAGTAAAGAGCCGATAACCGCATTTTCTATCTGCGTGTTATCGGCTCTGCGTCTGTGCGTCCGGCTCTTTGATAACTGACATATTCAGCTGTTTTACGTTGATTAGCGTTTCCTGTTTGCACTTCGGGCAGAACAACGGGAAGTTTTCAAGTGTTGTATCACATCGTATCTTAACCCGTGTTTTGCTCCCGCAAACGGGACATAAGACCCATTCAAAACTTTTCATAGTACCACCACTTGTCTGAACATTATCAACTGCTAATCATCCTGCTTTTCTCTAATCTTTCTGTTGATTCTATCGGCTTGCAGCTTAAAGGCAAGCATGAAAATCACCCAAAAGATTGCTGCGACGCCCAATGCTATCAAGATGTAAACTACTATTGCTCCGAAGCTTTTTTTAATCCACCCTGCAAAGAAAGCAGTAATAAGATACACAACCGTTCCTGTTACCATGTGAATAAGCACTTTTAGGCTGTTCGCAAGGTTTTCCTTTTCGTAAACCAAAGATGGAACGGAAAAGCCGATTGCTATAATGATGAAACATGTAGCAAGCCGCAATAGTTCTTCGCCTGTTTTTTGACCGATGAAAGTATTTGCACCGCCTGCGAACGCGGAAGCGATAAACAGCATGGATACAAATCCAAAGCACCCTATGGCAATTCCAAACGCAATTTTCCCAAGAAATTTTTTCATAAAGCACAACCTCCCTATATACCAAGATATTTTTTGAATGCAGGCAGATACTTTCGTGAGATATAGTCCTTACACCCGTTTTTCAGAACAAGCAGCATAATTCCGCCAAAGGACGGCTCAACGCAATCAAGATATTGCAGATTAACTAATACCGATTTCGATACTCTCATAAAGCCGTTGCCGAGTAGAGTTTCAAACTCATATAAGCGTTTATTGCTGTTGTATTTTTTGACTTTGGTATATACAACGGTCTTTTCGTTCTCTACTCGTACCATATAAACTTCTTCCGGGCGTAATACGAACATGCGCTCATTGTCGGTAACGGTAATGATACTGTTGTCTGCACTATCTTCAATGACCGAAGCTATGCGTCTGATTTCCGATGTTATTTCATTGGCATGTATAACAGCGTATGGTTCTGTGGCTTCTGTGGATATTTTTATTTCAACTTTCACTTGTATCTCACCTCACTTTCTGCTTGCAAATACATTATAGGATGGTTATGCGTTTTTGTCTGCGGATTTCAGGTAAGTGGCTGATTTTAAGGGGCGAAATGCAAAACAATAGTCTATAAACTTGCACAATCACACTGCTTCATTATGGGTTTTATTAAGCCTTGTTCGCAGTAGTATTCGATTGCCTTTTTGGTCAGTTTACATTTTTTGCAAGCTTAGCATGTCCTTACAAATTATTCAATCCTTTAATCTATACATTCCTTCGTTAGCCATGTCTGCTGCGTGCAGGGGCAAACAAACGCAGTGCCGTTTGCCGACAAAACGTAGTTTTGTTTCAAGTCCGCTGTCGCATGAAAAAAGACAACCCTTTCGGATTGTCTTTTTTGGTGCGGACAACAGGACTTGTAGCGAGTAAAACGAGCGTAATAGCGAAACGGGCGAATTTATTCGCGTAAGTGAAGCGTCAGCTGCACAGCGTGCAGGGGCACACGGAGTGTGCAGACAATGCCCTGCATTGTCACAAGTCCTGTTGCAAACCAAAGATATGAAAAAACGAACCGAGTAATCTCGGTTCGTTTTATTCTTGTTTGGTGCGGACAACAGGACTTGTAGAGAGCGAAGCGAGCGTAATAGCATAAGCGAGCAAGTTTACTTGCAAAGCGTTGCGCCAGCTGCACAGCGTGCAGGGGCACACAAACGCAGTGCCGTTTGCCGACAAAACGCAGTTTTGTTTCAAGTCCGCTGTCGCATGAAAAAAGACAACCCTTTCGGATTGTCTTTTTTTGGTGCGGACAACAGGACTTGAACCTGCACAGCCTTGCGACCATAAGAACCTGAATCTTACGCGTCTGCCAATTCCGCCATGTCCGCACAACGGATAAAATAATATCTTAAAAACCGCATAAAGTCAAGTATTTGAAACCATTTATGTTTAAGCGGCGAGAAGAGCGCGCGCGATGCGGTTTACGTCGGTGTTGTCGATTTTCTCGGGAATAATCGCTTTCAGCTCGTCCGCGGACAATCCTTTCACGAAAATGAAGTATTTCACGTTGGTGCCCGTATGCGTTTTCGTGGTATAAAGGCTGTTTTTGATATCGTCTTTGGTTTCGCCGTCATTGTATTTCAGCCCGCCCGTTTCGTGGTCGGCGGTGACGATAATCGCGCTGTCGAGGTCTTTTAGCCTGTCGTATGCGATTTTAATGGAGTTGTCGAAGCTTTTAAGGTACTTTGTCATCGGGATAATATCGTTTTTGTGGCTTTTCTTGTCGATATGCGCGCCCTCGATCATCAGAAAATATCCGCCCGGGAAGCGGGCTTCCATAAATTTCAGCGCGAACTCGGTGCACATTTCGAGCGTAGGCGTATCGGCGGTGCCGTCTTCCGATGGAAGCGACGAAAACGGCATAATCAATTTATTGCTCAAAGCGCTTCCGCCGACGTCGTTAAAGCTTGTTGCGAACGTAAAGCCCTTGCTTTCAAACTGCGATTTATATTTCGTGTATTCGTCTTTTCCCGCGCCGAGATACAAGTCCACGACGTCGTTAATCTGCCCTTTAATTATTTCGGAAGTGTCGCCCCTGTTGTTTGCGTGCGACGAAAACGACGCCGGCGTCGCGCCGTAAAGATTGTCCGTCGTCACGATACCCACGCCGAGCCCTTTCTCCTTGGCGTACTCTGCAACGCTTTTGACGTTATTTCCGCCGTGGCGTGCGACTTCGCCGTTATTAAATTTTTGTCCGGTTGCAAGCGCGCTCCCGGCTGCCGCACTGTCCGTGGGAATCCCGACGTTGTTTGAAAACGTCGTTACGAACCCGTCTGCCCCGAGCGAGCGCATGAACGCCCTTTCGCCGTAATACGTTTCCGTCGTTTTAATATGGTTTTCGCCCATACCATCGCCGATGAACAACACGGTTTTGCTTGCGAGCCCGGTAAGGTCTGAAAAATCGGTTTTATAAAGGTTTTTCGTGCGGTTGAGCGCAACGCCCATAAAGGCAAGCGACACCGACAGTATTGCGACGAGCGCCGCCGACACAACCCACAACAGAATTTTACTTGTCCTGACTTTTGTTTTTTTCATAATTTATTATCCCCTTAAAAATTAAAACGTTTTTTGAAGCGACGAAAGGATGTTTTCGGACGTTTTCGCGACTTCTTTAAGCGCGCCTTCTTCAAACGGAGATTTCAGCCCCGCAAGGCGAACAAGATCGGTGAAGACGTACGAGCCGCCGCGCGTCGCATGTGCAAGATACGCCTTGAACGCCTTGTCGTAATCCTTTTGCGATTCTTCCAGAAACTCGATCGCGACGGTCTGAGCAAGGCAGTAATCGATGTAATAAAACGGGCTTTCAAAAATGTGATTCTGGTATTGCCATCTTGTACCTTTTGAAAGATACGGCACGTCGTCGGCGTCCATCCACGGGCGGAATTCTTTTTCAAGTTTCAACCAGACGTCGTCGCGCTCCTTAGGCGTCATATCGGGATTTTCGTATACGATATGTTGGAAGTAATCCACTATCGTTCCGTACGGAATGAAGGTTAAAGCGTCGAAAAGGTGCTTATAACGGTACTTATTTGCATCTTTGCCGAAAAACATATCAATATATTTCCAGGCGAAAAACTCCATTGACATGCTGTGTGTTTCCGCCGTTTCCATTGCGCCGAGACCAAGTTCGTACGGCACGACGGGTTCCGACAAATAATACGCAAAAGCGTGTCCGGCCTCGTGCGTTACGACGTCGACGTCGGCGGTCGTTCCGTTGAAGTTTGCGAAGATGAACGGCTGGTGATACTTATCGAAACTCGTCATATATCCGCCCGTCCATTTGCCTTCGCGCGTGAACACGTCGAACGCGTCGGTATCCATCATCATATCCATAAACGCGCCGGTTTCGGGGCTCATATCCTTGTACATTTCCTGCCCTGCTTTCAGAATGCCGCGCTCGTCGAAAGCGGGTTTCGGATCTTCCTGAAAATACGTGTCGTTGTCGTATAAACGCATGTGGTCGATGCCGAGTTTTTCCGCAACCTGCTTTTTCAGACGCGTCACGACGGGCACGATATCCTTTAAGACGTTTTCACGGAAAACCTTTACCATTTTTTCGTCATAGCAAAGCCTGCCCATGTTGTAATAGCCCAACTCAACGTAGTTTTTGTATCCCATTTTCTTTGCCATAAGGTCGCGGTTTTTGACCATTCTGTCAAAGACGTCGTCCAGAAAATCGCTGTGTTTTTCCAGCGTTTTTCCAAGCGCGACGTACGCTTCTTTTCTGGTTGCGCGGTCGCTGTCCTGTGCGAATTTACGAAGTTCGCCAAGCGTAATATCCTTGCCGCGGAAGTTATACGTACATTCCGATACGAACTTTGAGTATTCCGTAACAAGCGCGTTGTCTTTTTGCATTTCGGGAACGATCGCGTCGCTCACCGCTTTTTTCTGCAACTCGAATTGTTTAATGATGACGGGATTTATTTTTGTTTTGAGTTCGTCCAAAAACTTACTGCTTAAAATCGCGTCGGCGTATTTCAGATAACTCACCTGCACCACGGGCATTTTCTCGTCGTAGTAGTCCTTTTCGGCGCTGTAAAACTCGTCCTTGGTATTAAGCGTGAAACGGGCGTTCGCAAGCGACGACTCCGTATAAAAATCGCGCAAAGCGTCGTTCACGAGTTCTCTTGCTTCCAGCACGTCGTCGACGGACTTCGCCGCGTTGATTTTTTCAACCGCTTTATCAATGACGCCGCATACCTTTTCGGCGTCCGCTCTTTCATAAGGAATTTCCGAAACTTTCATTCTTTGCATAAATACTCCTTTGCGCGAAAACGCGCGCTACCGTTAAATTGTAGCACGCGCCTTTGAAAATTTCAATAATAAACGCCGTTTATTTATTAAAACGTAACGGTTACTTCGTATTCAAACGTTTTTCCCGCGGGGAGAGTGTTGATAAGGAATTTGTTTTTCAGTTCCCTGTCGCAATCGACGGTGTCGGGAAGCCCCCACCACGCTTCGATGCAGGCGTATTTGCCCATTTTGTTGTTGGACCATATAGCAAGCACGGGAACGTTGCCGATGTCGAACGTGATTTCCTTGCCGTCGCGGCGCAGAAGTGTTACTTTTTTCGCGTTGTTTTTCGTGACGACCGCATCGTGGATAAAGGTCGATTTCACCAGGGGGATTTTGTTGGTAAATTCCGACTTCTTCTCGCCCTTGACAAGGTGCAGATCGTCGTCGAATTCATATTCTTCGATGGGTTTATCGGTGTCGATAATCGCAAAGTTGCCGGATACGTCGCAGGTATCGTCGGTTTCGTCGCCGACAAGCGCCCAGCCGAAGTGCGTACCGAGCCCGAAAGGCATATCGACGTCGCCGGTGTTTACGACGGTGTACGTGATTTTCATACTGTTTCCGACAAGCGCGTATTTCACCTTGAAATCGAAATCGAACGGATATTGTTTTTTGGTTTCTTCCGTCGATTTAAAGTCCATGACGAGCGTGTCGCCGGTATTGCTTTCCGCCGTGAAGACGTTGTAGCGGGCAAGTCCGTGATTTTTCATTTCATAGCGTTTTCCGTCGACGGTATACCAGCCGTCTTTAAGGCGCGCGACGAAGGGGAAGATGACGATGTCTTTCGATTTCCACGATTTCTCGCTGCCCTGCCAGAGATATTCCTCGCCGCGATATTTCACGCTGTCGAGAAGGCTGCCGTTTTCGTTGACCGTTACGTCCAGAATGCCGTTTGTGATGTTTTGCATAATTTTACCTCTTATCTTTATTCTTATTTTTTATTTCAAAAACGCACGAAAGGCTTTCCCCTTCCGGGAGATTGCCACAGCATCGCAAGCGATGCTTCGCAATGACGTTTTTTGTTTTCAGAAATTGAAATTTGCCGTGTTGTAAATCGTCGCGACCGACGTTTCTTCCGATTTTTTCCTGCCGCGCTCGCTTTCGATTGTCCAGGATATAAACGGCGGATATTTCGCGCGTTTTTTCTTGCTGCGCGGAATCCCCAGAATATTGCAAAGCAGAAAATCGGGTTTGAAATCGAGTTTCGGCGTCTTCGGCTTAAAGCACGAGAGCGCAATCGTATATCCCTTATCCTTAAAATACTTTGCCGCCTTTTCGTTGAAGCCTATGTACATATATTTGCCGTTATAGGACTTTAACTCATCAATCAGTGCGTCACAAAGTGCGATTTCGTTGTTTCGGCACTTCAACTCAATCAATATCGGGGTGCGCCCGTCAACCGCCGCAAGCACGTCTTTCAGCGTCGGAATCGTGTGCGATGTGTTTTTGAGTTTAAGCGCGGTCAGCTGACTTTCCGTCATTTCTTCGACAACGCCGCTTACGCCGCACATACGCTTTAACGTGTGGTCGTGAAACACGACGAGTTTGTTGTCTTTTGTCAGATGCACGTCGATTTCAAGCCCCAGCCCTTTGTCCGCCGCAATGCGGATTGCAGTGAGCGAATTTTCGGGCAAAGTCTTGTCAAAACAGCCGCGATGGGCGTAGTCTTTCACGCCGCCTAGAATGTCAAGAACGTTTTCCATATTATTATTCAAAAATCCTTTTTATAATGTTTTTCGCTTGTTCGTATAAATCTTTTCGGGTGCCGTCGTTTATCGCGACGTAGTCCGCCCGCTTAATTCTTTCGTCGTCCGTGGCTTGGTTTTTTATTATGTTTTTCGCAAGGTCTTTTGATATGTTCCTTGTCGAAACGATGCGGTTTATTCTCGCGTCTTCACCGGCGGTCACGACGATTACTCTGTCAAACAAATCCGTCATTCCGCTTTCAAACAAAAGCGGCACTTCAATGACGGCGTCGCCCGTGATTTCTTCGATTTTCCGCCGTATTTCGGGGTGCGCGAGCGCGTTGAGCGTTTTGCGCTTCTTCTCGTTTGAAAACACTTCTTCGCGAAGAGCAGCCTTATCGACTTTCCCGTCTTTTACGGCAAACGGAAATGCCGCCGAAAGTTTTTCGATATATCCTTTGTCGCGCAAAAGTTCCGCATTGATTTCGTCGGCGGAATACGTCCTTATCCCAAGTTCTTTCACGGCGCGCATAAATTCGCTTTTGCCCGCGCCTATGCCGCCCGTTACCGCAACTTTCATATTACGCCTCGTACCAGCTTTTGCCGCTTGCGACGCCGACCGTAAGGGGGACGCTGAGTTTTACCGCGGTTTCCATGCTTTCTCTCAGGATTTTTTCAACCTTGTCCTTTTCGTTTTCGTCGGCTTCCGCGATAAGTTCGTCGTGAACTTGCAAAAGAAGTTTCGCACTTGTTCCTTCAAGGTTTTTCGCCGTTTTCAGCATTGCGATTTTTATAATGTCGGCGGCGGTACCTTGCAGCGGGAAGTTCATTGCGGCGCGCTTGCCGAACTCTCTCACGGCATAGTTACTTGACGAAAGTTCCGGCATAAGACGTATGCGGTTGAAAAGTGTTCTTACAAAGCCGTGCTCTTTTGCGAATTCGACCTGTCCGTCCATAAACTCTTTGACCTTCGGATAAGTCCTGAAATACCGTTCGATATACTTTTTCGCGTCGGCAACCCTGATCGACAGGTTTTGCGCGAGTCCGAAGTCGCTTATTCCGTAAATTATTCCGAAGTTGACCGCTTTTGCATTGCGGCGCATTTCGTCCGTTACGTCGGCAATATCGACGCCGTAAATCTCCGCAGCGGTCGAGGCGTGAATATCGCGGCTTTCGTTGTACGCCCTGATGAGGTTTTCGTCGCCGCTCATGTGCGCCATAAGACGAAGTTCGATTTGCGAATAGTCGGCGGAAATCAGCACTTTGCCCTTTTCCGCGACGAACGCACGGCGGATTTCCTTGCCCTCGACAGTGCGAGTCGGGATATTTTGAAGGTTCGGCTCGGTCGAAGACAGCCTGCCCGTATTCGTAAGTGTCTGCTTGTATTCGGTATGCACGCGCCCGTCGGACGACACCGCCTTTTCAAGCCCCAGCACGTACGTCGACAACAGCTTGGAAATCTGACGGTACCTTAAAATAAGCGGGATAATCGGGTGTTCTTCGTAAAGTTTTTCAAGTACGTCCACGTTGACGGAAAGCCCCGTCTTGTTCTTTTTGGACGGTTTCAGCCCGAGCTTGTCAAACAATATCACCGTGAGTTGTTTCGGCGAATTTATATTGAAAGTTTCACCGGCGTACGAATAAATCTTTGCGGTGAGCGTTTCGATTTCGTCCTCGTATTTTTTCCGAAGTTCTTCCAGAACCCCGACGTCGACTTTCACGCCCGCACATTCCATATCGAACAAAACCCGTTCAAGCGGCAGTTCGATATCGTGATACAGGGACGAAAGATCCTTGCTTTCAAGTTCCTTTTCAAGGTAGTCGCAGATTGCGAAAAACGCCGTAACCGAGTCTCCCGAAACGTTTGCGGCGGCGGCAAGAGTAACGATATCCTTGAAACTTCTTCCGCCGAAAACAAGATATGCAAGAAGTCCCACGTCCTTTGGCGTTACCGACATTTCGACGCCGGCGTCCTTGAAAAGATGCAAAAGTTTTTTCAGGTCGGAAACGACGCACTCGCTTGTCAAATGCGGTGCGATTTCTTTCAGTACGTCGTCCATCGTCATACCGCCGAAAAGGTCGTAATTTTGTTTAATCACATAAAGTCTGTCGGCAGAAAACGCAACGTCGACGTCCGCCCCTGCGTTAAGCGCAAACGGCTTTCCTTTGTTGTCGTCAAACAACTTCTTCAAATCGTCGATATTGTCAATTTCAACTGTTGTATATTCGATTTTGACCTGTGAAGTGTCGTTTTCTTCGGGTTTTACTTCTTCGCCAGTAAACGCGAAACGCTTTGTAAGCGACGTGAATTCCAGCGCGATAAGCGCGTTTTTCGCACTTTTTGAAAGCGGATACGAAAACGTAATATCCGACATTCCGATATTTATCGGCACGGCGGTATTTATTGTCGCAAGCGTGTAAGAAAGCCGCGCCATATCTTTTCCGTCCCTGATTTTTTCGCCGAGTTTCCCTTTGATTTCGTCGGCGTTAGCAAGGACGTTTTCCATTGTGCCATAGGTTTTGAGAAGTTCCATCGCGGTCTTTTCGCCGATGCCCGGAATCCCGGGGATATTGTCGGACGTGTCGCCGCGAAGAGCCTTGTAGTCGATAATCGCCGACGGCGTTTCGAAGCCGTCTTCAAAAAGCCTTTTCTTGTCGTATCTCACGACTTCGGTGATTCCCCTTTTCGTGAAAAGCACGTTGGTGGTGTCGTCGATAAGTTGCAGGCTGTCGCGGTCGCCCGTGACGATATCCGTAGGACACGAAAACCTTTTTGCAAGCGTGCCGATAATATCGTCCGCCTCGTACCCTTCAAGTTCCACGATTTTGATCCCAAGGTCGCCGATAAGTTTTTTAAGGACGGGCACTTGTTTCACAAGTTCTTCGGGCATAGGTTTTCTGGTCGCCTTGTAGCCCGCATACATATTATGCCTGAACGTCGGCGCTTTCAGGTCAAACGCAGCTGCGATATGCGTCGGTTTTTCTTCCTTGATAAGCCGCGCGAGCATGGACACGAATCCGAAGATCGCGCCCGTGGGGTTTCCTTTGCTGTCGGTAAGACCGGGGAGCGCGTAATACGCGCGGTGCAAAAGGCTGTTGCTGTCGAGAAGTAAAAGTTTTTCCATTATTAATTAAGGCGTTTTGGCGAGTGATAGCACTTATAAAACGCTATGAATATTTCCTTTAATTCGTTTTTGATACCCCTGTCGTTTTTGATGACCTCGTCTATGCCGCCTTTAATGCCCTTTGCGGCTTTTTTCGCGGCGGAGAAAACGGCGTCGTAAAACTCGTCGATATCGTAAAAGCGGAAGCGGTCGACGTTAAAATACACGGCGAAAACTTCCAGAAAGTTCTCAAACACCTGCAAGTCCGAAGACTTCGACGACAGTTTAAGTATATCTCGCAGCGTGTCGATGACGTCCTCGATATTCGCGTCCTGCGACTTATGCACTTTAAGTTTCGCAAGGGTGACGATTTCTTCGATGGCTTTTCTGTCGATGCCGTGCATGAAGTCGGAAAACGCCTGATCGTCGACGGCGCGCACACAGAATCTGAAACTCGGCAAGCCCAGAATTGTGCGCTTTGCCTCGTAATAGCCCATTTCCTTGAATCTATCGATATTTTCTTTCGTGAAGTTTACGGCGTAATCGAGCTTTTCGCTGGGGGTAAACACCAGAAGTTTCGCGCCCTTTAAGTCGACGTCGCGGTACGCGCGGTATTTTTTGATATTCGTGCGGATTGCGACGATTTCGTCGTAGCCTTTGTCGACCAGCATTTTCACGGGCATATTGTCGTAAACGCCGCCGTCGATGAACCACTTGTTTTCATTGCCTTCGATTTTTTGCCATTTGAACGCGGGGTACGCCGATGACGCCATTACGTAATCGTAAATCTGCCCTTTGGGGATATCTTCTTTCATCATGTAATGCGGCGCGAAATCGGGGACGGAATAGGTCACAAGTCCGAAGTCTTTATTACTTTTTCTGATTGCCTTTTCGTCGATATATTGTTTCAGAAAGGCGCGCATTTTGTCCGCCGTCGTATCGACGAACACGCCAAGGTTTCTTAAAAGTTTTCCGACGTTGCCGATAAGCTGCGCGTTGAATTGTCCCTGCGTCAGTTCCTTTATCGACAGTTCGTCCATATCAAGGACGTTCTGCATATTGATATTGTCCCAAAGTTCCAGGGTTTTTTCCCAGTCGCCGGCGCAGAACATAGCAGCGTTGATCGCGCCGATACTCGTGCCGACGTAGCCGTCAAAATCGGCAAGCCCCATTTCGCGCAGAGCCGTCATAACGCCGATGTGATACGCGCCTTTTACGCCGCCGCCTTCCAGTGCAAGACCTTTCATAAAACACCTCTGATAGTTCTTATACACATTATTATAACTATCATAAAGCGCGCTTGTCAAGAACGAAAAAGAAAACCGCCGTAAATACGGCGGTTGCAAAGTTCAATCGTTGTTTATTCTCCGCGAAGCAGTTTGTACAACTCCTGCGAGTGAACGAGATTTGAATTGTGTTTTACGGGCGTTTTGCTTTCGTCGGTGTATCCGTAAAACGTCACGGGATTGAGCTGGCCTTTGAGCAGGCTTGCCAAGACCTTATTGGTTTCTTCCACAAGCTCACTGATCTGAATTTCTTCGTGGTCGAATCCGTTTTCTTCAAGCGCACCCGTTACCGTTACGCGGTTTTCGTGTGCAAGTCCGCTGAACAACATTCCGCAGTGCATATATCTTACGCCGGAGTCTTTGACAAAAAGATGTTCAAAGCGTTTACCGCTCAAACCTTTTTGAATAACCTCTTTCAAAAGATTGTCGATTGTATCGTCGTTCGTGATTCCGCCGACCAGGTCAAGGTCGACGTCCTGTTTCCAGTTGTAAATTCTCAGTATTCCCTGAATGTCGAGATTGCAGGTATGCTCTTCGTTGTCGTCGCCGCTGGAAAATCCGATGCTCGGGGAAGCCGCCTGACCGTAAACGCAGTTTTTCATCACGACTCTCTGGTTCTTGTAAGTGCACCAGGAGAAACAAGTGAATTTGCTGCTGTTGCTCATAATCGTGCCTTCGATAAGCGTTTCGGCAAAATCGCCTTTCTTTACCGCCTCTTCCTCGTTGTTGTAGCTGCCGACTTTCATGCAGAACATTGCGTTTTCGATGACGCAGTATTGCACGTGCACGTTGCCCTTTGTTTCGACGCCGATACCGACGAAATCTTTGCTTGCAAACGTGTTGCTTTTCGGAAGTTCGGACGACTTAATCTTCACGTTCCTTAAAAGTACGCGCGGCGCGTCTTTTCCCTGGGGACCGTCCATCACGAGTATGTTCGAGCCCATGATGTTCGGCTTGGCGGTCGGATCGTCGTAGTCGCGGTGTTTCCAGTCAATCGTATGCCCGTTGCCGTAAAGACTTGTCGAAAGTCTGAGCGGCGCATCGTCCCATGTCCTTGTTTCTTCGCCCTTTTCGCCCGAAATGCCACTTGTGTCGGCTTCGGTATATCTGATGGAGCGAATGGTAATATCGTTTCTCAGGAACACTTCGTACTTCTTTCCGTCGATTTCTTCGTTGACGGCTTTCGTGAGTTCATCGGCGGTTTCGACGTTGACGCCGTACATCACGGTGAAGTTATATTCCCTTTTGATGCTGTCGCCGGCATACGGGCTGTCCTTTGCCTCGGCAGTGACTTTCACGTTTTTGCGCACGCCTTTTTCAAATTCCGAAAAAGTGATCACACCGTTTTCGTCAATCGTCGCGATATCGCCGTCGCTTACTACCGACCATTTGAAACGACTCAGGTTTTCACTGCCCGTAAGGTCTTCGGGCGCAACGACTTTGATTTGTCTGACCGGCACAAGCCGACCTGTCATTTCTTCGCCCGAATATTCAAAATACATGTTGCCGTAAATGCACTCGTCCGCGATACCTTGCGGGGCGTCTTTTTCCAGCATAAAGTATATGACGGATTTTCTCACGCGAAGATCGATTGAAATTCTTTCTTCACCAAATTCTGCGGTAAACGTGACTTCACCGCTTGAAATCGCAGTGATTAACCCCGTTTTTTCGTCGATTGTCGCAACGTCGGTGTTTGACGAATAATAACGCGCGCCGCTTGCTTTTTCGCCGCTTGCGGCAAATATCGCGTTGAGTTTATACGGGACTTTCCCGACGATAACGGTGCTGTTTTCAATAACGTCGGCGTTTTCAAAAACAATCGAATTTTCGCTTTCGACCTTGCGTAACGTCATCGTTTTTCCGCCCTTTTCAAGGACGGCGTAACCCGTTTTTCCGCTGAACACGATTGCACCGGATTCAAGCGTCGCGTTTTGAGATTTAACGAGAGTGCTTCCTTCCGCGCCTATCGACGAAAGCGAAATGCTGTCGGTATGAACGTATTTCAAAGCCGTCGGGAACACTCCGCCGCGCACCGTAATCTGAACCGTGCGGACGATTTCGGGCGCAACACGCTTCTCGCTTCCCGATACGAAATCTTTGGATTTGAGCTTCATGGTGACGGTTGCCGTTCCCGCGCCCTGCGGCACGACAACGCCGTTTGCGTCAACCGAAAGAACGTTTTTGTCGCTCGACTCCCAAGTGACGTATTCAAGATCCACGTCGATGGGGTGTGCACACGCTTCAAGGCGGATTATTTCGTCCGTCGTGATGTCGATGCCAGGCGTTTCGCCGAGTTTCACGTCTTTATAAACTATGTAAGCCGACCTTGCGACGTCGCTTTTAATTTCAAAGCGGCACCTGTCGGTTTTGCCGCCGTCGTCGGTTTTTGCGACAATGTCGAACGTGCCCGTCCAGTTTATGGTAACGTTGCCGTTATCGTCGACGGTTGCAATATCGCCTTCGTACTCGGGATCGTACGATACCGAGTTTTCAATGCTCCAATGGACTTTTTTATTCGTTGCTTTTTTGGGAAGGACCAGCGCGGCAAGCTGATATTGCATGCCGGGGCGGTCAAAATACAGCGAAACGTTGTCAACGTCCTGATAAAAATCGGGGTCAACGATTGCAACGCTCGCAACCGTAATGTCGGGCGTGATCAGAACCACGTTTGTAACAAGAACAACAGCCGCAACGATTGCCATAGGAATTATCAGTAATAATCCTATCAGTACTTTTTTCATCGGCGTCTCCTACTTTTTTTCAGCGGCAAAGAACCTTTCGTCTGCCGCAAGGAATATACGAAACTTACAATATTTCGTTTTGTTATTATAATTATTGATAAAGTTTATTATAGCGTTTGTTAAGTTTTACGAAAAGGAGTACAAGCCCAAGTGCCGCCGCAACGCCCGACACGATGAGCAAAAGCCCCATAATCGACTTTGCGCCGTGTTTGATGGGTATTCCCGCAAACGCGGGCAGGAACTGTCTCTTATACACATCTGACGC
>ENA-OYXZ01000411-OYXZ01000411.1-human-gut-metagenome-genome-assembly--contig:-NODE-411-length-19244-cov-4.828652_pt1 | contig 19244 bp, 18 predicted proteins | sample MGYA00243975_ERZ653432 | MGnify/ENA primary metagenome ERZ653432 (study PRJEB26926, sample SAMN06164954) | human gut metagenome | biome: ENVO:00009003; feature: ENVO:2100002; material: ENVO:00002003...
TTACTGTGCTTCCGTCAAGTGCGAACTTCGTATTTGCGACACACAAGACGATTCCGGCGAAAGAAATATTTGAGAACGCAAGAGAACATAAGATTTTCGTACGGTATTTTGATAAGCCAAGGATTGACAATTATCTGCGTATCAGCATTGGAACCGATAAAGAAATGCAATTATTTGTTGCATTTTTGAAAACTTTGCTGTAAGTGGTTGTGCTTTTGTAAAAAAGAAAATATAATAAGGGATGTCATCATTCAGACATGTCCGGTCTGAATTTTCCTACGTGAATTATTTAGAATAAAGGAGTTTTAAATATGGAGCGTATGGATTTTAAATCTTTTTGTAATGCCGTGGTAAACGGTATCGCAGAGTATCTTTTGCAGTATGAGATCGAGAGCATCCGGCTGGAGACGGTGTGTCATAACAATGGCGTCGAGCATGTCGGACTTGTGATCTTATTGCAGGGAGATTATGTATCCCCAACGATTTATCTGGAACAATATTATCAGTATATGGTGCGGCAGCAGGCATCACTTTCCGATGTGTTAGAACTGGTCGCAAAGGAATACAGACGGGTGGAAGACTGCCTGCAAAAGCAGGAACCGTTGACAGTTGATCTGGATCAGATGCAGAGTCGTGTGTTTTTGCGTCTGGTGAATTACGAACGCAATCAGGAGACGCTTGCAAACTGCCCGTATATTCCGTTTCATGATATGGCAATTACGTTCCGCTATCTTGTAAAGATGGACGAGGCGGGGATTGCGTCTGCATTGATTGACTATGACAGCATGGAGAAGAGCGCATGTACAGTGGAAGAACTGTACTGTATGGCAAAGGAGAACACGATCCGGTTGTTTCCGCCATTTCTTATGCGGCTGGATGAGTTTTTGCGGACACGGTTTCCACAGGAACATGTGTATCCGGAGGAGCCGGAGGTCTATATCCTATCGAACCGGCAGTTTATCTATGGTGCGACGATGCTGCTCTACAAGGATGTGGTCGCCTCGTTTGCAGAGCAGATGGGAAAAAGTGTCTACATCGTGCCGTCGAGTGTGAACGAGCTGTTATTGTGTCTTACAGATGCAAAAAAAGAAAAGGAAATGTTAGAAAATACACTGCGGGAAGTCAATGAATTTGTAGTTCCCGACACGGAATTTCTGTCAGATGCGGTCTATTTTTACGATAAAGAATTGGGAAATATTGTAGGATAAATGCTTGACGAATGCACGTGTGTGTGCTATTGTTAAGACGCATTTTCAGATAGAAATGCGATTTTAAAAATTGGAGGATTTGTCATGACAAAAGGTACAGTAAAGTGGTTCAACAGCCAGAAGGGCTTTGGATTCATCACAGACGAGAACGGCAAGGATGTATTCGTACATTACTCAGGACTGAACATGGAAGGTTACAAGAACCTTGAAGAGAATCAGAAGGTTGAGTTTGATGTTGTTGATGGCGAGAAGGGACCACAGGCTACAAACGTAACTGTTATCAAGTAGTTTAGCTTAATCAAGTAACAGGGTACCTATATTTTATAGATTCTGCATGCATTGTTATACTGAATTTTGAATTGGGATTTGTTATATTTATTGAGTGAAACAAAGTAGGAGTCACCGTGTAAAACGATGGCTCCTATTTTTGTATTTTATTGACAAAAACAGGCAAATGGCATAGAATGAACGTATGTAAAAAATAGGACGGAGAGGAATACTATTGGGGGACAGCTTTGTATCGAGAAAAGATAGAATAATTGCATCTGCAATCGAAATTATCAGCGAATCCGGATTATCAGCTCTTACAACTAAAAACCTTGCCCTGAAGGAAAATATGTCAGAGGCACTCATGTACAAATATTTTGGCGGCATTGATGAAGTGCTCGTGGAGGTGGTCGAAACATATTCAAAGTTTGACAAAGGCATTCGTCAGACGGTGCAGGCAAAGGATGCAACCTATGTGGAAAAACTGATCGATTATCTGGAAGCGTATGCAACCTATTATGATAACTATTATGCGATTTCCACATTGATGCTTCAGTATGAAGAACTGTTACATATCGTGGAGACGCGGGAGAGGATTGCATGGTGCATCACAGAACGTTTGGCATTTCTGGGAGACTTGTTTCAAAAAGCAATGGACGCCGGAGAAATCTCAGACGTCATTTCGGCGCCTGTGTTGGCAAACAATGTAACGGGTATGGCGATGAGTCATATATTGGAACGCAGAATTTCTTATCACAAGAAGTCGTTCAAGGAAGAATATATGGATAATATTCAGAAATGGATGCAGTTACTTCAGATAAAAAAATAAGCGTTAGAATAGGATTGGGAGGCAGTTTATGAAAGTATTAGTAGCAGAGGACGATTTGGCAAGTGGAAAATTTATGCAGAAGCTGTTGTCAAAGTATGGCGAAGTTGTACTGGCAAGAGATGGAATCGCGGCCGTGGATGAATTTGTAAATGCGGTCAGCACGAACGAACGGTTCGATCTGATCTGTATGGATATTATGATGCCAAAGATTGATGGATATAAGGCACTGGCGTCTATCCGGGATGCGGAGCGGAAGCTTGGAACACCAAGAGACAAGCGCTGTAAGGTCATTATGATCAGTGCACTTGATGAAGGGTTTGATGCAAGTTATGCGAGTGATGATTATGAGGAGTACATGTGTAAACCGATTGATATCATGAAGTTTGACAGCCTGATTCGCAAGCTTGAGATCATCTAGGTAAAAGCAAATGGATTTATTTGATTATATGAGAGAGACAAACATGAAGAAGGGCGAATCCCCGCTTGCAAAGCGGCTTCGGCCGACTTCATTGGACGAGGTAGTAGGGCAGGAGCACATTCTTGGAAAGGATAAGCTGTTGTATCGTGTGATACAGGCAGATAAGCTCAGCTCGATTATCTTATATGGTCCACCAGGGACGGGGAAGACAACGCTTGCGATGGTGATTGCCAATACGACGAGCGCGGTATTTAAGGAACTGAATGCGACGACTGCCGGGAAGAAGGATATCGAGGCAGTGGTGAAGGAATCAAAAGATAATCTCGGAATGTATGGCAAGAAGACGATTCTTTTTGTGGACGAGATTCATCGGTTTAACAAAGCGCAGCAGGATTATCTTCTCCCGTTTGTAGAGGATGGAACGGTAATACTGATAGGCGCGACAACGGAGAACCCTTATTTTGAAGTGAATTCTGCGTTAATATCGCGCTCTTCTGTTTTTCAGTTAAAACCGTTGTCGAAGGAGAACATCAAGACGTTGATCCGGCGTGCAGTGACCGATACCGAAAAGGGTATGGGAAGCTATGACGCGGAGATTACGGAGGAGGCAGTTGATTTTCTGGCAGATATGTCGGAGGGCGATGCGAGACATGCACTGAATGCAGTTGAGCTTGGCATCCTGTCGACCGAGCGGAATCCGGAGACGGGGAAGATTGTGATAGATCTTCCTGTGGCGGAGGAGTGCATTCAGCGGCGCTCCATACGATATGATAAAGACGGAGATAACCACTATGACATTATTTCCGCGTTTATAAAAAGCATGCGTGGTTCCGATCCGGATGCCGCCGTGTATTATCTGGCAAAGATGTTATACGCAGGGGAGAGCGTGACATTTATCGCCAGAAGAATTATGATTTGTGCCAGTGAGGATGTCGGCAACGCAGACCCGCAGGCAATACAGGTGGCAACCGCATGTGCACAGGCAGTGGAACGTGTTGGTATGCCAGAGGCGCAGATCATATTGGCGCAGGCGGCAACCTATGTGGCATGTGCACCGAAGAGCAATGCGGTAGTCAATGCGATTTTCGATGCGATGCAGGCAGTGAAAGAGGTTGGAAACTGTCAGGTGCCGGTCTATCTCCGGGATGCGCATTATTCCGGGGCGGAAAAGCTTGGCAACGTTGGATACAAGTATGCACATGACTATGAGAATCATTATGTGGAGCAGCAGTATCTGCCGGATCAGTTAGTAGGGAGAACATTCTATAAACCGGGGAATCTCGGATATGAAAAGCATATACAGGATTGGTTTCACCTGATAAAAAAAGAAAAGTAAGAGGTATGGGAATGAAGAAAAAGGGAATCATCATTTTAATTGTAGTACTGCTTGTTCTTGCAGGCGCAGCCGGAGCAATTTATTATGTTCTGCATAATAAAAAGGCGTCAAACGAAGAGTTGGTATATGCCACAAAGATATCCGACTTAAATGGAGGATATGACCTGACAGAAAGCCGCTATATGGGAACGGTCGAGTCACAGGAGGTCAAGGGTGTAAACCGTGACAGTGACAAGAAGGTCAAGGAATTGTATGTGAAGGAAGAAGATGAAGTCAAGGCAGGTGACGTACTGTTTGAGTACGATACCGAGTCCATGGAGTTACAGCTTCGTCAGTTGGAGCTGGAGCTTACAAGCATCAACAATAACATTGCGACACTGAACCAGCAGATCGCATCGCTTACGGCAGAGAAGGCGGCGGCACCAGCGGAGGAGCAGTTAAGCTACAGCGCACAGATCCAGAATCTGCAGGCACAGGTCAATCAGGCCAACTATGATGCAAGTGCAAAGCAGCTGGAGATTGATCGTCAGAAGCTCTCTATGGAGAATACAAAGGTTGTTGCTCCGATGGATGGTATTATCAAGACAATCAATGAGAACAATTCGACAAGCAGCTCGGATGATGATAGCAGCAATAGTAATTCGGATAATGGTTCAGATTCGACAAGCAACGCGTATATCACAATTATGGCAAAGGGCGATTACCGAATCAAGGCAACCGCAAGCGAACTGACAGTCCGCAGTATGTCAGAGGGACAGAGCATGATCGTTCGTTCCAGAGTCGATGATTCGACATGGACTGGTACAGTGACAAAGATCGATCTGGAACATCCGGATAACGGAAATAATGATGGTTATTATATGGGATCGGGCGGAACAACTGCAACGAAGTATCCATTTTATATCAGCCTGGACAGCACGGATGGTCTGATGCTCGGTCAGCATGTCTATGTGGAAGCAGACTATGGACAGGGTGACGTGAAGGAAGGTCTGTGGCTGGATGAATATTATATCATGCAGGAGGACGATGGTGCCTATGTATGGGCAGAAAATGCAAAGGGATACATCGAGAAGCGTAAAATAGAACTTGGTGAGTATGATGAGAATATGATGCGGTATCAGATTCTGTCTGGTCTGACGGAGGATGATTATATCGCATATCCAGAGGAACGTGTGAAGGAAGGCATGAAGGTTACACATAACTATGAGGACGTTGTGATTGACGATACGGTAGAGGATGCAACCGGTGGAGATAGTCTTTATGATGATGGATACACGGATGATGGCAGCGTGGACGGTTACACGGATGATGGTATTTTAGATGATGGCAGCATAAATAATATTGATGATGGTGCCAATACGGATGGCATTGATGGATCCGTGGAAGAAGCTGCACCACAGGATGAATCTGCGCCAGACAGCGATAGCGAGGTGGTGCAATAGTGTTACTGGAATTGAAAAATATCTATAAGAATTATATTCAGGGCACGATGGAAGTGCCTGTACTGAAAGATATCAATCTCTGTGTAGAAGAAGGGGAGTATGTGGCGATTATGGGTCCGTCGGGTTCTGGTAAGTCCACGCTGATGAATATCATCGGATGTATTGATAAGCCAACTTCAGGAACCTATCTGCTTGATGATGTGGAGATTGAGAAGTGCAAAGATAAAGAACTTTCCGAAGTGCGCAACCAGAAGATCGGATTCGTATTTCAGAATTTTAATTTGCTGCCAAGACAGAGTGCACTTGACAATGTAGCGCTTCCGTTACAGTATGCGAAGGTGCCGATCAAGAAACGGAAACAAAAGGCAAAAGAAATGCTGGAGATGGTTGATCTGGCGGATCGTGTCAGCTTCAAGCCAACACAGCTTTCCGGTGGACAGAAACAGCGTGTGGCGATTGCACGTGCGATGGTGGCAGATCCGAAGATTCTGCTTGCCGACGAGCCGACGGGAGCACTTGATTCCAAATCAGGTTTACAGGTGATGGAGCTGTTTGACACACTGCATAAGCAGGGAGTGACAATCATTATGATTACGCACTCTGACGAGATTGCGTCTTATGCAGATCGAGTTGTAAAAATCATTGATGGTGAGCTGTATGAGGGAGATGCCCAGCCGGTGACCGGAGGTGATGAGCATGAATAAGGCAAAGAAAATAATTATTATCGTTCTTTCCTGCGTGGTTGTGCTCGGTGGTATTTATTTTGCACTCCGCACCTTGAAGCAGAAGAATCAGAATAGTAAGACTGCAGGCGTGTATGCGGTCAGTGATATTGGATATGACGCTTCGGATATGTGGGATAACAGTACATTGAGTGGAAATGTGACTGTGAATTCTGAGCAGAAGGTCTATGTAGGAAAGACACAGTCCGTATCGGAGATCAAGGTAACGGAAGGTCAGAGCGTGAAAGCAGGTGATGTGCTGCTTGTGTATGATACAACTGCCAACGACTTACAGTTAGAACTGCAAAGATCGGAACTGGAGTTATCCCGCGTGTCGATTATTGATGCACAGCGTGAACTCGAGAAGTTAAAAGCAACTACACCATTAGAGGATATTCCGACAACAGAGGCACCGGCGACTCCGGTTGCAACAGGTTCAGATGCGCCACAGCCGGATCCGGATACAGATCCGGATGCAGATACGCCTCCGACAAGAGAGGAATTGAAGAATCAGATCGCGCAGAAAGAACAGGAAATCAAAACAATGCAGACACAGTACGAGATTGCACAGGTCAAGCTTCAGATGGAAGAGATGCAGAACGCAACCGGTGAAGTACTGGCGAATTTCGATGGCGTGGTAAAGAGCGTGATAACTGCGGATGAAGCAGCTTCGAGCGGAGATCCGGTTCTTGTTGTCAGTGCGGCAGATGGATATCTGGTCGAAAGCCAAATTGGTGAGCTTGCAATGTCAACGGTCAAGGTTGGTGATACCGTATCGATGTATTGCTATGATACCGGTATGAATTATGAAGGTACGATCACAGAGATTTCTACGTTCCCGGCGGATGGATATACGAATTACAATGGCAAGGTGGAAACCTATTATCCAATCAAGATTGCGTTGACTGATTCCACGGATGTCAGTCAGAATATGTATATGGAGATTACACTGAATTCCGGTTCGGAGGACACGAGTGGCGGTTTCTATTTGTCGAAGGCATTTATGAAACAGGAAGGAAGCAATTACTATGTCATGAAGGATGTTGATGGAAGATTGAAGAAAACCTACATTAAGGTTGGAAATAAGACATCCGGAGATGCTGTTCTGATACTTGGTGGTCTGACGATGCAGGATTATATTGCATTCCCATATCTCGATGAGGCAGTGGAAGGCGTAAAGACTGTACAGAAGTCGACGGATGATCTGTATAATTGATAAGAAAGGAAATCAGTCTATGTTAGAAAATATAAGATTATCGTTCCAAGGTATTTGGGCACATAAGATGCGTTCCCTTCTTACCATGCTTGGTATTATTATTGGTATTGCGGCAATTATTGCGATTGTATCAACAATCAAGGGAACCAGTGAGCAGATCAAAGAGAATCTGGTCGGCTCTGGAAATAATATTGTAAATGTAAAATTGTATCAGGGTGAATGGACCTATACATCCGGTGATTCTTCTACACCGGAGAATATGCCAATGGTCACAGATGATATAAAAAATGAGATTCTGGCAGTGGATGAGGTAACGGCTGTTGCATCTTACCGGTATGGCGCACTTTATGAAGGTATCAACAGCGGAACAAAGGATCTGGGCAATGCACCGGTTTATGGTGTAGATAAGGATTATTTCCGTGTGATGGGATATACCGTGCAGACCGGGCGACTGTTTGAGGATCAGGACTGGACGAATTATACCAAGGGCGTAATTCTGGATACCGTTGCAGCGAATACATTGTTTGCAAGTGAGAATCCGATCGGTAAGACCATGGAGATCAAGGGCGAGCCGTTTATTATTGTCGGTGTTGTTGAACAGATTGATGGGTTTACTCCGAAGGTTACCAATATGAATGACTGGTATACCTACTATGGAAATACATCCTCCGGTCAGGTGTTTATCACAGATGTCAACTGGCCTTTGATCTTCTCGTTTGATGAGCCATATAACTTGGTTGTGAAGCCGGCGGGTACAGATGCCATGACAAATGCAGGAAAGAAAACGGCGGATATCATGAATTCCTATATGCCAGCCACAAGCAGTGAGAATGTTTCGGAAGGCGGAACGGATGAAGATAGCAGCAGCTCTTCATTTAAGTATAAGAGTGAAGATCTTCTGGAGACTGCGAAGGCAATGCAGGAGGTCAGTGCATCGACAAGCCAGCAGCTCATATGGATTGCAAGTATTTCTCTTTTGGTAGGTGGTATCGGCGTTATGAATATCATGCTGGTATCTGTGACAGAACGTACGAGAGAGATAGGTCTGAAGAAAGCGTTAGGAGCTAGAAAATCAGTGATTTTGATGCAGTTCCTGACAGAGGCAGCTGTGCTTACAAGCATGGGTGGTATCATCGGAGTTGGCGCTGGCGTGGGACTTGCATATCTGATTTCTGATGTTGCATCGGTTCCGGTTGCAATCAGCGGAGCAGCGATTGCAATCTCAGTAATCTTCTCTATGGTGATTGGAATTGTGTTTGGATTTATTCCTTCGGTCAAGGCATCGAACCTGAATCCAATCGATGCACTTCGATATGAATAAGCAAAACGCTGCGGCGATGGAGAGAGCATGGAAGAAAAAAAGACAGAAACGTATGAACAAAGTATACGCAGACGCCCGATTTTACGTGTAATGGCGTGGGTGGGACTGGTTGTGATCTTTGCACTGATCATATTGGTGATCGTGACCGGCGTGACGGGCAGCAAATATTTTATGCCGAGTCTGGCGCTGGTGATTATAGTACCGATACTCATTTATGTGGTGCTTTGGCTGGGAAAGGTTCTGCAAAATCACAAAAAGAATCGGTCTTGAAAAATAAAGGCTGGTTTGCTATACTAGATTGGATGAAAAAATGAAAGGAAAACACAGGATAACACTGTGTAGGTACGGTTATGAGTTTATTAACAGAATGGCGTGAGCATGCATATAGTCTTGATGACAGAACTCCAGAAGGAAAGGAGTTTTGGCTTGATTATTTCCAGAGAGAAAAGGCAATCTATGAGAAGATTCTTGAGAATCCGGTTGAGATCGAGGGCGGTACAGTCAAAGAACTGGCTGAGAAGTACGATATGAGCATTGAGCTGATGATCGGATTTCTGGATGGTATCGAGGACAGTCTGATCGTGCCAAACAAGGTCGATGAGCTGGAAGAAGATTCACAGGTAGCGCTTGGTTATGATCCAGAGAAGCTTTATATGAACATGGTAGACTGCAACGCAGAGTGGTTGTATACACTTCCACAGTGGGATAAGATCCTGACTCCTGAGAGAAGAAAGGAACTGTACAAGATCCAGAAGTCTTCCAAGACAATCGTAAAGCCGCCAAAGGTTGGACGTAACGATCCATGTCCTTGCGGAAGCGGAAAGAAGTATAAGAAGTGCTGTGGAGCGAATGCATAATATGAAATTAAACGAGGCACAATCCAAGGCGGTTTCGCATGTGGATGGACCTATGATGGTGATTGCAGGACCGGGCTCCGGGAAGACAACTGTAATTACAAAACGAATCAAGTATCTGATAGAATCTGCGGGTGTTTCACCCGCAGATATTCTTGTTATAACCTTTACACGGGCAGCCGCAGGGGAGATGCAGCAACGCTTTCGTGCGATGACACCCGGAAAGGAATATCCGGTTCGATTTGGAACCTTTCATTCCATATTTTATTGGATTTTAAAAACTGCATATGGGCAATCCATGCTGCGTGTGATTTCCGAGGAAGAAAAGCGGGGGATCATCGAGCAGATTTTACATACGATGGAGCTGAGCTACGAGAACAAGGAAGAGATTGTAAGCAGTATTGTTTCACAGGTAAGCCTTGTCAAATGCGACATGATGGATGTGGAAAATTATTACAGTAAGGATATGCCAGAACATGCATTCCGGGAATTGTACCGACGGCTGGATGCAGAGTTAAAACGCAGGAAGCTGATCGATTTTGACGATATGATGGTACTTTGCTATGAACTATTAACAGCGCGACCGGATATTTTGGATAAATGTAGAAGTTTGTTTCCATATATCATGGTAGATGAGTTTCAGGACAGCAACCGGATTCAGTATGAGATTTTTCGGATGCTGGCAAATCCACGGCAAAATGCATGTATCGTCGGAGACGATGACCAGTCCGTCTATGGATTCCGGGGCGCAAGACCAGAGATCATGCAGCAGTTTCGCAAGGATTTTTCAAGTTGTGAGATTGTGTACCTCGGAGAAAATTACCGCTCCGATTACCGGATCGTGCAGGCGGCAACGCAGGTAATTGAGAAGAACCAGACGCGATATAAGAAGCAGTTAAAAGCAGTTTCAAAAGAACCTGGGATTGTACAGATGCATACCGTGAAGGATGAGGCGGAGGAAAACGAGTGTATCATACGGCGTATTCGGGAACAGTATCAGGCTGGAATCGCATATGAAAAACAAGCGGTGTTGTACCGGACAAATTTACAGCCGCGTCGGCTTGCCTATAAGCTCAATCAATATAATATCCCATATACGTTGAGTGATGCATTGCCGAATCTGTTTGACCATTTTGCAGTGCGGTATGTGCTGGATTATATGCGGATTGCGATGGGCGATACCTCGCGGGCGACATTTTTAAGAATCATAAATAAACCGTCGCGCTATATCAGCCGGGACGCCTTGCTTGAAGATCCGGTTGATTATGATAAGCTGCGGTTTCGGCTCCGCAATAAGGAGTCCGTCGTCGAGAATCTGGATAAGCTGATGGCAGATGTAAAGATGCTTCGGAAGCTGCGTCCGTATCCGGCACTCAATTTCATACGGAATTTTATCGGTTATGACACGTATATTAAGGATTACGCGGAATACCGCCAGCTTGATGCATCGGAGATGTATGAGGTTTTAGATGAATTTGGATATATGATTAAAGATATGGAAAGCTACGCGGAGCTTTTTACATTTATAGATGAATACAAAGAGCAGCTTGCGAGACAGCAGGAGAAGAACCGGATGCGGAAGGGTGTCAATCTTATGACGATGCACAGTGCGAAGGGATTGGAATTTGACACGGTGTACATTCTCGATGCAGTGGAAGAGATTACGCCGTATAAAAAGGCAAAAACGGCAGCGGAACTCGAAGAGGAACGGCGGATGTTTTATGTGGCGATGACGCGGGCAAGACATGCGCTGCATATCTATGTACCGAGAACAATCGCAGGAAAGGCAAAAGATAAGAGCCGGTTTGTGGAGGATATTACATGGCAAAAGGAATCTTAAAAAAGGGAAAACTGGTTATGGCGCTTGCGGCGATTGGAAGCTGTCTGTGCCTGATTGGCTGTGCAGCAAAGGAAGATGCAACCGAAGCGGTAAATTATGCATCGGAGGATTCTTCCCTGACGTATGCAGTACATACGGAACTGGACGGACATGCGATAGAACTTCCGCAATTTACATCGACGCATGACAGTGCGGTGATCGAAGAATTGAATCAGGACATCATGGATGGACCGGGGGCAATTTATGAGAAAGACAAAGATGGAAAAGAGATCATCCCGGAGATCCGCACAACGGAATATAGCACGAATCAGTATTTACAAGTGGTTGTACGCTATGTCGAGTATCCGCTCGTCGGCGGCTATGGAGATATTGCAAGCTACAATTATGACCGGATTCAGGATAAGAAAATTACGCTCACAGATGCACTTGTGAAGAAAGAAACGACGCTCGATGATGTGCGGCAGATGGTAATTGACAGTTGTTTACGGATGAAAAAACTGTCAGACAAAGAAACATCCATCTACGGTGTGACAGTAGATGGATTTTCATTGGATGCAAATGATAATTGTACATTTTATGGAAATGTCGATCTGTGTCTGAACGGAACGACGCAGTGGTCATACATTTACAGCTTCCAGTTTGAAACACAGACAGTGGAAATCTATGACCTTACAGAATAGAGAAGCTTACATATCTTCGTAGGCTTCGTTATCTAAAAGCTCGTCGAACGCATCGGCAACGATCTCGTATTCCTCTTCGGAATCGATCATGCCAAGTTCGACGTCGTCGCCTTCCTTCTCTGTGTAACGGTAGAGGAAGACGTCGTCTTCTTCGTAGCCTTCTATGACTTTGTCCGGAAGCAATGCGATATACTGCTGACCTTCGACTGGGAAGATGGCAATGACACTGCAATGAAGCTCTGTGCCATCATCTAACACCATGTCTACATAGTCATCGTCGTCGGTATTATCGGTTGAAAATGATCTGTTTTTATCGTCCATAGTATGAATCTCCTTTACATTTTTTTGATTTTGTATTGAAAAAGAAAAATCCTTGTCTATAATAGTTTAAGGGAATTTGTATCATAGGTCAACTATAAAATAAGGGAAAGAGAAAAAGGAAAGAAACGTGAAACAGGTATTACAGTATTTCAAGAATTACAAATGGAAAGCAATTTTAGCACCATTATTCAAGATGTTAGAAGCGGCCTTTGAGCTTTTGGTACCGCTCGTTATGGCGGCAATCATTGATAATGGTATTGCAGGAAATGACAAGCCATATATTTATAAGATGGCATTTGTCATGGTTGGACTCGGCGTAATTGGACTTGGATGTTCCATCACAGCGCAGTATTTTTCAGCGAAGACGGCAATGGGAATCGGAAAGGAAATCCGGTATGATCTGTTCAAGCATATCGAGACACTTTCCTATACAGAGATCGATAAGCTCGGTAGTGCGACACTTATCACACGTATGACGAGTGATGTCAATCAGGTACAGACGGGAATCAATATGTTCCTGCGTCTGTTTATGCGTTCACCGTTTATCGTATTCGGTGCAACGATCATGGCGTTTTCTGTGAATGCGAAGGCATCGCGTGTGTTCTTCATCACGCTTCCGGTTCTGATCGTGATCGTATTTGGAATCATGCTTGTTTCGATTCCTTTGTATAAGAAAGTACAGAGCAAGCTTGACACAGTAACATTGAAATCCAGAGAGAATCTGTCCGGTGTGCGTGTCATCCGTGCATTTAACCAGGAGAAGAAGGAAAAGGAAGAGTTTGCCGAGGTAACGGAAGCTCTGACGAAAGGACAGCTTTTCGTCGGAAAGATTTCTTCTTTCTTAAATCCGCTGACCTACGCAGTCATTAACCTGTCGATTGTAGCCCTGATCTGGGGCGGCGCAAAGCAGGTAGATCTCGGTATTTTAAAGCAGGGACAAGTATATGCGCTTGTAAACTACATGTCACAGATTCTGATTGAGCTTGTGAAGCTTGCAAATCTGATTATTACAGAGACAAAGGCAGTTGCCTGTGCGAACCGTCTCGGTGCGATCTTCGAGACGACAAGCAGCCAGATATATGAGACTGCACCCGTGGAAGCAGCCGGCGGTACAGCGATTCCGAAGGTGGAGTTTGTCGATGCAGGTCTCACGTATGCGGAGGCAAAGGAATCTTCTATCGAGGGCTTATCGCTGAAGGTAAAACGTGGCGAGACGATTGGTATTATCGGAGGTACCGGCTCTGGTAAGTCCACACTTGTGAATCTGATCCCACGTTTCTATGACTGTACGCAGGGAAGCATCAAGATCGACGGTGTGGATGTAAAAGAATATCCGAAGGAACAGTTGATTGAAAAGATTGGTGTCGTTCCACAGAAGGCAGTGCTGTTTTCTGGAACGATCGCAGATAATATCCGCTGGGGCAAGGAAGATGCAACGAACGAGGAGATCGAGGAAGCGCTTTCGATTGCACAGGCGGAGGATTTTGTGCAGCAGAAGGACGGAGGTATCGGGTTTATGCTGAACCAGGGTGGTAAGAACCTGTCCGGTGGACAGAAGCAGAGACTGACGATCGCGCGTGCGCTTGTGAAAAAGCCGGAGATCCTGATTCTTGATGACAGTTCTTCCGCACTTGACTATGCGACGGATGCCGCTCTCCGGAAAGCAATCAAGGAGAAGACCGATCACACAACCGTATTCCTTGTATCGCAGCGTGCATCATCCATTATGTATGCAGATAAAATCGTCGTTTTGGACGATGGTAAGATCGCAGGCATTGGCAATCATGATACATTGATGAAGGATTGTCCGGTATATCAGGAGATCTACGCATCCCAGAACAAGGAGGTGAAGGCAGATGTCTAAGGATAAGAAAAAGAAGCTGCAGGGCTTTGATAAAGCTGTGTTGAAGCGTGTATTGACACACATCAAGAAATACCGTATTCTGGTCATCCTTTCGTTTGTCTGTGCGATGATCACTGTTGCCTCTACCTTGTATGCACCGATTCTGACCGGTGATGCAATCGACTTAATCGTCGGAAAAGGTCTGGTTGATTTCGATGGAATCAAGGACATCATCTATACATTTTTGATGGTAACCGTTGTGACAGTGATTTCACAGTGGTTTATGAATATTATTAACAATCATATCACGTATTCCGTTGTGCGGGATATCCGCATCGAAGTGTTTAATCATATGGAGGAGCTTCCGCTTTCTTATATTGATTCGCACAAACATGGCGATATCGTGAGCCGTATCGTGTCAGATATCGATCAGTTTGCAGACGGACTTCTGATGGGATTTACACAGCTGTTCACCGGAATCGTAACGATTCTTGCAACGCTTGGATTTATGATAGCTGTAAATGTACCAATCGCGCTGGTTGTAATTGTATTGACGCCACTTTCCCTGTTTGTGGCATCGTTTATTGCGAAGCGTACGTATCATCTGTTCCACCAGCAGTCAGAGACACGTGGTGAGATCACAGCACTGGTCGACGAGATGGTCGGACAGCAGAAGATCGTGCAGGCATTTGGCTATGAGGATGATGCACTCGATCGCTTCGAGGAGATCAATAATCGTCTGGAGAAAGACAGCATGTCAGCAACGTTTTATTCGTCACTGGTCAATCCATGTACGAGATTTGTCAACAACCTTGTATATGCGGCAGTCGGTATCATCGGTGCCATTTCCGCGATTATGACCGGATTTACTGTTGGACAGCTTACATGCTTCCTCAGTTATGCGAACCAGTATACAAAACCATTTAACGAGATATCAAACGTCATCACCGAGCTTCAGAATGCGATGGCTTGTGCCGGTCGTGTGTTTGAGCTTCTGGATGAGACACCACAGGTACCGGAGAAGGAGAACGCCCATGTATTAACGGATACGAAGGGTGCAATCGAGATTAAGGATGTGAATTTCTCCTATGTGAAAGATAAGACACTTATCACGAATCTGAACCTCTCTGTAAAGCCGGGTATGCGTGTGGCAATCGTCGGACCAACCGGATGTGGAAAGAGTACACTTATCAATCTGCTGATGCGGTTTTACGATGTGGATACCGGTTCCATCTCGGTTGATGGTACAGATATCCGGGATATGACAAGAGACAGCCTGCGCCAGAATTATGGTATGGTATTGCAGGAGACATGGTTAAAGAGCGGTACGATCCGTGAGAACATTGCATACGGAAAGCCGGATGCTACCGATGAGGAGATCGTACAGGCAGCGAAGCTTGCACATTCTGACAGCTTCATCCGCCGTCTGCCACAGGGCTATGACACGGTGATCGCTGAGGATGGCGGCAATCTTTCACAGGGTCAGAAACAGCTTTTGTGTATCACACGGGTGATGCTGTTATTGCCGCCGATGCTTATATTAGATGAGGCGACTTCTTCCATTGATACACGTACGGAGATCCGGATCCAGAAGGCATTTAACCGTATGATGCAGGGCAGAACGAGCTTTATTGTTGCACACAGATTGTCAACAATCCGCGAGGCAGATGTAATCTTAGTTATGAAGGATGGAAATATCATCGAGAAGGGAAACCACGACCAGCTTATGGCACAGAATGGCTTCTACACGAATCTGTACAATTCACAGTTTGCACACTAAGCTTTTGCTTGACAAACCGCGGATTGCATGACATATTTGAAAAAGAAAAATGGAACGATCGCAGGAGGAACAAACAGGTATGAAGATTTTTAATACACTCACCAGACATAAGGATGAATTTCATCCGATCAACGAGGGCAAGGTAGGTATCTATGTCTGTGGACCAACCGTATATGACTATATTCACATCGGAAATGCAAGACCGATGATCGTGTTTGATACATTGCGCAGATATTTTGAGTACAAGGGCTATGAAGTAAACTATGTGTCAAACTTTACCGATGTCGATGACAAGATCATCAAGCGCGCGAATGAAGAAGGTGTGGATGCGTCTGTGATTTCCGAGCGCTACATCGCAGAGTGCAAGAAGGATATGGCAGCGCTTCATGTAGAAGAAGCAACGACACATCCGCAGGCAACGAAGGAAATCCCGGACATGATCGCAATGGTAGAGACGCTGATTGAGAAGGGCTATGCATACGAAGTAAATGGAACCGTATATTTCCGTACGAGAAAGTTCTCTGATTATGGTAAGCTTTCTAAGAAGAATATTGACGATCTGCGTGCCGGAAACCGTGAACTTCTTGTATCCGGTGAGGATGAGAAGGAAGATCCGCTTGATTTTGTACTCTGGAAGCCGAAGAAGGAAGGCGAGCCATCATGGCCATCTCCTTGGGGCGATGGAAGACCAGGCTGGCATCTGGAGTGTTCGGTTATGTCGAAGAAATACATTGGCGATGTTATCGATATTCATGCCGGTGGTGAGGATCTGATCTTCCCGCACCATGAAAATGAGATTGCACAGAGTGAGGCAGCCAACGATACCGAGTTTGCACGTTACTGGATGCACAATGGATTCCTGAAGATTAACAACGAGAAGATGTCCAAGTCACTTGGAAACTTCTTCACGGTAAGAGAGATTGGAGAAAAGTACGATCTGCAGGTCATCCGTTTCTTCATGCTTTCCGCACATTACAGAAGTCCGCTTAATTTCTCATCAGAGCTTGTGGAAAGCTCTAAGAACGGACTGGACAGAATCCGCACATCAGCATCAAAGGTAGAGGAAGCAATCAACAACAGTACAGTTGCAGATATGACCGAGGCAGAGACAAAGCTGGCAGAGGAGATTCCAGCGTTTGTAAAACGCTATGAAGATGCGATGGAAGATGACTTAAATACAGCCGATGCGATTTCTGTTATCTTTGAGCTTGTAAAATTTGCAAACACAAATGTCGAGGCTGGTGTAACAAGCAAGGCATTTGCGCAGAAGATCTATGATACGATGAAACAGCTGATGGATATTCTTGGTATTGATATCAAGGAGCAGGAGGTGCTTTTAGACGAGGAGATCGAGAATCTGATCGAGGAACGTCAGGCAGCCAGAAAGGCAAAGAACTTTGCGAGAGCGGATGAAATCCGTGATCTGCTCACAGAGAAGGGAATCATTCTGGAGGATACCAGAGAAGGTGTAAGATGGAAGAGAGCGTAAAGACCGAACAGGTAAATGCATATCAGTACTCGCCACTTGCGCTTGCGTATATGGGTGACAGTATATTGGATCTGCTTGTGAAGAAATATTTTGTCACACATTCCAATATGCAGCCGCATAAGTATCATGTGGAGGTCAGCAAGATCGTTAAGGCGGTGAATCAGGCAGATTATATCGATCAGATCATGGAAGAACTGTCAGAGGATGAGCTGGATGTCTACAAGCGTGGCAGAAATACGAATACTCATTCCAAGGCGAAGAATGCCACGATGGGACAGTACCGCAAAGCAACGGGATTAGAAGCCCTGTATGGATATCTGTATCTGAAAGGGGATATGGAACGACTGCAGTATTTTGTGAATGGTATGATTAAACAGTATCTCGCGGGCAAAGAACAGTAAAGGAAAACAAAATGAGTGAGAATAAGAATATTATAAATGAACAGGAACCGCAGGACGACCATATGATTGAAGGCAGAAATGCGGTGTTAGAGGCGTTTCGTGCCGGAAAAACAATCGACAAGCTGTATATTCAGGATGGTCTGCGCGATGGCGTGATTTCATCCATCTTACGTGATGCGAAGAAAAAAGATGTGATCGTAAATTTTGTGAGCAAGGAAAAGCTTGATCAGATGTCTCCAGACCGGAAGCATCAGGGTGTGATGGCAATTACAGCGGCATTTTCATATGCGGAAGTGGATGATATCTTAGAAAAAGCAAAGGAAAAGGGCGAGGATCCGTTTATCTTTATTTTAGATGAGATTGAGGATCCGCATAACTTAGGTGCGATTATCCGTACTGCAAATCTGTGTGGGGCACATGGCGTGATCATTCCGAAGCGCCGGGCAGTCGGACTGACTGCAACGGTAGTCAAGGCTTCGGCAGGTGCAATCCACTATACACCAGTTGCCAAGGTGACAAATATTGTAAGAACAATTGAAGAACTTAAAGAAAAAGGCGTGATAGTTGCCGATTTAAAGGCAGCGTTAACCGAGCATCGCGAGCTTTTTGAGCGATACTACATGCAAAAGGCGGTCAAAGCTGACGAAAATCGGTTAACCGCACAGCATGCGGCCAAGGTTACGAGCGGTGCTTTGATTTATATCCCGGAGAACACGATTATCGAAAAGCCGATTACGACCTATTTTATTCAGGATGCGACAAAAGCCGAGGATTACGTGCACCATGTATTGCTGATTGCTGATTCCTGCAGCGAGGTTTCATATCTTGAAAACTTGTTGACGGTCGGAAACAACGAAACAACAGCGAACATCATCGTTGAAGTAATCGCTCGTCCTGGTTCGCACGTTAAGTTTGCAAGCTTTGATCGTTTGGGCGAAAATACGACCACGTATCTTAATCGTCGCGGATATCTTGAACAAGACGCCAAAATCGACTGGTCAATGGGGATGATGAACGACGGCAATATCGTTGGCGATTTTGATTCTGATTTGATCGGGAACGGATCGCATGCAGAGGTCAAGGTTGTTGCGATTACGACCGGCAAACAAGTTCAAGGAATCGACACGCGCGTTACGAACTATGGTAAGCATTCCATTGGTCATATTTTACAGCACGGTGTTATCCTGGCTAAATCATCATTGATTTTTAACGGCATCGGTCACATTATTCATGGACTGTCTCTTATACACATCTGACGCTGCCGACGATCGCATAAG
>ENA-OYXZ01000430-OYXZ01000430.1-human-gut-metagenome-genome-assembly--contig:-NODE-430-length-18821-cov-5.777257_pt1 | contig 18821 bp, 11 predicted proteins | sample MGYA00243975_ERZ653432 | MGnify/ENA primary metagenome ERZ653432 (study PRJEB26926, sample SAMN06164954) | human gut metagenome | biome: ENVO:00009003; feature: ENVO:2100002; material: ENVO:00002003...
AAGCCGACATTCCCATGCAGCGCAGAGAGTGCCATCGCTTCTGTGAAAAAATGGGCTGGACGATTGTTCACGAGGAACAGGAGGATGGCGTGTCTGGGCATAAGGTTAGAGCCGAAAACCGGGACAAGCTGCAAATCATCAAGGAGCGCGCCAAGCAGGGGAAATTCGATATTCTGCTTGTGTTCATGTTTGACCGTATCGGGCGTATCGCTGACGAAACGCCTTTCGTGGTGGAATGGTTTGTTAAGAACGGCATCCGGGTCTGGAGTACGCAGGAGGGTGAGCAGCGTTTTGATAATCACACGGACAAGCTCACCAACTACATCCGCTTTTGGCAGGCTGACGGTGAAAGCGAAAAAACTTCAATACGCACAAAAACCGCTCTCGGCCAGCTCGTCGAGGACGGCGGTTTCAAGGGCGGCCTTGCTCCTTACGGATATGACCTTGTAAAGAGTGGGCGCTTCAATAAACGCAAGCACGAGGTTTTTGAGCTGGCTGTCAACGAGGCCGAGGCCGCTGTGGTACGGATTATCTTTGACAAATATGTGCATGAGGGTTTCGGCGCTCAACGGATCGCCACCTACTTAAATGACCTTGGCTATCGGGCGAGAACGGGTAAAATGTGGCACCACGCCAGCATCCGGGGTATCATTTGCAATCTGACATATACCGGGGTGCTTCGCAGCGGCGAAAGCCGCTCCCAAACGCTGCCCCATTTGCAGATCATAGCGCCGGAGCTGTTTGAGGCCGCACAGCACATTCGTACCTCCCGCGCCAACTCCGCCGAACAAGAACGGCGTGTACCGCTGAATACCCGTGGTCAGTCCTTGTTGGCCGGGAATGTCTTTTGCGGACATTGTGGCTCCCGGCTGGCGCTCACCACCAACGGCAAGGCTTATCCGTGCAAGGAAGATGCTCACCGCATTGTAAAGCGTGTGCGGTATATCTGCTACGGCAAGACCCGTAAACAAACCGAGTGTGACGGGCAGACTGGCTACACGGCACATATCCTTGACGGTATCATTGATAAGGTGGTGCGGCAGATCTTTGAGCGGATGAAAGCGATTCCCAAAAGTGAAATCGTCAATATCCGCTACCGTGAAAAGATGGAAGAACGGAAGGCACTTCTCAAAAGTGCAAAATCTGACTATGCCAAAGCTGCCGCTGAGCTTGATACTCTCCGAGCGGAGGTCATTAAATCCCTCCGGGGCGAAAGTGCTTTTCCGCAGGACTTGCTTAGTTCTCTGATCTCTGACTGTGAGACAAAATGTCTCGAAGTTCAGCATACTATGGAGGCAGCGCAGGCGGCCTACGACGAGGGGCAGGCCATGCTGGACACCTTAAACGCTCAGTACGACGATATTATCTCATGGGCGGATATGTACGACAGCGCCAGCATGGAGTCAAAGAAAATGATCGTGAGCTGCCTGATCCGGCGTGTGGAGGTGTATCGGGACTATCGGCTGCATATCGACTTCAACATTGACTTTGAGCAGTTCAGCGCTGGGCTGGACATTTCGGCAATCGCCGCATAAGAAAAGCCCGCTTCAAAAGAGAAGTGGGCATAAAACAAAAAACTCGCTTTTTTCAAAGCAAGTCTTTATTAAGAATACTCAGCGCACCCGTTTGGTGGAGATAAGCGGGATCGAACCGCTGACCTCTTGAATGCCATTCAAGCGCTCTCCCAGCTGAGCTATACCCCCGTATAAGGGGTGCGCTGAGTAATTTCTTATTCAATTAGTGCGGGGGTTGTTTACCGCTTCAACCGGGCTCCCAGCTGAGCTATACCCCCGTGGAACCGGAACCCCTTGATTTTACTGGACTTCCGGGATATTAACTTTTTAGATGCCGCGTTGCGATTGCGGGTTGCTTCACTGGTGACTTGCTCTCCCAGGTTAGCTATACCCCATAGGTCATATTGCCAAACATCTTCATTGATGCACTAATCAACACCAAGAGAGTTGATTATATAAATACTGCGCACAAACTTTCTCCTGTAATCCTGTGTTATACAGTTTTTAGAGATAAAGCCTTATAAAAAATGATCTTCAACAATGCGATTGAGCTGAGCAGATATTTCTGAAAAGTTCCTATTCAAATCAAGTGTTTTCACACTGATTTGATTACCGCTCATCCGATAGCGGTTGTCCGGCTGGATTGCTTCGTCTGTTGCGGCATACAGAAGCATGCCGGATACCTGATGCGGTTCGTTGCCGAACTCCGCCGCTTTGTTCTTCACATAGGTGAAAATCTGATACAGATTACCGGAATGCAAGGTATGCACATCATACTGAGCTTGCGTGGTGTGTGTATAGTACTTGGCATCAATGATGAGGACCTCATTGCCTCTGGTCAGCATAATGTCGCTTTGCATGACCGGAAGCATGGTGCCAATTCCATCGTCCAACGCCCACGGAATCTGAGATGCCGTTGCCGTTACCTGTGGACATTCCTTGGCGTAATACTCCAGTATAAATTTCTCATACAGTCGGTTCATGCGCTGCTCGTCGATGAAGGAAGCCAGTCGGTAATCGCCGGAGTCCGAGGTCAACAGCATTCCTTCGAGGATCAGTTGGCACAAACTAATGAGCATACGATAGGTATTGTTGTTCCGTTGAAATCGAATGGCTGACCAGCGGATCGCGGTGGGGTCGATTGTGTCAACATTCGAGAAAAATAACATTTCCTTTTTCAAATCGCTTTTGTACGCTTGATCCACCCTTGCATGACACAGCAAGAGCATGACCGTTGTTTTGAGAATCTGATTCAGCAGATTGTTTTCGGACAGCTCGTCATATTCACAGGTCAATACCTGCCTCCTTGCGAGGCGGTTTTGTATCGTTCCGGGTATGTCAATTTTGCCGCGAACAGCAGTGACCGTCTCCTTTTGGTTCAGATACTCACGGTAAAGGCCCTGTTTCAGCTGTCTACCGATACCCTTTGCAAGAATCGCAGCAAACAGGTTATGTATGTTCTCAAACTCTTCAGTAGCAATATCCTCATAGCCGCCCTGATTCAGAATTGTGAAGGCATACGAAAGCATATAGTATATGTTTTTTATGAAGATGCTTTTATCTTTGATCATTGAAACATACCCTGCAAAATATTTTCCCAACGTCGGAGTTTACTTGTATCATCAAACCAGTACTCACTAAGCATTGGCAGAATGTCATAATCAACGATGGAGTGCAGCCATTCGTCCGTACAGACATCTTTGCCGCAAAAATAGCTGTGACCAATACAAAAGCCTTTGCCCAAAGATTTATCTGCGGCAATTTCGCGGTTCAACTCCTTCACCTTGGACACCAGTTCGTTCAGCGTTTCATTACTCAGCCCATTCTGATAATGGATGAAGCCCTCGGAATCAAACCCCGGTTCGATCTCGAAGAAGCTGAAACGGCGGCGGAGCGCGTAATCGATCATGGCAAGACTGCGGTCTGCCGTGTTCATCATACCGATGATATATAGATTTTTGGGAACGGAGAAAGGAAGTCCGTTGTACGCCAGCGTTGCCTTGATGCCACGGTAATCCCTTTCAATCAACATAAGCAGTTCACCAAAAATTTTGCTCATATTGCCACGGTTGATCTCATCAATAATGAAGAAAAACTCCTTGTCTGGCTGGTTGGAAGCTTTCTGGCAAAACCGATAGAAGATTCCGTATTTCAATTCAAAGCTATCCTCTACAGGCTTGTAGCCCATCACAAAATCTTCATAGGAATAATTCTGATGGAACTGGACGAACTCGATGCGGCTGTCATCCTTCTCCTCCATCATAGACCATGCCAGACGCCTTGCGGCGAAAGTCTTGCCGACGCCGGGAGCGCCCTGCAGAATGATGTTCTTCTTATTGCGCAGAACGGCCACAAGGTTCTCGTAGCGCTTTTCGCTCATATACACTTCATCCAGAAAATCGCTTTTTGTGTAAGCATCGATGGATGCCTCCGCGGTAATCGGGTTTTCTTCCCGAATCATATCGAGGATGAAGTCGTATTCGCCTCGGGTGAGCTTGAACAGGCTGCCCTGCGGATTCTGGAAATACTCCATGCGCTCCAGTTCCGGGCATTCCTTCAGCGTTGTATAGTCAATGGGGGAGGTCAAGCCTTCTATTTTTTCAAAGAACAGCTTTTCGCCGTTCTGTTCTGCGCTGATACGGCCAATTGCTACAATCTGCTTTACCGGATTGGATTCATAGCCAATGATCATGTCGCCAACTTTCGCATCCAGGAAGTTCTGGAAAATACGCCGCTTGTTCCCGTTTTCATTGTAAAGCGTATAGGACTGCACCTCTCCGACAGCAATGTCGGAAAAGCTCCAGATTCTCGGATTCGCATTCAACCACCAATAGCCATGGTCTTCTTCGGGAGTGGCAACTGCATACAGTTCAATATTACTCAAATCTGTCTGATCAAGTGCTTCAGAAAGTTCATCTCTCAGTTTCCAAATAAAGCTGCCATCCTCGCCTTTGTCTGTATCACGCCCAGTGTAAAGGACCGTCCACCATTGTGTGGAGCCATCTTCTCTTGTTGCTGGCTTGATTCCGGCGGCTTCACAAACACGATGAGCCAGTGCAACAGAACCTGAATTATAGAAGTTTTTTGTCTCACCATATTTGACCGCGAGTTGTGTGCAGGAAGACTGACCACCATAGTCTTTGATCCGCTTCATAATTTCAAGTGCACTGGTAGTGAAAATAGCTCCATCCTTTAAGAGCTTTTTCCAATCTTCGATGGTAAGACCAGGATTATAATCGGTACCGTACCATTCGGTGGTAGCTTCAGCATTCTCATCCTGCTGAGAGTAAAATCTGCTAATATAAAATCCCACATCGATGGTCAATGTTTTGAGTTCAGGGTCGGGATAGCAAGTGTCCGTCAGCTGTGACCGAAACAGATTGACGAGCTCTGTGTCCTCTTTGAGGGCAAGGCTGATTTCGTCATAGAGCCGCAGAAAGTTGTGGATATTGTCTGCGTAAGCACCCTTTTTGAAGCGGTAATCAGTCTCAAGCTCGTTTGCAACATTTTTCACCTCACCGAACTTATAGATATAATACTTATCCGGGTAACGCAACCAAAGATAAGTGCTGATAGCATTTTCATACTGGTAGTGCTGCGCGACACCGTTCCCGTATCTCTCCAACAAGATGGAAGACTGCAATTTGAAGGCATTTATGCGCTCATACACATCCTTGTTCTCGTCAAACAAGGCAATAAACATTGCCCGGACCTCTTCCGGTGCCGCTCTGGAAAAACTTACAATCATGCGTCTCGGGAAATTGTTAATGGAAGCCAGCAAATTGAAGGTTTTATCGAGGGAACGGCTCAGCATTTCAGGAAAATTTTGAGCGTTCACGTCCCAATTGTCCTGAAACCATTTGACAGCTTCCCATTTGTATTTTTCGTTGCCCCACTGCGTGGAGACAAAATTCTGCTTGTAGTGCGCCAGTACATCTTTCAATCGAAACTTGTCAAACATGATGCTACCCCTTTATGCCTCTCTCAGGCTTTTATAAATCTCGTCTGTAAAGATACCAAGAACCTGTCGCTTGATCTCATCGTTGCTGAGAAGAAGCGAGAAGAAATCCTGATTCTGCTCCAAGCCCTCAATCAGTGCATCGTCAATGTCATCAAAATACGAAAATTCAAAATCTTTGACGGTATTATTCCGCGCGCTGGTTTTCAGCTTGTCAGACTTCAGCAGAATATCCCGAATCTGCAGCATCGCTTTGACCGCCACATCGTTATCGTAGGCTTTTCCTGTGCGACTGTTGATCTCCGCAATAATCTGGGAAAGCCGTTCTTCTTTTGCTTCGGTCAGGCCAAAACTCTCAGTGGTCGGCAGCTTTACCATAGGCTGTGCGACAAGGTTTGGAGTTGTATGTTCCTCTGCCTTTTTCTGAACAAAATTGGTAGCCTTGATTTTACCGTCCAGATTATATCCGCCGCCCGGATGCTTGATATTGATGTAAGCCAGCAAATAAGTGATGAAGTTATATTTCTTGTGTAGGTCGGTATCCTCAAAGCAGGACACCTGCAGCAGAAACTCATAAAATCGGACGAAATGGCGCATCATGGACACGATCTCATGCTGCTTGATAAGCTCGTATTGCTCGATCCTATTTTTTGCCCGCTTGAAGTAGAACGTCAACTTCTGCTTATCCTTCGAGGAGATATTTCCCTTGTAGAACAGTTCGTTGGCCTTTTCAATATCATCAGGATCAAGAATGGTGTACGCATCGATCTGTGCCTCCAAATCGTAGATCGCCGTCGGCGTTACGGAAGCGGAAAGCAAGGTGGTCGTATAGTACGGTGCGAACGCAGCCTTGATATCCTCGTATGTATTCACAAAGTCCAGCACAAAGGTTTTCTTCTCAAACGGTGGGCAGATACGGTTCAATCTGGAAAGTGTCTGAACCGCGGAAACGCCCTTCAGCTTCTTGAGAACATACATGGCGCAGAGCTTCGGCTGGTCGAACCCGGTCTGGTACTTGTTAGCAACCAAAAGCACCTGGTACTCGTCCTTGTCAAATTCCTTTGTCAGCCGATCCTCCGGGAAGCCGTTTATGGAAGCCTCTGAGTATTCGGTGTCATCGTCCGGCAGCTTCACCTTACCGGAGAAAGCGACCAACGCCTTAATGTCGGTGTAGCCTTTTTTCTGAGTGTAATTCTCGAATGCCTGACGGTATTTAACCGCACCCTGTCGGGAAGCGGTGATGACCATCGCCTTTGCCATACCGCCGAGTTCCGGCATAACCGTTGTGCGGAAATGCTCCACGATGACCTCCACACGCTGTGCAATATTCGTTTCGTGCAGCTCCACAAAACGGGCAATCTGCCTTTTGGCATCAGCAGTCTTGCAGCGGGGATCTTCTTCGATTTCCTTGTTCAGCTGATAGAAGGTATCGTAAGTGGTGTAGTTCTGAAGCACGTCCAGAATAAATCCTTCCTCGATGGCCTGCTTCATAGAGTAGATGTGAAATGCCTCTCGCTGCCCTTTGGTGTTCAGCCGACCGAACAGCTGAATCGTTGTGGGTTTGGGCGTGGCGGTGAACGCAAACATGGAGACGTTGGCTTGTTTGCCATTGCGGCGGATCTCGTCCGTGATCATGTCTTCCACATCGCCGCTCTCCTGCTCACCGGAGCCCAGCGACATGGTGACTGCCGCCATATCCTTACCGGCTGTGGAAGAATGCGCCTCGTCGATGATAACGGCGAATCGCTTGCCGTTCAGCCCTGCAACACTGTCCACGATGTACGGGAATTTCTGAATCGTGGTCGCAATGATCTTTGTGTTGCCGTTCAGGGCAATTGCAAGGTCAGCGGAATTACATTTATCGTCCATCACTCGGATAAGCCCGGCTTTGTGCTCCATACCCATAATGGCTTTCTGAAGCTGCCGATCAACGACAACACGATCAGTGACGATGACGACATTATCAAAGATGATCTTATTATCCGCATCATGCAGCGAAGTGAGTCGGTGCGCCAACCATGCGATAGAGTTCGTTTTGCCGGAGCCTGCGCTATGCTGGATCAGATAATTCTGCGTAGAGCCATTCTCACGCACATCTGCCAGCAGCTTGCGGATCACATCCAGTTGATGATATCGTGGAAAGATGATGTTTTCGGACTTCTTCGTTTTTCCGGTCAGCTCATCCTTGCTTTCCTTCGTTTCGATGAAGATGAACTTGCTGATGAGGTCGAGGACAGTATCCTTTTTCAGAATATCCTCCCACATATAGGAGACACTGTACTTGTCTTTGAAGGTGGGGTTACCCGCACCGGCATTGACGCCTTCGCCGTTGCCCATGTTGAATGGCAGGAAAAAGGTAGAGTTTCCGGCAAGCTTGGTGGTCATATAGACCTGCTCCAGATCCATCGCAAAGTTCACAAGGCATCCAGCCTTAAAGCGGAACAGTCTGGTGTTCGGGTCACGATCAACACGGTACTGATAAATGGCATCTTGGTACGACTGACCGGCGGCATTGCATTTCAGCTCAAAAGACATGATGGCAATGCCATTCAGGAAGATGACCAGGTCAACACGCTCATCATCGCTTGCCCAGACCTCCTCCATAACGGAGAAAATATTCTTCTCGTACCTTGCCAGCAGTTCCCGGTTAAAGGTGGTAGCGGGCTTGGTGTACATAAGCTCCAGCTTCATATTGGAGATTTCAATGCCATGCTTCAGCACATCCAGCAGACTGCCGCGCGCTTTTGTGACCTCAGCATTGATGAAGCTGACAAGGGTGTCCTCCAGGTCGGCTTTGTAGATTTTGCGGAGCGCCGCCATCTCATCTGACTGGGTGTCGTTCAGAAACTGAAACAGCAGCTCTCTGTCCATAGCAAAGAGGCGGTCATAGCTTGTTGCCTTGCGGACGATGTAACCATTGTCCTGCGAGAGTCTGTCCATGATGAAATGCTGATATTCTTTTTCGGAGAGAATACTTGTCATTTCTTTCGTTCCTCCTTGTGCCGCTTTTGTATGGCTGCAACCGCTTTTGGATTGAAATGTGCATGGCGAATCAAGTGATATCCATCCTCATCGGCGTAAAGCACATGTTGCGGTTGATTGTTGTTCGACACTTGAATTTCAACCCATCTACGTTCTGGATGTTGCGAGGAGCCAATTGTGAAAACAACTGCTCCGTTTTTCTCAATCACATCCAAAGCTGCATTGTATTCGTCTCGTGCAATGGTATAATCCACATCAAACAGATTTGCAAAAGCGGCTGTAGCATGAGCCAAGCTGTCGAACTCGGCATCCTTTGTCTTAGCCAATTTAAAATCTGCTTCCGCAACGAGCAAAGCTGCGCCCCAGAACTCAGATTTTATGAATTCAACCTTCATGAGACGGGCACCTCCTTCTTGCCGGTTACATACTCGAAAATCAGAGATTTTTTGTATTCGTCGAGTGTTGCAAGCTGTGCTTCTTTATCAGCGATAACAGCGTCTGCTTTTGAAAGTACTGAATCAATGTGCTTTACGATGGCATTCTGCTCATCCAGCGGCGGTACCGGATAGGAAAGCTCTGCCAGCTTGTTCCACCGAAGGTCACAGGAGCGCACACGAATGCCGGTCGCCAAAGCAAGGAACACATCGCTGTAAGCCATACTGCGAAGATAATACATGATGTATCGCTTGCATTGATCGGTATCCAGCACATTGAGCACCGGAGAAGCCTTACCGCGTGAATCAGAGATGCCGATAGCACCAGCAAAGCCGTCCATACCGTGAACAACCAAGTCGCCAACATCGATGCCTTGATATCCGATTTCCTTGTCGGACATTGTAAATCCGTCCTCACGGCGATTGCTTCTGAGAGTGACCTCACCATCACGGAAACAAGTGATTACACCGTCATTCTCACGCACGGGCTTCTGCATATAGCGAAGAATGTACTTGCCACGGATAACGCCCCAGTGAGCTGGCATATCGCCAATCCACTGGATTCCGCTGTCCCTCATCTCCGCATCCGGGTTCAGCCCCTTTGTGACGGTTTCGGTGATGACAGACCGCTTGTACTGCTCCAGTGTGTCGATCTGGGTCTGTATATCGGTGGTCAGCGCATCAATTTCGGCACATTTAGCATCAAGGAAATCGGCAATGCGGTGTTGTTCATCCGTTGGAGGAACAATTACAGGGATTGCCCCCAGCTGATCCTCTGTCAATGAATGACGAAGGTTTTTTGATAAATGAAGCAGTGTCTTGTCGTTGTCGAGCATCGTGTAGTAGTAGCAGTAATATGCGGCGTTCGCATCATCACACAACACAAATTGACTATACGCTGGACTCGATAAGCCGGCTTGTTTAATCAGGCCAATGCACCGAGGTGTTACATCTATATCAAAAAGGCACATAAGCAGATTGCCTGGCTCAAGCCGCTGATACCCATCAAAGGAGGCAGGCATTTTTCCACCAGCGTCCAAATCTCTGACAATAACGCCTTTCATTGTCAAGGAAAGGATATCTTCGCCATTGTATACAGGGCAGATTTCTTTCTTCTTATGCATCAAATACTTGTTCGGCATCACCTTCCATGATGCTGGTATATCGCCGACCCACTCCATTGAGCTTGGCTTCATCTCTCTCATATCGTCACCACCTTACTCAAACAGTTTGGCTACACGCTCAGAGACGGAAAGCTCCAACTCTGAAAATTTCGCTTCCAGTTCCTCGCTGGCTGTCGGCTGCTGATACTTATAAAAGTACCGTGTGAACGGGATCTCCGCTCCGGTTTTGATAACAGGCTTCTTTGCGCTGAGGTCCTCCTCGAAGAATGCGGCGGCATCCGGGATGTGCGGCAGGACCTCTCTTGCCATATAATCCTCGATGCTCTCTTCCCACCTCACCAGCTCGGTATCCTTAGTTTCCTTGTCATAAATGATGTTGCCCTTGCGGTCACGCTGAATCTCGGCATTCTTGTCCATAACGGACAGACCGTCCGCAATCTTTTCCAACAGCTTCTTATCTGTTGTAGCCTTGCTTAATACTTCGGTAAGATGCGGCATAAAGGCGTCCGGTGACATCCACACGGTATCACTGATGGCGTGGTTCAAATCCGCAAGAATCGCATCGTAGATAGGCTTACCGACAAAAAACTTATTCAACTGTTTCTGGGCTTTACCGTCCCGCTCTTCCATCAATTCCAAGTCTGCAAATTTCACTTCGTTGTAAAGGCTGTCAAGTGCGCCTTTGCCCACCATCGCCTGAATCCGTTCCTCCGTAATGGCGTAGCTGCGCTGGAGGGGCTGCATCACCGTATACTCGCGGTAAATGAACTCCTCGTTCCGGTAAATTTTGCAATACTCGTTCTCTGCGAAGTCCGCATACAGCTTGGTAACGGCACTGCGGTCTTCGGGAGAAATCTCATTTTTCTTATCGCCCAGGGCTTTACGCAGCTTTTTGAAGAAAGTCGAGGCGTCAATCAACTGAATCTTGCCTTTGCGCTCCGGACGCTTATTCTTGGAGAGGACCCAGATGTATGTAGCGATGCCTGTGTTATAAAACAGATCGGTGGGCAGCGCAATGATGGCTTCAATCAAATCGCTTTCCAACATCCAACGGCGAATCTGACTCTCGCCGGATGCCGTTCCGCCGGAGAAGAGCGGGCTGCCGTTTTCGATGATCGCAGCACGACCGAAGTTATCGTCCATCTTGTCAATGGCAGACTGAAGGAACAGCATCTGCATATCGCCGGAACCGGGCAGACCCGCGCCCCAGCGACCGTCAACGCCTTTCTGATATTCTGCGTTGACGGCATCCTCGACGCCTTCTGCGGCATCCTTACCGCCCCATGCAGTACCGAACGGCGGATTTTCAAGCACAAATCGCATTTTGGTGGACTTGAAACGGTCGGCTTTCATGGTGTCCTGATAGCAGATATTTTCGGCATTCTGTCCCTTGATGAGCATTTCGGCAAGGCACATAGCGTAAGATTCCGGGTTGATCTCCTGACCAAACAGGCGCACATCCGCAGAAGGATTATAACGCTTGATGAAATTATAGCCAGTGGAGAGCATACCGCCCGTTCCGCAGGCCTGATCCAATATGGTGATGACCTTGCCATCGTCAAAGATATCATCGCAGCCTTCGGCAAGCAGAATATTGACCATCAGCTTGATAATGTCGCGCCCAGTGTAGTGATCACCGGCCTCGGCATTTTCAGAAAACTTACGGATCAGTTCCTCAAAAATGTATCCCATCTTCACATTGTCGATGGTGCGAGGATTGAGATCAAGCTCGGAGAACGCCTTGATGACGGAAAGCAGACGGTTATTCTTATCCATCTTGTCGATTTCTTCACCGAAGTTCAGACCGCGCTCCTTGGACATCAGAATTTCCAACACATTTGCAGAGAATCCCTGCAGGTAACTCTTGAAATTGGCGGCAATGTGGTCAGCATCATTTACAAGCTCCGCAAGGTCGAATTCGCTGGTGTTATAAAACTGAAAACCTGAAATGCGGTACATCGCCTTTGCCGGAAAATTCGGGTTTGCTTTGAACTGGTCAACAACCTTCTGCTTGGTGGGCGCAAGAGCACACTCAAAGCGACGGATGATCGTCATCGGAATGATAACATCCTTGTATTTGTCGCTGCGGTATGGTCCGCGCAGTTTGTTCGCGATGGACCAGATAAAGTTCACTTCGGTGGAAACATCGACAGGCGAATCGTCCCACATTGCATCTATCATCTGCTTATTAGCCATTTACTTTTCCTCATTTCTCTATTTATGTAGCTATTATCAGCTTAGGAAATCATTCATCCTCCTGAAGCAAGAAAAGCGCGTTGTTATTTATCTGGTACAATCTCCATGATATCCTCGATACCGCAATCCAATGCAGTGCATATCTTTAAGAGAATCTCTGTAGTGACATGCCCGTTTCTTCCCATCTTAGTAACGGATGCAGGACTGATACCCGCCTTTTCGCATAAATCCTTCTTCTTCATATCCTTGTCGATAAGTAGCTTCCAGAGTTTTTTATAACTTATAGCCATAAAGTATCTCTCCTATACTTATTATAAAATGCTCTGCCATTGGCAGCGCATTTGGTCTATCACAACTATACTGCCAAGGCCTATTCCAACGACTGTCAGTGTTATTTTTATAATAGCATATTTGAGTAGAAAAAGCAAGAAAATGATAAATTCGCATGTTCTTTTACCTGATTTTAAAATTCAAGGGCACTCAGTAATGCTACCGAGTACCCTTGACACAGAAATAATATATTTACCTTTAGTTTGATTTAAAATGCACTTTTTCCTTTGCTTTTACTATTTGAATTTGCTTGTCTTGTTGAAGTTGTAGTATGACGCACTCATTCTTGAGAACTATGTCGTCGTTCCCATCTCGTAGAGTAGGTAATTTCAACAGCATAAGCACTCGGTTTAACTCTGCTGCGTCTATAACCCAGCACCAATTTTTGCGGTTACTTTTATCCGGAATCGGTATGCTTCGAAATGACAAATACTGCCCGGTTTTCTCTTTGTTATACATAACCGGGAGAGAAGTATCTTCTTGTCTAATCAAGTTAATTGTTTGGAACGGCTGTCTTCCACGATACTCCAAGTATAACTTGTACAAATAAAAAACATAATCATGTGTCAGTCGGCATACACGCTTCAAATCAAAGGACACCGTGTCCGAGGTTTTATCAAAATCTTTAAAAGAAAGTAACCGTGGAGAATGTTCTTTTGAGAGTACAATTTCAAACGCATCTTCTGCCTGTATTCGCAACGTTTTAGTAGCCAAGAAAAATTGCTGTAACTTGGAGTAGTACTCTACCATATAATCCGGCATTAGCATATGTTGCTCCTGACCAATGGAATCTGAAAGGGAAATCTTACATTCTCCGGTTGAATTGAATGAACACAAATTCAAAATTTCATTCGCTATGTATTCACGCTTTTGATACTCAACTTGAAGTACTTCACATCCAGCATCAAGATTCTTTCTAAAACTATAAATTGATGCACTTCTCAAGTCATTAGTCCATTTTTCAAAATCGGTCTGAGTCCGAACTTTTGCAGGTAGTAACTCTGCTAATGCATCTTTAGGCGTACGCGTTATACTCCTGGCCATGTCACAATCTTGTCCGATTAGGACAAACCATTCATCTTTACTGTTAGTAAAAATATCGCCGGCCGTCACAGGCAAGAAGTAATCATTGACGGTATAATCAAACGCCTCTAATGTGTTTAACTGCTGGAGATCTGCATCAGGCAAATCCTCATCATCTTCTAAACTATTAATAACCCTCGATAGCCGAATCATTCTTTTTATTGTATCGGCATCTTTCCGGGGAGCGGTTGATAATAGTCTGATCCAATCATTGATAATTTCATATTCTGACGCTCCCTCAGTCCGCGCTTTCTGCGCAAGGAAAAATGCGATTCCTTTATTCTTAATAGCTTTATCAAAGGCATCGCCCATACCTAATAGCGTTTCAGATTTTAGTTCGGAGATAAAATAATTGTACGCACTTTTCGCAATACAAGATTTTAACTGTTCAGGATGCTCTTTAGACACATATTCAAAGTACAAAGCATCGGTAATCTCTTCATACATTTCTTTGGATGAGAAAATGCTGCCGATAATATTTCGGCGCATGCCAGTATTTCTATCAGAGATCACCTGAATAACTTCTTTTGCTCTATTAGAGCCAGATAAATAGTTATCTATAATACATACAATGGCATGCTCCGGAGCAGCCTGTCCAATATCGTCAGAGAATAAGTTCTGTGTATCAGCAGAAAAATCCGTATAAATGCGAAGAGACTGAGCTCTATTTTCGCTCAAAATATAGTTATTGTAAAGATCATCAAAATAAGCAGGGTGATTAACTCCAATTCCGTATTTAGCGCCAAGCTCATATATTTTCTGAACAGCCTCGCCCTCAAAACGAGAATACTGTTCTTCAAGTAGTACTTTCAATTCGGGATTTACGCTTTCAACCAGCCCAAACGCACAACTAATGTCCCCGTAGGGAATGCTATCATCCCACACTCCAATTTTATCAAAGCATTCGTCAAATAAAGAAAGAAACTTTGACAGAACCTCATGCAGTGGCTGTGAAATAGATTCAATCTCTGCAAGATACCGACAACGGTCATCGACCGCCATTCGGGTAATATCATACAGAGCTCGCTCTTTTTTGTATTCGCCCTGCTTGAAATCGTCCTCGATGATTACAATGCGATTGCACTCAATAGCCGAAAAAAGTTCTTTATAGCTCATTACAATTCCTCCGAGGTATTGGATACAAGCAAAAATTTATATCTGTTTCCGTATTCATTACGCTCGTCGAGCAATTCGATTTCGCCTCCAAAAGAGTTCAGTAATTTCCGAACAATATATAATCCCATACCGCGACCTTCAGACAACGGCTTACCAGACTGCAATGGCTCAAATAAGATATCTTCCATGCTCTTGGAGACGCCTGTGCCAGTATCATACACTACAATACCATCAACACCATATTCTTCAATTGCAATAGTATCAGTTCCAGGATAAGCGTAAGTGCTATCGCTTTGCGCCCGTTTACGGCGCACATCAATCCAATACAAAGAGTTATTGATCAAATTATAAAAGACATGCAGTAACACCCCTTTGGGAACGAACCATGTCAAATCTTTAGTGCTGCACACAATCTGTACTCTTTCTTTTTTTACCGTTGATAAAAGATTTTTTCGGATATTCGATATTACACTTTCGATACATTCATAGATGAATTCATCATATGTGCCCTTCTTGATAAAAGTAGTTTCAAGGAACGAATAGAGACTTCCGATTTGATCCAATTTCCCCGAAATGTTCCCGTAGCTGTTTTTGATAGGAATAACATGTTGATTATAGACCCGTACGCCGCCACTTTGAACAAAGTAGTCTTTTAAGAAATCGAAATGTTCACTTGCATCCGGTACAATACCTGTTTTACTTAATGAGTGCAATTCATGTGTAATTGTTTCTGTAATGAGGCCATTAGCCATAAGTTTATAGTTATTGTAAGACTCTACTTCGATAGCTTTTAACTGTGCATCGGCCTCAGAAAGCAACACGGCTGTAGACTCTTGAACAGAAGAATCCTCTTTGATATCAGCATCAAGTTTTCTAACTGTATCTGTAAGAAATGCGTAACTTTGTTGGGGAAGGGCAACTTGATCTGTCCCACTTATCTGCGTTCCGCGCCTCAAATGTTCAGAAACATCAGCAAGTGCTTTTTGCATACGCTTATTACGCCGCATCATCTCGCGAAGCGCTGCATCGTTTTTCTTTACACGTTTGGAGAGATTCTCTTCTAACAGGCCTTCCTCTGCAAGAAGTGTTTTTACCAGATCGTTTGCCTTTCGATTCAGGTCGTAAAAAAGATAGTTAAATACGACATTGATAAGGAGCTTGAATGCTTCGGATGTTTCATTTGCACTAATGTCTAAGCGTGAACTAATCTCTTGAATATGGTTTTGTCCCGCATCAGCCAAGGAAACATATCCAACAGTATTACCGAGATCAAATCGATACCACTGTTGCCCTTTTGTCCTGAATTGTTGAAGTTTAATCCAGTCACTTTCCTTATTTCCTAAAAAACCAATACGAAATATATCTCGATATAGTTTGATTCCATTATAATCTTCCAGAAAGTATTTTAGCTCTTTCAAAGAATATCGTTTACTTGTCTCGCCTAAATCATAGGCGGCATCGATAACAATCTTATCACCGATTGCTGCTCCCTGTTTAAAACTATAAATTGAGCCAGTGATTGGTGCTATTTTCAGAAGTTCCTCAATTGCAGAAAGTGCTTTTTTTTCGATAAAAGAATCAAAGATTGATTTCTTGTCTTCGTCTTCCGCAACAGCATAGAAATCACAGAGAATATTGTAAAACAAAGAAACCAATTCATCTTTTGTCGCAGTAGCTTTAAGCGCATTTTCAATTCTTGTGGAATTGCGTTCCAGTATGTCACGGTAAAAGCTATGTGGCTTTTTTAAGCGCTTAAATGCTTCCGCTTTTACTAATGCCCGATGGACGCGTTCAATAAACCATGGTTTTATGTTCAAACCATAGTTTAACATTCCGTCTTCTGTTGGCTCAAATCGGAAATTGTGAATAGATTCCGCTAAGGCAAGAGTATCATATGGGAATGTGATGTCAACTTCGTGTTCATCGAAATAGAATTTAATCTGCGGTATGAATAGTGTGTCCTGCGCATCTGCAAAAGGTGTAATCAGAAAATTGAGCGCTGACTTAAGTTCTCGATTGACCTGAACTTGGAATGCAGTAGTATCCAATGACACCTGCTTGAACTGCGTGGCGTTATCAATATAGTCCTCTAAATTTGCGTTAAAAATAAATAAGCGAGTATGGTGCAAAGTATTAGGACCATCACAACTTGGTATATCCACTTCGCCATTGATCACTGCATTCCAATCAATAAAAACATACGATGTATGATTTTCTTTATCCGAAGAAGTTTCTACAAGTAGCGCTGTTCCAAGTCTCTGAGCTGCCAGTCGACCAATGCCTTTTTCGCCAAGAGTGCTTTCCTCGTTGGATTTGATATCTGTGGCGATTTTCAAAAAGCCGCCATCAATTGTGGCATCAGTCATACCACACCCATCGTCTTCAACAACAAGAATCGGTGAAGCAAGGTACTTATTTGGAACGGAGTCACTGACGCAATCCGGGATAAGTTCATTAGATGGCATACTATTATACAGGCGTAGATTTATATGACTTGCTTTTGCGTCAATTGAATTTTTGATTAATTCAATTATAGCAACTTCAGGCGAGGTTATTAAATCTCTACCCAAATGTTTTATAACGCGCGGATCAATCACAATTTTTCTCATGGATTATCCTCCCGAATATCATTCAAGGTCTCCCTTAATGTTTTAGCAATTGCTGCTGCCATTAAGTATGGAACACCGTTGCCTATCATCTTGAACTTCTTTGACAATGGAAGTGTTGGTAATACAACAAATTCTCTTGGCAGAGATTGAATCGCCATAGCTTCCGCTACTGATATACGCCTTTCTTTATAAGGGTGGAGGTGTACTTCGTTGTGTCCATATGCGGCGGTTGGCGAGAATCTCCAACGATGTAGCCGTTTAAATGACTTGCCACTCGTATCGCCTTCTGCGATAGTTGCGATTTTGTTTCGCCCCTTTTTTACCCGGAATATATCATTGCCGTTTGGATGATTTTCAACATCATTTTTATGAAACCAATACTCAACCGTCAGTTTTTTCAGTATTCCTTTAGCAGGAAACACATATGAACTATCTGTCGCAAATTCTCTCTCTTTAGGCCATATTCTTGTTAGTACATTCTCTGTATTGAAGAGTGCATGTCTATCCCATTTGAATATTAGGGTATTGGGTTCGTTCTGATAGATTTTTTTGTGAATGCCGACCATAAATACACGTTCCCTGAATTGAGGGACACCATATGCAAGTGCATTCAAAATGTTTTCGGCTATAACATAGTCATTAGCTTGAACTTTCATCATCATTTCCTTATAGAAAGCACGATGCTTTTCCGTTTTTACTAAACCCTTAACATTTTCAAACAGGAAAAAATCAGGATGGCAACGACAAATAATATCGAAATAGATCTTAGTTAATCGACCATTTTCGCCATCAACACCAGCATTTTTTCCGGCAACTGAAAAATCCGGGCATGGCGGTCCACCAATAAAACCGACTAAGTTTCCTTTTTCACGCTCTTGTGCAATAAGGGCAAGGAGATTTTTCTTTCCACGTCGCCTTGCATAGCGTTCAGCGCTATCATTACGATAGCCATAGATCGGAGCACGCAGATTCATTTGCATCCTTGCATACCGGTATGACTCAATAAAGAGGTTGTCGTATTCATTAACAAATACTATGTTATATCCGTTTTTTTCAAACGCCAAATCTAAAATCCCGATTCCTGAGAAAAACGAGAAGATGGAAATTTTCTCTTGCATGGTATTACATTCCTTTTTCTTTTTCGTGTTTCTCAAACTCTTCGAAAGTCATAAGGACAAATTTGGGCTTGTTATTTTTCAGAATAGTTATTAGGCCCTGCTCCTCTGCCATTCTCGCAGCAGAGGAAAAATTTTGATTAACTTTAGAAATAGATAGGGTCTTTTCGATATCAATTTTCATATCGCATACCTCTAAAAGCTTATATGGAGTTGTTAACTAAGATTTTACATCAAATATTAGCTAAAAGTCAACCTAATCTTAGATGTATTTTTTGAAAGAAACAGTTGAACCTCCGGGCAGCCAGAGCTACAATGCCAACACCTCATCACGAGGACAAACTGATTGGAGGTCAAATG
>ENA-OYXZ01000431-OYXZ01000431.1-human-gut-metagenome-genome-assembly--contig:-NODE-431-length-18780-cov-7.180347_pt1 | contig 18780 bp, 15 predicted proteins | sample MGYA00243975_ERZ653432 | MGnify/ENA primary metagenome ERZ653432 (study PRJEB26926, sample SAMN06164954) | human gut metagenome | biome: ENVO:00009003; feature: ENVO:2100002; material: ENVO:00002003...
GCCTGACAGAAATTGAAATGTGAATCGCACAGAAAAACGAAAGTGCTGATTTATCGTGCTTTTCCAAATGCTGCCGCAGCTTTTGTCGGCGGTGATGTACATACGGCGTTTCATCACAAACCGCATCGTAAAACGGCGATTTCTCACGCAAAATGATGTAAAAACAGCTTCGTTTTAGCATTTTACCGCATTTTGAGATTGCGGTCTTGGCGGAGCCCGTGTGGATACCAAAAACCACATAACTTCGGAAGATAGGAGGTGGAAGCAGATGACGGAAACGCAGAAAGAACAGATCAGGGCAATGCGGATGCAGGGCATAGGATACCGTCTGATCGCAAAGTCGCTGGGCTTGAAGATCAATCAGGTGCAGCTATTCTGCAAGGCACACGGTCTTGCCGGAAAGGTCGAACTCGCACGGCTCAACTATCCGATCTGGTGTCAGCAGAACAGCCGCTGTCCGGTATGCGGTGCAAAGGTCACACAGCCGGAAACCGGCAGACGGAAGCGGTTCTGCTCCGGACGCTGCCGCACAAGATATTACCGTATGAAAAAAGAGATGGAGGAATAAAAATGCTGATAGCGATTCTGAGCCTTACCTACATGATGATCATTATCCTGATTCACGCAATATGGATCAGTTCGATCATAAAGCATGACGGCAAGTGCCACTACCATAACTGCAACCGCTGCCCGTATGACGGCGGCTGTCCGATGCAGGAGGACAAGGAAAAAAAGCGGGGTTGAAGAGAAATGAAGATCATCAAACGAGACGGTCGTGAAGTTCCATACGATCATACGAAAATCAAGGGAGCGATCATAGCAGCAAACGCAGAGGTCGATGACAAGATCAGCGATACAGTGATTGGCTTTATTGTCGGGAATGTAGAAAAACGCTGCAATGCCCTTGCAAGACCTGTTCATGTCGAGGAAGTCCAGGACATGGTTCTCGATGAACTTGACAAGGCCGAAGCGTACAAACTTGCACGGCACTACAGCGAGTACCGCCTGCGCCATGAGCAGCAGCGGAAGATGAACACTACGGACGGCAAGATCCTTAGTCTGCTCGAACGCAACAATGAGGAGGCAAAACAGGAGAACGCCAACAAGAACCCGATCATTAACAGCACGCTCCGGGACTATATGGCAGGCGAAGTCAGCAGAGACATCTGCCGCCGCTTCCTGTTCCCGGCAGATGTGATCGCCGCCCACGATGAGGGTATCATCCATGTGCATGATCTGGACTATATCGCAGAGCCGATGCACAACTGCTGTCTGGTGAATCTGGCAGATATGCTTCAGAACGGCACTGTGGTTTCCGGCACTATGATCGAAAAGCCGCACAGCTTTTCCACTGCCTGCAACATCGCAACGCAGATCATTGCACAGGTGGCATCGAATCAATACGGCGGGCAGACCGTCAGCCTTGCACATCTCGCGCCTTTCGTAGATATCAGCCGACAGAAGATCCGTGCAGAGGTATTCGAGGATGTGAACTGTGACTGCGGTGCAAAGCTGTCCGAGGAAGAACTGAACCACATCGTAGAAAAGCGTGTGCGCCGTGAGGTCAAGCGTGGAGTCCAGACGATTCAGTACCAGATCAATACACTCCTGACAACTAACGGGCAGACACCTTTTGTGACGGTGTTCATGTATCTGGATGAGGTTCCGGAGGGACAGACCAGAGATGACCTTGCGCTCATCATCGAGGAAACGCTGCTTCAGCGTATCGAGGGTGTCAAAAACGAAAAGGGTGTGTGGATCACACCTGCATTCCCGAAGCTGATCTATGTTCTTGACGAGGACAACATTCAGCCCGGCACCAAGTATTATTACCTCACTGAGCTTGCAGCAAAGTGTACGGCAAAGCGCATGGTTCCCGACTACATCTCCGCCAAGGTGATGAAACGTCTGAAGGGCGATGTATACGCCTGCATGGGCTGCCGTTCTTTTCTGACACCTTCTGCCGATCATAAATACTACGGCAGATTCAATCAGGGTGTCGTGACCATCAACCTAGTGGATGTTGCTTGCAGTGCAGGCGGAGATAAAGAAAAGTTCTGGCAGCTTCTTGATGAACGCTGCGAATTGTGCCGCAAAGCTCTTATGTGCAGACATAAGCGGCTCAAAGACACGCCATCCGATGTAGCACCGATCCTCTGGCAGAACGGTGCGCTGGCAAGGCTGAAGGACGGCAAGGTCATTGACGATCTTCTGTATCACAACTACAGCACCATCTCCCTCGGCTATGCAGGCATCGCAGAGATGACATATCGGATGACGGGCTGTTCGCATACAGAGCCGGACGGAAAAGCATTTGCACTAATGGTGATGCGTTTCCTGAACGACAAGTGCAGCAAATGGAGAGCCGAGACAAATATCAGCTTTTCGCTGTACGGAACGCCGATGGAGAGTGTCACCTACAAATTTGCTCAGTGCCTTCAGCGCAGGCATGGTATTATTCCGAATGTCACGGACAAAAGCTACATCACCAACAGCTATCATGTCCATGTGACTGAACCGATTGACGCCTTCAGCAAGCTGGCATTTGAAGCGGAGTTTCAGGAGCTTTCACCGGGTGGGGCAATAAGTTATGTCGAGGTGCCGAATTTGCAGAATAACATCCCTGCGGTGCTTGCGCTGATGCGGCATATCTACGAAACGATCCTGTACGCCGAACTGAATACGAAGTCCGATTACTGTCAGGCTTGTGGGTATGACGGCGAGATCGGGATCGTGGAAGAAGACGGCAAGCTGATCTGGGAATGTCCGAACTGCGGCAACCAGGATCAGCGGACGCTAAATGTCTGCCGCCGCACCTGCGGTTATCTCGGAACACAATTCTGGAATCAGGGGCGCACTGCCGAAATAAAGGACAGGGTGATGCATCTGTGAACTACTGCGGTCTGAATAAAAATGACATCGCCAACGGTGACGGTGTGCGTGTGTCGCTGTTTGTATCCGGATGCCGGAATCACTGCAAAAGAAGGGCTATAGCGCCAACCACGCATTCTCACAGATAATCTTCTGCGCCGGATGCGGAGAGCAGTTCCGCAGAATACACTGGAACAACCGGGGGAAGAAGTCGGTCGTCTGGCGCTGCGTTACCCGATTGAAGGAGAAGAACAAGTGCCGTGCCAGAACCGTCAGCGAGGAAACCTTAAAGGCAGCCTTCCTTGAAGCCCTCAACGAAATGGTCGATGACAGCGACACCTACCTGAACAGGCTCCGGGAGAACCTTGAAGCTGCGATCAATTCAGCTAATCCTATGTCGGCGGAAGCCCTCTCAGCAAAAATGGCTGAACTGCAGCGGGAGCTGATCAACCGGACGGAGCGCCGGGAGAACTACGATGACATCACAGAGGAAATCCTGCGCCTGCGTGAGCTGCAGGAGCAGAAAGGCATGGACGACGCTGCGCAGAAGGAACACACAAAGCGCATAAAGGAACTTCAGAAATTCATCCAGTCTCAGCCGAGTGAGATCACAGAGTTTGATGAGTCTCTGGTGAAGAAGCTGCTGGAAAAGGTGACCGTCCACGACGACTACTTAGAATTCCGGTTCAAGTCGGGCGTGACGATAAGCATCGAAATGTGAATAGAAATGAGCAATCCCGCGTCACTGACATTCAGTGGCGCGGGGGCTTTTTTGTTAATCTTCTTCAACCATAACGGTCATACCTGTTTCCTTTGCGTATGCGAGAAAATCACAGAGCAGATGATAAACATCCCTTGCCCATTCATCTTTGTAATGCTCCATTCTTTCCTTGTAGGTATACAGATCGTTCAGATACTCGTCGAGATTCCTGATTGCGATGGGATCATCCCTGAAATTCAAGGTTCGATCAGCTTGCTGATAGTCGCGGGTGAAGCCATACCATTCTGTTTCAGGGAAAACTGGAAATACAGGTTCACAGAAAATATCCATGAGATAACCTTCCCAGAAGATAATCCTGAATTCCGGCTGTTCTTTATAGAATAACGCAATCTGACGTTCATCTCCGAACATACCAAGCAACACATATTCTTCGTTGTTTTTCAGTCTTTCAATATACATTCAGGAGCAACTCCTTTCCTCCATATTTCCGGCGGATTTATTCCCACTTTGTACATTTTGACGAATGACAACCAATCTACGAAGTATCGAACCCTCTGTTATCCAATCTACGCATTAACCTCACTGAGCAGATTGGTTGTCAGGCGTTTTTAGTTCGTAGATGTTTTTCCAAATACAGTAAAAAGCCGGTTAGGGTTGACTTCGCAGATTGACTGTATAGCCGAAAACTGCCGTAAAATCAGCACTTTTACGCCTTATCCCTTGACATCAATACTACGCACTCAACGTGCGCCAAGACGTAGGAATTGATAACTTGCAAGCCGTAGTGAGCGATAGCGGTTTCCGTGAGTGGGGAGATTGGTTTTTTTTTTCGGTTTTTATATGCGTGGAAATATGTCAATAATCGCTCTGCTCACGGGAGAATAAGTCAAACCACGTCCTATAATGGCATGCATCGACAGTGTATGTTGTTATGCCTCGACATTCTCGATTTGATGTTTTGCGCCAAAATACTGTGTTTTAGAGTAACGGGGAATATAATCAATACTCTTATCGCTACGGGGGAACACGACTATATTATCGCCAAGAATGCCTACTACATTTAAATACAGTATATCATAAATCAGCAAATAAAGCAAGAGAGAAGCGTTTTGACAAAATGAGATATTTGTTATTATTGTGTTTGTATATCACGCAGCAGGGCTGAAACATATCCTTCAGTCCGCTGAAAAGCGGCAAATGCACGCTTTAATTGACCAGATTACCGGCTGCCTACTACCAACGATTTGAAGTATTTTTGAACCGAAAATTGATGTAAAAAGGGGGCTTTTCCGAGATGCTTTGGTGCTCGGAGAAGCCCCATATTTCATTTGTTTTGAAGAATTAATTTAGCGCGTATTTCATCTGGAGTATATGTGCCATCTTTTTTTGCATGCAATAAGCCGAATATCCTCATATCATCGTCAACATTCGTAATACCCGCAATGCCGAAACTGTCCACAAGAACCTTTGCCACATTCGGAGACAGGAACGCTGGCAGAGTCGGTCCGAGGTGAATATTCTTCACTCCGAGATACAGCAGAGCAAGGAGTACGATGACTGCTTTCTGCTCATACCATGAGATGTTGTAAACGATAGGCAGATCATTCACATCATCAAGCCCGAATACCTCTTTCAGTTTCAGGGCGATCAGCGCCAAAGAATAAGAATCATTGCACTGTCCTGCATCAAGCACTCTGGGAATACCGCCGATGCCACCAAGATTAAGCTTGATGTACTTGTACTTCGCACAGCCTGCGGTGAGAATGACCGTATCCTTCGGCAGTTTCTCTGCGAATTCCCGATAGTAGCTTCTGGACTTCGCTCTGCCGTCACAGCCTGCCATGACTACGAATTTGCGGATAGCCCCCGATTTTACAGCTTCTACAACTGTATCGGCAAGTGCAAATACCTGTTCATGGGCAAAACCGCCGATAACAGAGCCTGTTTCGATTTCAGTCGGCGGAGGACATTTTTTAGCCTGTTCGATAATCGGTGAAAAGTCCTTGACTTCGCCGTAAGGTGCGTCAATATGCTTACAGCCCGGATATCCTGCGGCACCTGTTGTCCAAAGTCTGTCCTTGTAGCTGTCCTTCGGCGGAACGATGCAGTTTGTGGTCATCAGCACCGGACCGTTAAAGCTCTCAAATTCCTCTTTCTGCTTCCACCACGCATTGCCGTAGTTTCCTGCGAAATGCGGATACTTTTTGAAGAACGGATAATAATGCGCAGGTAGCATTTCCGAGTGCGTATAAACATCAACTCCCGTATCCTTTGTCTGCTCAAGGAGCATTTCAAGGTCTTTCAGATCGTGACCTGAGATCAGTATTGCAGGATTTTTGCGGACACCGATATCAACTGTCGTGATCTCAGGATTGCCGTATGCTGTAGTATTTGCAGCATCAAGGTCAGCCATACCCTGAACGCCGTACTTGCCGACTTCCAGCGTGAGAGCCACAAGGTCATCGACCGACAGACTGTCATCAAGTGTTTTAGCAAGAGCCGACTGTAAGAAAGCATCAAGCTCCTCATCATCATTCAGCAGAGCGTTTGCGTGTTTTGTATATGCCGCAAGTCCTTTCAGACCGTAGGTTATCAGCTCACGCAGAGAGCGTATATCCTCATTCTCTGTTGCAAGTACGCCGACAGTCTTTGCTTTCTCGGTATAGTCCGAACCGTTCCAAAGAGCTGCTTCGGGGAGTGATTCTTTATTCTGCACCTGTCCGAGCAATTCTTCTTTGACTGCAAGTGTATCAGTAACCTTAGCGGTAATGCTGTCGAGATCGAAATTTGCATTGGTGATCGTGATAAACAGGTTCACGCTGATAAGATGATTGACAGCCTTATCGACTGCCTGTCCCTCTGCACGGAACTGAGTTGTCAACGCAGACAGCCCCTTTGTAACGTACACAAGCAAGTCCTGCATTGCTGCGACTTCAGGCTGTTTACCGCAGACACCGCAAGCGGTACAACCCTTACAGCCTGCTGTTTCCTGACACTGATAGCAAAACATTTTCTGTTCCATGATATATTCCTCCATTATTTTCTTATCTCAACGATACTGCCGTTCGGCGAAATGACTGCAACTTCAAGCGGAATATCCTTACCGCTTGCTTCTATCGCACGTTTTATCGCATACTCCATACCTCCACAGCATGGTACGGTCATTCTTGTGAGAGTGATGCTCTTTATATCGTTATTACGGAATATCTCTGTCAGCTTTTCGGAGTAATCAACAGCATCGAGCTTCGGACAGCCGATGAGCGTAATCTTCCCACGGATAAAATCATGGTGGAAGTTCCCGTAGGCGTAAGCTGTGCAATCGGCAGCGATAAGCAGATCAGCACCGTTGAAATAAGGTGCATTTGTGGGCAGGAGCTTTATCTGTATCGGGAACTGTCGCAGACAGCCTGGAACACGAACATCGCTGTCATCTTCTTTTGGCGTAAAGCTCTGCAATGCAGAACCCGGACAAGTGAAACCGCTGTAAGCGGACTTTTTCTGCTTGTTTGCCTGTACCGCCTTTTCGTCATAAGCCGCCGCTTCACGCTCGGTGAAGTGGATAGCGTCCATAGGACAGGCAGGGAGACAGTCACCGAAGCCGTCGCAGAAATCGTCACGCATGAGCTTAGCCTTGCCGTTCACAATAGCGATCGCTCCCTCATGGCAAGCCTTAGCACACAGACCGCAGCCGTTGCATTTTTCTTCGTCTATTTCAATTATTTTCCGTATCATAGCAATACCTCCTTGACTTTCTGTATCCATTATAGTATAATCAGAGAAGAAAGTATGTTGTAATTACAACATTTTGGGAGAAAAATATGGATATTTCAGTTTTGCATAATTCGATACTGTTCAAGGGCTTTGATGATACCGAAATATCTGAGCTTCTGAAAGCCCTTAATGCAGCCGAAAAGAAATACAATAAAGGTGAGATGATATTTTCATCGGGAGAGATCACCGATAAGCTCTGCTTTGTCACGGCAGGCGGCGTTACTATTGAAAGCAATGATATGTGGGGAAACCGCACGATACTCAACCTTGTAGGTAAGGGACAGTTCTTTGCAGAAAGCTATGCACTCCTGCCCGATGTGCCGATGCTTGTTGATGTATGTGCTGCCGAGGATTGCAGTATCGTGTTTCTGAGCATGAAGTCGCTTGCTGACCTCAACGATACGATAAGTTCAAGACTTCTTGCAAATCTTCTGACTATCACCACAAGAAAAAATCTGCACCTATCGAGCCGGAGCTTTCATACTGCCCCGAGACAGGTGCGTGGACGTATCATGGCGTATCTGAACACCATATCGGTTCAAAAGCATTCCCGTGAGTTTGATATACCCTTTGACCGTCAGCAGCTTGCAGACTACCTCAATGTGGAACGGTCTGTGCTTTCCAATGAACTCAGTAAAATGCAGAGAGACGGACTGATACGGTGCAGAAAGAATCATTTTGAGATCATAACTGTTACCTATCTTCCAGGATGATTTCATCTACTAAAAAACGCCCCGTATCACTAAATCAATCACAGTGCTACGGGGTTGCTCATTTATGCAGCCTGCTTTTTCTCCATCAAAACTCTTGATATACCGCAGAAAGTATGCTATAATATAAAGGATTATAGAACTAAGGAGGGCTGTCAGGTCATGTATTTCTTAATGAATAAGAACAATATTGTTGCAACATTTGAAAAAAAGCCCGCCACTGCTTTCTCTGATGAAGTCCTGTTTATAGAGGTTGAACGTATTGGAAAACTACCATATGGCTTCGATGACATCAACACATGGCTCGACAGCCGCAAGTCATCAAAACACAATGCCCACCTGCAGAAGATCATGCGTCAGATGGGCTGTGATGATAACGAAGGCTTTATCAGAACAACACACGCAGCAACTATCAATGACACGTTCTGGATAAAATCAGACCGTGAAAACCTGACATGGGAACAGGTATCGCTTTACAGCAACCAGTTCACTGAGACGATCTCCCGTCTTGCTTTTGAAGGCGTTGGTCTGTATGTTGCTGATTTCTCGTCCACATCCCCTGAGCTTGCCTGTGAAGGTTCCTTCCGTAAGTGCTTCCGAAAGGAAGATCAGCCCGGCAGCTTCGGTTCAGATATCTTCATTTATAAGCGTGGCAACGAATACGGACCGGGTTTGGAGCCATACTGTGAAATGCTGGCATCAGAAATCGCTGCCATTATCAGTCCGGATAATTATGTTCCGTATCACACTGTACTGCTTCATGACAAGCTTGCCTCCAAGTGCAATCTCTTCACAAATGAACAGTACGGTTATGCTTCCTTCTCAAAGCTAATGAAGGCCAAAGGCTTGCAAGATGTTTTCGATTATTTTGAAAGCATCGGCGCATCACAGGCATTCCGTGAAATGCTCGTAGTGGATTCTCTCTGCTTCAATCAGGACCGACACGCCGGAAACTATGGTGTTCTCTTTGACAATGACACCCTTGAGATCAAAGGAATGGCTCCTGTATTCGACCTGAATCTTTCTATGTTGCCATATGTTTCAATGGCAGACTTCGAAAATATCGGCGACAAGCTGTTTGAATATGCACCGGTTCTAGGTGATGACTTCACCCGTATCGGCCAAATGGCGATGAATGACTCACTTCGTGACCGTGTCAAGACAATCTGCGATTTCTCCTTTAAATTCAGAGGTGATGATACTTTCACTCCGGAACGTATCAATGCTATTGAATCAGTTATCCGAAAGCAGGCAAAAGCACTTCTCTCCACAGAGGTTCTCCGTACCAGAGATGTTTTCTTCTCCCAGAACGCTATAGAAGAGGATTATTATCAGGAAGAAGTCAAACAGGCTGTCAAGCGATTCCATATATTCTCTGATGCCGTAGATAACATGGAACTCGGCGAAAATGTTTACAGAAGCGAGTGCGTATCATCAGATACCGTTCAGCTCATTTTCGAGATGAACTCCTACGAACTGACTGTTGATTTTCTGAAACGGAGGATAATGATAGCCGATGATCGCCTAAAAGCTGTAGAGCCTGATGCATTACAGGCAGCTGAATCGGCAGTATATGAACTGTATGACAAGCTGAACAGCCTGTTCACGAATATAAATCAGTATTAAAAATATGCCCCGTACCACTCAGTGATACGGGGCTCATCATATCTTTTCACTTCTCAATAATAACCGATGTCCCTGACTTAAAACGAAACTCGATAAAGACATCACATACCTTTACATCCTTAAGCAGCTTCCTCACCAGCGTCCCATCAAACTTCGTGATGGTGCGCGGCTGGGAATTAATGAAGTTGCAAAGCGCCTGTATACGGTCCCGGTGCTCAGCTTTGGCAGCTTCGTCCATATTAGTCTGTTCCTGCTGTTCACGCAGTAGAAGTATTTCTTCCACAAGGTCATCATAGTTCTGTCTGCTCTCCGTTCTGTCGATCAGTTCCTGCTGCAACTGATTCATTCTTGCTGCAAGGGCTTCTGCCGACTGCGGATTACAAAGATTTATGGCTGTTTTCAGGTTCTCCTTTAGGTGGGACAAATATCCGTCGCTATTCTCGATCATCTCATTTAGCGCATCAACAAACGCCTGCTGTAATAAATCTTCGTGGATAGTTCGGGAGTTGCAGGCAGTTTTATCCTCCATTCGGGTTTTGCACCGCCATACTATCGACTTCTTTCCGTGGTTATACCAGTGGATTCTCCGGTACTGTGCTCCGCAGCACTCACAGGTAATTATCTGAGAAAAAGGGTTGTTAGCGCTGAATCCTCTGCGAATGCCATTCTTATCACGTTCTGAGGATCGACGCGCCATTTCTTCCTGCACCTTCATGTATATCTCTTTCGGAATAATAGCCTCATGGTCATCCTCGATGTAGTATTGCGGCAGAACACCGTTATTCTTTCCTCTTTTCTTGTTCAGAAAATCTATGGTATGAGAATGAAAATCTCCGGTCGCCGCCTCGATTTCGCGCTCGACAATGATTGTGACCTCAGAGGTTTTCGGGTATTCAGACATATCCTGTGTTTCACCCGGCTCTCCCTTGAGCGATGCAAGCCACTCGGTTTCCGTACCGACATATCCATGCTCCACCGCGATCTCATAGGCAGATTTGCCGTCAGCGCCATGTCCTGCTTCCTCGATCTTCTTCAGAAGCTGCGCATACAGATCAGGCGTCGGCGGAATGGGTGGTTCATCATCACCCACAAAGCCGGAAGGACGGATATTCAGCGTGACTGGGACGGTCGTTGCTCGGACGGTCGTATCGCTGTCGGTGTCATAACCGAACACCGACATTTTTGCCGCGCCGACATGAAGCTCCGCGGGCAGATACAGCGATGTGCCATCCGTGCCGAGGACAATGTTATAGGTCTCATCGCACTGCGTAAACTGTACGACCTTATGAAAACGTCGCCAGTCACCGTCAAAGGTGAAGCGGAACTGCACGTACTGGATCTGATGATCCGCCAGCACCTCACGCTCAATGATCTCAATGCTCTGGTTCTTTACAAGGAATTTCCACATTATTCATGCACCTCCGTCCATTCTCCTGTTTCGGTATTATACTGCATATATCCGTCAAGGCAGTTGATTCGTGTCAGGTTTGTTGTACTGATTGAACCGCTGTGCGCATCCCAGTTGCTGCGCTTCGTAACCGCTGCCCAGTCTGCCAGACTGCCTTCGTATGTGATCTCCGTCAGAGAACGACAGTAATTGATCCAGTGCGACTTGATTTCTGTGACCGTCCTTGCAAGCGTAACATTCCTCAGATTATTACAGTTCACGAACATGAACTCGTTGATAACCGGTGCTTCATAGCGCACGGTTGTCAGGTTTGCGCAGGCGGCAAAAACACGCTCTCCGATAGTTGTTACTGTTCTCGGAACTGTCAGCGTTGTGAGCCTGTTGTATGCAAAAGCACAGTAACCGATTTCCGTTACGCTGCTTGGAAGTGTGACCTCTGTCAGACCGTGTGTAATTGTCGGAACTGCCATATCATCAGGGTGCGGATAAAATGCAAAATCGCTGATTTTTGTAAGGGTTCTCGGCAGTGATGCGGTTTCAAGCTCATCGCAGTAACGGAAAGCATATACGCCAATATCGGTGATACCGTCAGAAACAACCACGCGCTTAATATCCTGATTATTGAAGAACGGAGAGTCGTTCCCAGTCGGGCTAAGCGGAGAATCGTAATCATACATATCTCCGGTGCCCTTCAGAAGCAGTTTGCCGTTGGAGTACAGCGCGTAGAAGATGTTTTCACCGCACTGACCGACAGCGACAATGTCGCCGATATCCTCAACCTCCGTCTCAAGCTCCTCGACCTTATTGGACAGCTCAGCAATGGTCTCATTGTTTTCCTGCACCTCCGCGATAAGCTGTGCCATCTGCGACATCAGCTCCGTCACCTTGCACTTGCCGAGAATGCACTTGCAGTAACCGCAGACATTTGCATCTTCACGGTAATCAAACCAGTCATTCTCTGTAATTCGTGTGGCTCCCGGATTCATGCGAACCGCATACATCAGAAGGCGGACATGGTTTTCATCCTGCGGGATAGATGGAAGCGAAGGATTCTCTGCCGGGGTGCCGGGGAACAACCTGAGAGAAACACTGCGGACGGATTCTGTGGTGTCAAGATAAATCGCAATACCGACATAGCGCGGCAAGGACTCGTCCTGATACGATGTGAGGTCGATCACATATCTGGAATCGTTGATAAAATAGTGTCCGTTGATCCACGCTTTTCCGGTACCAAGAACCACGCCAAGACCGCTGCTTGCCGCCGTCAGCTTGAAATTCTGCCCGTAGGTGTCAAGGATACCGTTGCAGATAATGCTCGACAAATACGAAGTGAAGTCCTCAGCCGTATAGGTGCGGTCAAGCCCTTTTGAATTGAAAAATCCGCTTGAAAAAGCCATATATCATACCTCCTTGAAAGTTGGTGTCAGGCTGCGTCCGTTCTGGTCGAAGCCCTCGATCATACCGATAAGCTGTATTTGCGGCTGCATCATACCGAAGCGCCGGTGCTGCACCGTCACATAGTCACCGACAAAATAGTCACGGTTATACACATACTGCGTGTTGTGCACAGCAATATCCGACTCCGATACTGTTTTCGGCAGCACCAGCCGTTCCGAGCCTCTGGTCTTCAACAGCTCGATATATTTCTCCTCCGGAATCGGCATCGTTTCTCCCACGACCTGTTCCGTCTCGGAAATATCATCTGCATCCACATACAGTTCATAGCGGTCAAGGTAGGTCGGCTCATCACCGTCACAATATGTGGTGCGCTTGCGTTCATCACCCTTGCCCTGACCGAAGATATAGGCAAAATTCTTCTGGACGCTGCTGTCCTCTGCATAGCTGAACGAGAGCAGATTGCTATATGCGTTGGAGAAGATAATATGCGGATTATCCTCCTGCATGATGCTGCGGTCAGCACCTTCGGAGAGGTCGAATACCATGCGGTACTGCTCCCCGGAGGATTTCACTAACCGGATATTTGCTGTGCCGCCCAGCTTCTCGCAGATCGTATACACCCACTGCATCAGGTTCGTGTATGAGATCTGCAATGTGGCGGTCTGCTTCCAGCAGGTACCAGTGACCGTTCCGAGAGAAAGTCCCGGAATCCTGCGGTTGTCCGAGAGCAGCGCATTCTGCGTCACGACCTCCCGGACAATATCGCTGTATGCCTTTGCTGCTGTGACGTTGTAGGTCGGATGAATGATGCGCCGTTCCAGCAGGCACATCAAAAAGCGACCACGCACTGTCAGGTAGTCACCGTTCTCTATATCTGTATCAATCAGCACCGATTCGATGATGCCGAAGTGCTGGTTATCGTCATCACGACCGACGATTCTGCCGGTCTGGAAAATCTCGATGTTCTGTGGATTGGCGGCGATATACACTTCAAAGCTGCCACATTTGTAGTATTCAATATCCCAGAGCAGCGAGGAAAAGGTGTCGCAGACCGCCTCAAGGGTAATCGTCAGCGCATCTTCTTCCGCTGTCATGCGGTAAACCTCAATTTGCATACTACACCCCCAGATACGCATTTGTGTGGACGATGGTGACTTTCAGGTTTTGCAGTCCCGTGCCGCGCAGGTAGAACCGGTTTCTGCCCTCACGCAGCGTCAGCCAAGTCGAGCCGGAAACAAGCCGGTTGATGATGTTGCTCTTGACTCCGCCGCGATCAAGCGTGACCGTCTTATTGCCTGTTTTAGTCGTCACCGTGATAATATCGCCTGCGAGAATGTCGCCGGTGATTTGCAGATACTCGTCCGTGTCGGCATTATAAAGCGTGGGAGAACGTGCATCCTCCAGCGCCTCAATCACCAGCGTGAAGCCAATCTCGTCGCCGTCATTGACAATGGTCATCATGTTCTGCGTGTTGTACTTGCCGAGGATAAACGGCTCCGGATTGCTTTCGGTCGGGAACGGGAATGTGAATGCGCCTGTGATCTGCGAATAGTACGCCATGACCGAGGTCGTGGAATACCAATAAATATCCGGGCAGAGAATTGAAATCTGCCCGGTTGTCAGCATTTCAAAGTTCTGCACTTCGCAGCTCTCGACATAGCCCTCCGCAAATACATCAATTCCTGCAGTTGCGTAGTAAATCTTGATGTAGCGGGACGGCTTTACTACCTTATAAAGCTGATGCCTGCGGGCTTCCACACCCACGCCGCGCATCTCAAAGGAAATGACGACGTTCCGCTTTTCGATGAAGGCGTTATTGAGGTAGCTCCCGTCCATGCCCGCATAGCTGGAGGTGCTGATCGTTCCGGGCGGCGGAGAAAGCCCTTCGATCTTTGATGTCATATATTGATTTGCTGTTGCCGTCATGTCGATCTGGTCTCCGGCGGAGTTTTCAAGGACTAATTTGAAAAACATGGTATGCACCTCCTTGCTTTTTCTTTGGGATTGTTGTATAATAAAGGATATATGAAACACACAAATCCGTGTTGCTTCGTCAGTACTTTCAGAACGGGGGGATTATGATGGGACTTGATGTCTATATTGATGCAATCATAAAGGAAAAAGCGACCGGCAGGATCATTTCCTACAATCCCGCTTATCCTTCTGAAAAAAGCATAACCATATTCTATTTCGATGGCTGGAATGCTGCCCCTGTGTTGCATAGTTGGATCGAGATAATCAACCGATACGGTGGCACACATTATACCAGACATGATAATTCCATGCCATTTCCACAGACTGCGCTTAGGGAAATGTGCAGTTGTTTGCTTAGCTATTGCTGTGTACCGGAGGAAAACCGTTATCAGTGGAATCTTGAAACTGGGTTCTGGGAAAGTAATGAACGGGAACAGCGGCGCGGTATTCCGTATAGCTCAGATCAGCAGTTTAGTCACATAGACTACGATGAATATTATTATACAGAAAACACCTTTCTTACCCTTGCGCGGGTGCTGCGGGAAATCATCTGGATGCTCGATCAGATTCACTATGAAAACAAGTTTGATCCGCTCAGTGAGTACCGCGGGTTGCCAGAGGACTACAAATGGGTGTTTGAAAAATGGACATTTCCCGATGATTTTATTGAGCTGCCCGATGATCTGCGAAAATTCAAGGAAAATCCGAATGCTTATACATGGGAATTTGAATTGATAAATTCGCAATAAGTAAAAGGGCAGGATCACTCCCACCCATTACACATTCAGTGCATTCCGCGTCTGACGATAGATCTCCAGCCGTGACAGCGATTTCGGACTATTATTGGTCTGATTCACTGTGCGGCTGTTGTCGTTGTTGTAGTAGTTGTTGACCACACCGCCGCTGCCGCCGTTCATCATGGCACCGGAGATACCGTCCATATCGACGTTCAGCCCGGACTGCATTGTCAGCGTCATAGCATCAGCCACACCGGACACAGCCGCCTCAACGTACTTCTTGCTCTTGTCGATGCCCTTTGCAAGTCCCTTCATGAAGTCCGGCATCCAGCTTTCGTAGTCAGTCAGCGGACCTTTATCGGGAACGGAGAAGTGCAGAAACTCACGGATGGTATCGGCTACACCAGTCACGCAATCTGCAAGACTGCCAATCATACTCTTGATGCCGTTAACGATACCGTCGATAATATCAGCACCCCAGGAGAACGCCTGCGAACCGAGATCTTTAATGAAATTCACGGCAGCATTGAAGCCGCCCACAATCGTATCCTTGATCGCCGCTATCTTCTGGGTAACGGCATTTTTGACGCTGTCCCAGATAGAAGATACCGTCGCTTTTATTGCGCTCATCACGGTGCTGACTGTATTTTTGATTGCGTTCCAGACGGAAGATACCACAGAAGAAATGGTATTCAGCACACCGGAAACGAAGCCGGAGATTGCATTCCACACCGCCGATACGACCGTATGAATTGTGTTCAGTGTATTTGTAATATGCTCCTTGATGCTGTTCCAGATGCTTGAAATCACCGACCAGATCGCATCCAGAACAGTGCTGATTGCCGTATGAATGGCGTTCCATACCGTTTCAATCACGGTCTTGATCGCTTCAAGCACGATCGTTACAACCGCCTTGATGTTCTCCCATGCAGTTGTGATCTTCTCATGAATCCAGTCCATGACACGGGAAATGATAATGTGGATTGCTTCAAAAATCGTCTCGAACAGATACCTGAATGCTTCCAGCAGCGGAGAGATGAAGTCGTAAATGGTCTGCCATACAGTTGTGATAACAGACCAGATCGCATTCAGCACCGTGCTGATCGCAGTATGAATCGCATTCCAGACAACAGTAATAACCGTCTTGATCAGATTGATCTTTTCAGCGACCGAGTTATAAATCGCTGTCCAGATGCCGACAAAAAAGTTCTTGATACCCGTCCAGATGTTGGTGAAAAATGTTGCAATGCCGTTGACTACGCCTGTAAAGAAGTTTTTGATACCGTTCCAGATGTTGACGAAAAAGTTCTTGATGCTCGTCCAGACGTTCATCCAGAATTCCTTTACTTCATCGAGGTTTGTGCCGAACAGATTACACAGCACATTGAGGTAGTTTTTCAGCGTGTCCTTCAGGAAATTCCAGACCGCTACAAAAATGCCCTTGATGCCGTCCCACACTTTGCTCCAGTCGCCGGTGAAGATACCGACGAAAATGTCCAGCACATTCAGAATCGTATCCGTCACGAATTTGAAGGAGTTTGCAATCTGCTGGAACACACCCTCAAAGACAGGCGCAAGGAATTTACAGAGTCCATCCCATACAGCCTTGATGACCTCGCCGATATTTTTGAAGTCAAAGCCGAGGGCGTTGACACGGTCAACGATGCCCTGACAGAAGCCAGCGAAAATGCTCTTGATCTGATTCCAGATTGCTGTAATCTTATTGCGAAAGTCCTCGTTGGTGCGCCACAGATGCACAAAAGCCGCCACCAATGCAGCGACCACTGCAATGACAGCGACCACGGGCGCACTGATACCGCCGATCGCAGCGCCGAAGGAAGTGAATGCCGCCTTTGCGCCTGCGATGATCGTCGGGAGGTTGGAAACAAGCTGCATCAGCTTGCCGACACCGACCATTGTTTTGCCGACTACGACAAGGAGAGGTCCGAGTGCCGCCGCCACCAGAGCAATTTTTACAATGGTTTCCTTTGTCGCAGGCGACAGCGCGTTAAACTTATCAATAAGTCCCTGAATTCGAGATACAATAGAGCGAATTGCAGGCATCAGGATTTCGCCGAAAGAGATAGCAAGCTCCTGAAGCTGTGATTTCAGAATGGTGAGCTGTCCGGCAAGGTTATCCTGCATAACGGCAGCCATCTTTTCAGTGACACCGTTGTAGCCGTCAATCTCATCGGAACAGGTGCTGATTGCACCCTCCAGCTTCTGAATATCCGCAGGCGCAGCATTCATCAGCGCAAGAAAGCCGGACATAGCGTTCTTGCCGACCAGCGCCTGCGCCGCCGATGCCTGTTCCGATTCGGACATCTGCGCAAAAGCCACACGGCAGTCTGCCAGAATGTCATTCAGTTCACGCATCGAGCCGTCCTGATTGGTGGTTGCAATCTCCATTTCGCCGAAGGCATCACCGCAGAACTTGACCTCGCCCGCAAGGGCGGTCATGATCGAACGCAGTGCTGTACCGGACTGCGAACCCTTAATACCGCTGTTCGCCATCAGACCGATTGCCTGTGCTGTATCCTCGCAGGAGAATCCCAGAGAACCCGCAACAGGCGCACAGTATTTGAAGGTTTCACCCATCATGCTGACGTTCGTGTTTGCATTGGACGATGCCGCTGCCAGCACATCAGCAAAATGACCGCTGTCGGCAGCAGTTAAGCCGAAAGCGGTCAGAGCGTCAGTTACAATATCCGAAGTTGTCGCCAAGTCCTCACCGGAAGCTGCTGCGAGGTTCATGATGCCCTCGATACCTTCCAGCATATCGCCGGTTTTCCAGCCTGCCATCGCCATGTAGTTCATGGCATCAGCAGCCTCGGAAGCGGAGAACTTGGTCTTTGCGCCCATTTCACGGGCTTTGTCACGCAGTGCGTCCAGTTCATCCCCGGTCGCACCGGATACAGCAGCGACCTTCGACATTGCAGAATCGAAATCCGCTGCTGTTTTTACGGCGGCTGTACCCGCAGCCGCAATGGGAACGGTCACATGGGTGGTCAGTGTCGTACCGACATCGGCGATTTTGTCGCCAGCCTTTTCGAGCATTTCACCCGCCTGACCGAGCTTGGCAAGAGCCGTGCTGGAAGTCTCCGCCTCACGCTGGAGGTTCTGCAGTTCCTGTTCTGTTTCGATGATCTCACGCTGCAGGGCATCATATTGCTCCTGCGAAATGTCGCCGTTCGCAAGCGCCTGATTTGCTTGCTCTGCTGCCGTTTTCAGTGTTTCCAGCTTTTCTTTGGTAGCCGTCACCGCATCGGCGAGGAGCTTATGCTTTTGCGAGAGCAGTTCCGTATTGGTCGGATCGAGTTTCAGCAGCTTCTGTACATCCTTGAGCTGCGTCTGCGTGTTCCTGATGTTTTTATTGACCCCTTCCAGTGCCTTCGACAGCTTGGTGGTATCGCCGCCGATCTCGACCGTGATGCCCTTGATTCTGTTTGCCATGCGGTTTCACCTCCTCCGTGAGAGCATGAAAAAAGCAGCCCCGAAGGACTGCTCAGTGTATATTCCTGTCTCTTATACACATCTCCGAGCCCACGAGACGGAGCTACATCT
>ENA-OYXZ01000458-OYXZ01000458.1-human-gut-metagenome-genome-assembly--contig:-NODE-458-length-18329-cov-8.030699_pt1 | contig 18329 bp, 12 predicted proteins | sample MGYA00243975_ERZ653432 | MGnify/ENA primary metagenome ERZ653432 (study PRJEB26926, sample SAMN06164954) | human gut metagenome | biome: ENVO:00009003; feature: ENVO:2100002; material: ENVO:00002003...
TTTTTTTGCGGGGTAAATGCCAATTACGCTTAAGTTGTTGGCATTGCACCCCTAAGACCCCCGCTTGAAAAATGAAAGAAAAAGTGATATAATAGGCAATGAAAATGGGCGAATACTAAGATTTTGGAGGTTTGTCTATGAATGTAAAATCGGACGAGGAACGGAAGTCAAAGGTGCTGAAAGTCTGCTTGAATGACAAGGAGTTTGCCAAGCTGAAACAGTACACGGAGGAAAGCGGTTTGCGCTCAATGTCGGAGTACATTTTCAACTCTATTCTTGCAACACCGATCATTGAGTTAACGGACGAAGAACTTGCACCCGAAAAGGCAAGATTCAAAGAGATTGCCGACCGCATAAATTCTATCGCCATTCAGGTCAATCAGACGGGGAATATTTATCCCGAAGATATGCAGGAAATACGTCAGGGAGTTGAGGAAATCTCGGCAAGGCTTGCAGAGTATCAAGCAAAATTGGAACGCTTTGCTGTGACACCGCAGACGTTCAGGGCGATAGTCGATAAGGCTCACGATGACGTGAGAAAATAGGAGAAAAATGCACCGAGGAAAATGCTTATATTGCTGCGCCCTGCACAAGAATTATTACAATTATTGTGCAGGGCTGGACTCCGAAAATGGAATAGGCTATAATAATCTTACAATACTTTTTGGAGGTGCAGTATATGTTAGCAATACCCGAATTGGTAATGCCGAGAACACGCAAGGTCACGACTGTCTGCAACGGTAGGTGTGAGGTCTGGGAGGACTACGAGGAAGCAAAGGCATATTTCCTTGAACTTATGATGACTACCGAGGGCGAGGAACATGAACGAGCGGAGTGCGTATATATCCAACTGCTTCACGGGCTTGACGAGTGCAGCGACGAGGACGAGTAATCATCATGGCGAGCTGTTTCGGCAGCTCGCCCTTGCTATGTCCTGTGACGAACGGAAATGCCCCTCAGCACCTTCCAAGCCTGCGGAGCGGAAAACAAACCACCTGAAAAGAAAATCCCTGAGAAATGCTTGTAAGCAAATCTCAGGGCATCAGCATGATCAACTTTCAATAATTCATTTATTTGCCGGCAATATGACCTCCGCCGTAAAAACATATCCCTCTCCCGCTTTTTTACAGGAAAGCTCCAGTGTTCCACCGCATTTCTCCAATGTATTCCGGACACTTTTCAAGCCCAGGCCATGATGTTTTCTGTCAGGTTTGGTCGTTATCATGTCCGCTGACACATCAACATACCCTCTGCACGGATTGCTGATACTGATGAAATAAAAGCTGCCTGTCCGTTTTGCTGTCAGAGTGATGATGCGTTCATTGTCGGTCTGCTCTGCGGCTTCGATCGCATTGTCCAGCAGATTGGAAAGCACCGTACAAAGGATCACAGCATTGATAGCAAGCCCTTTCAGACTGCCGTCACATACCAGTTTTGTTCCCGAAGTTTCGGCAACGGCTCTTTTATCGGAAATGATCGCATCTGCGATCTCGCTGCCTGTGTCATTCACAGCCAGCGAGTCAGCAAAGCTGTCCGAAAGTCCGTTCAGGTATTCTCCCAGTTCATCAGTCTTTCCCGATCTATAGAGACCGTTCATCACAGTGATATGATTTTTCATATCGTGTCGGAGCATTCGCATCTCCGCATCGGCGGCTCTGGTCTGCTCAAAGTGTCTTGCCTGTGCAGTCATATATTGCTCGCTCAGCTCGGTCATCTCACGGAAGCGTTTTGCCTGCTGCTGCTTCACCGAAAGCAACAGCAGCACTGTCACCGACATCAGCATGAGCACTGAGGGGATAGCAGCTTCCGTGGAAACATCGGGAACATAGTCTGACATTGAAAAGCTCCTGCCGATGATCGCTGTGACCGAAGCAGTAATGCCTGTCAGCAGGATCATCTGCGATATGCTGAGCGACTCTCTGTCATCACTGCGGGCAAGGACTTTCAACAGATAAACAAATCCGGTCGCAATGATATATGCTGAAAGATACAGCAGAGTCACTCCAATAAATGTTCTTTCCGTTACATTGGATACCGAAAATATAGCCGTCTGCACGCTGCTTATAAGGCTTGCGGAAACCAGCTCTGCCAACACCAGCGAAAGCAAATGATCCCGGCTTTTTTTCGTCAGGACAAAAAACGCTGCCGCCGTGTGCAGAAGAAACAGCGGTTCAAGTATCATGCTGCCGAACCAGATATTCTCTATAAACGCCGCAGCACCGAACAGCAAGCCTGACACTACTGGGAATAAGACGGAACGTCTGATCTTCCGATAAAACAGATCGTTCATCGTGATAAGTGTACACAGGCTGAATGCTGTACCGTACATGAGCTGTATCAGAACGGGCGTAAGCTGATATGGTTTTATCATAAGCACACCTACCTTGCGTTCAGACGGATATATTCCATAAGGCTTCTTTTCAGATCGTCTGAATAACTTCTGCTGACAGGAAGTATTGCTCCGTTGTCGAGCTTAACTTCTTTTTCATTTCTGCTGACGATATGCGGAAGATTTACGATCACAGAACGGTGTACCCTGCAAAAATGATCGGACACGTCTTCAAGCATTGTCAGTGCTTCGGTCAGCTTCATACGCATTTTGTATTCCCGTTCAGATGTTATGAACCGCACCGTGTTGTTGTCAGCTTCCGCATAAATAATGCTGTCAGGCGAAATGAAATACTCCTCGCCTTCCGTTTTTATACATAGACTCTTATGATTTGCAGTAAGCTGACGTATATCCTTGAGTGCCTGTGTAAGTTTTTCGGCTATAACAGGCTTTTGCAGGAACCTGAATGCTCCCACTTCATATCCGTCCATAGCAAGCTCCGTGTGGCTAGTCAGGAAGATAACAGGCAGAACGGGCGAGAATCCATGCAGCTGCCTTGCCGTTTCCATACCATCGGGCGGCGGCATCTCGATATCCAGAAACACCGCATCAAAGCGCTTCCCTTTTTCAAATGCAGCGATCAGCGCAGAGCCGCTTTTAAATGACGTGCATATCACATCAAGGCTATTGTAAAAAGTGCCGATCGCCTCACATATCGTATCACGGAAGTATTTTTCATCATCGCAGACAGCTATCCTCATCACGCTCACCTCTTTATCAAGTATAACATACCTTGACGGCTTTTTCAAGAACTGATAGCATCATTGATAATGCAGCCGTCACAAAGCGTTATAACCTTATCTGAATAAGCCGCACATTCAAAGGAGTGTGTTACCATAAGAATAGTAATGCCGTTTTCTTTGTTGATGCGCCTGAAAAGCTCCATGATCCCAGTTCCGCTTTTGCTGTCAAGATTTCCCGTAGGTTCGTCTGCAAGTAGTATCTGCGGCTCATAGATGACGGCTCTGGCTATGGCACATCTCTGCTGCTGACCGCCGGATAATTGACTGGGATAGCTTCTGCGCTTATCCGAAAGCCCTGCTGTTTTGAGGATCGAATCAAGCTTTTCACGGTATTTTTTCGGGTCTTTTCCGTCCATAACAAGCGGCAGAAGAATGTTGTCCTCTACAGTCAGATTCTGCACAAGATTGAAGAACTGGAACACGAAACCCATTCCCTCACGGCGAAGCTTAGAGAGCTCCTTGTCACGCAGTTTTGCGATATCCCTACCATTCAGGAGTATCTCACCGCTGTCAGGTGTATCCAATCCGCCGATCAGATACAGCAGCGTTGATTTTCCGCTGCCCGATGCCCCCATAAGTGACAGAAATTCGCCTTTTTCCACGGTCAGCGATATATTGTCAAGGACCTGCGTGCGGTTTTCTTTGCAGCCAAAGCTCTTGCAGATGTTTTTGACCTCGATGATATTTTCCATAGTGCCTCCTATTCGCATTTTAGCTGTTCGGCTGTGTTCATTCGTTTCAGTGAGAATATGGGTATCAGCACGGTTAATATGACTGCCGCTGCCATGACTGCTATAAATTCAGCTATCCCCAAGTGTTCATAGCTTATCGGTATTTGCATATCCAGTGATGACAGCGTATGTTCAATTATCAGTATCACAAAGTGCCCGGTGCAAAGGTACAGGAGAACAGGTAAAACAGCAGTCAGCAGCGTTTCACAAAGGAGCATTTTTGATAGCTGAGATATGCTCATACCCTGCGAGCGAAGTACCGCAAGCTCATGCTTACGCTGCTCAAAACCGATCATCTGCTGTCCGGATACCGATATGATCGCAAGAAGGATTCCGATCACAGCAAGTGCATCAAGCAGTCCCGTAATGCTTTCCGAACCCTCGTCCATACGGGCGTAGTATTCATCTGCCGTTTCAAATTCCGCGCTTTTGTCGATAAGCTGTCTGTGCATAAGCTCGGTATCGCCCCTGACAAGCAGCATGGACGGATAATCATGATACACGCTTTTGTAGGTATCAAGGCTTATGACCGCCGCATTGCACTTCTGGTCGAAGTATACGCTGTCTATCCCTTTCACTGCTGTAAACGTGAGCGTTACAGGGCGGACGGAATCATGCTTCAATTTAAGCGTCACGCTGTCGCCCTCGTGGATATCAAGCCTTTTCATCATCTGTCTGTCGAGTGCGATCTCATCATTTCCAAGACTTTCGGGCAGGTCACGCAGACCTTTGAACATCTCAGATCTGTGATACCCGAATATGCAGACAGACGTCTGTCTGCCGTTCAGCTCTGTTGTTTCGGCGGCAGTATAGATCAATTCTTTGCTGTCTGCACTGATGATATCATAATATTCCGAACGCTCCGACAGGTTTGTTATCACAGCATCGCAGTTGAAATTTCTCACCGAATACAGCTCTTCTGCCGAGCGTGAAAGGATATAAAGGGAAGCCGTCATCATGACAACTGCCGTGCAGATCACCGTTCCCATGACGGCGGTCTTTTTTGTTCCCGACTGTATCAGAGCAAGGCGCATGACAGGGAATCTGCCGCCGTAGGTATGCTTTGCCGTGATCTTTGAAACTGCGGATAGGATCTTCGGCAGGACAAGGCATATCCCGGTAACAAACGCTGCAAGACCAACAAGCGAAGGGATAAAACCGAAGCTGCCCATAAACAGAATTACTGCAACAAATATGCATAGTATCCCTGTGACCGCTCCTGAAACAGACGGCTGGTAAACATTGTCCTTTCCGCAGAAAATGATATCCTTTACTGGCATTTTTGAAGTGCGTATGAGAGAGGCAAACGACACCGCACAGCTTATCACAGCCGGGATACCAAGTCCGAACACAGGCACATACGGCGGCACACTGACACTTCCGCCGATGCCGTCAACACGGGGGATCATATTTCCGAGGAACGTATCTTTCAGCGCATAGACAATAACCGTCCCGATAATACCGCCTATCATGCCGTACACTGCACATTCTGTAAGCAGCGTCAGAGAAGCCGAACCTTTCTCTGCGCCGATACTGCGGAGCGTGCCGATGACAGCAAGCCTTTCAGCGGCGATATTCTTTGCAAACACCGATATGATAAAGAGTATCATCAGCAGCGTCACGGCAAAAATGATCAGAAAAGCCCTTGTTACACTGCGGATACTGTCACGGCTCTCCGGTGTGCCTGTGACCTGATCGACATGAAGATCAGCATATGCTGCACAGAGCTGCTCCGCCGTTTCGGATTCCTTTCCATCGGGTGCATCAATATATATGATCGTTGCAGAAGTACCGGGCGATGCCAGAACTGTCCTTGCCGTTTCGGGAGCAGTAATAACTGCGAGTGTCATCACCGACAGATCATTTTTGTTCAGCACGATCTCGCTGACAGTCAGTGTGATCTCTGAACCGTCTGCACAAGGAAGCGTTATCTCATCTCCGATATCATAACTGAAACGCTGTGAAAGCGCATAGCTGATAACGGCTTCATTCTCTGACGGGGCGGTACATTCCGGCAGAAATCCGAACTTCGCCGCACGCTCTGTATCAACACCGATTACATGGACAGATCTCTTCAGCACATATTTGTAGTTGCTGATATCATGTACCTGAAAATACGATCCTGCAAGTATCACAGGCAGGCTTTCGCAGTCAGAGGGCAATTCGGGAAGTGTTTCAAAGCCACTTTCAGCCTGCATGGTGATGTCTGTTCTTCCCATCGAGCTTCGTATCATATCCTCGACCGCCACCTTTGAAGCAGAGCTGATCGTCAGGCACAGTGAAAATGTCAGCGATACCGCTGCAAGACACAGCACGATCACAAGCGTGCGAAACGGCTTTATCGTGATATTGCGCAATATGAGTTTTATGAAAATCTGCATATCACCACACCCTAACTCGTTTATCATACGGCACAAACATCTTATCACTGTCCGAGATGTTGTACACTTCATAGAATTTGTCAACGCTTGAAAGCACACCGTTTACTCTGATCTCCGCAGGGCTGTGTACATCATCGGCGATCTGTTCGGAAGCATTCGTATCATAGGACAAAGTTGCCCACAAGTTTGCATAGCTCTCAAATATACGCCGCAGTTCCTCTTTATCATCTGTCATGGAGACGATCACCTGCATACCGCCGAGGTCGGCGGCATTTTCGGTCTGCGTCTGTTCACCGTCGATATAAAATGTATCCATGATCTGCATACTGCCAAAATATGCCGAAACCTCATCGGACAGCAGTTCTGTTCGTTTTGGGCTGATCCTGTCGGGGTGGTAATTGCCGTGCTCATCGTACAGGATACCGTCTGCATCAAATGCATGACCGATCTCATGGGCGATGATAGAACCGAGCCCGCCGAGATTCGTATAATGATCGGCGTTCACATCGAAAACAGGGGCAATGAATAGACCCATTGGAACGGTGATGCTGTTTTTCTGCGAATCATAATATGCATTGACTGCATACGCAGGCATACCCCATTCATCGGCATTCGGGGCTTTATCCGCAGAGGACAGCATTTCCAAAACTGTACCGCTTTTGATATGTATGACGCTTTCCAACAGGTTCCCCGAAAGCTGCACATCTTTGTGTGCATTCACATCAGGACAGCCTATATTTACAGAGATATTGTCTATCTTCGCAAGACATTCCCTGCGGTCGTTTTCCGTCAGGAGTTCTGAGTTTTCGATGCATTTTCTGTACGCTGAAATGATATCGCTTGTCATATCCCCGACAGCTGCAAAGGTCTTTTCATCGCCGTATTTCTGTGTCATAATTGTCCTGCATCACACCGACAGCAGGCAGTACCGGAACGCCGTATTCCGTATAGATCATACCGCAGACATGAGCGAAGTCGTTTGCAGTCCGTACGTTTTCTATCGCATTCAGACCTTTTTCAAGCGGCGCAAGACCGACCTTCTCCCTTGTGTCCGTATCAAGATACTGCCTGTAAATGTCGTGTATCCTCTTTTCATCACTTCCGTCAGGATAAGGGGTATCATTCTTTCCGATAGAGATGATCTCGTCCGAAAGAACATCATCGATATTTTTCTGCACCATTCGGAGCGTTCCTGCTTCAAACATATCTGCGGGGATATCCGTTCCGTAAAGCAGGTCAAAATTCATATAGCCGTAGAAATCATCTTCAAGGCGTATACGTGCACTATCACGGGAATAAACAGTGTTATCCGCAGGCTTGGGTTCATTCTGAACGATCTTTGCCGAGCAGCCTGTCAGGAGAAAAACAGCCGACAGAAAAAGCGATATTTGTTTTCGCATGATTTCACCCCTGTGCTATGTACAAGTGCCAGCCGTCAGTTGTCAGCGGAACTGTTATCTTTCCATCGACTTTTTTTCCGCCGTTATAGATCACCGAACCGTAGAGCTTACACAGCTTTCCGCCTGTGCTGTGATAGACGAACTCTACTATCTTTCCGTCCGAAATGATCGCATCATGATCCTCGCTCATGATCTCCATAACACCGTCCATAAACGCTCTGTACTCGTCCGAGTCCTGAAACATAACGCCGTCATAGTTGTTGCCTGCTATCGGTATATCGGTGATCTCAGTGGTGATTTTATGATCTTTTAGATACAGCGCAATATCTTCATACGCCTGACGATGTGTTTCAAAATCCTGCGTAAGCGTTTCCTGTGATATCCTTTCGGGACGAAACAAAACAAACCATGCAGCACCTCCGACTACAGCAAGAATCATAAATGCTATCAGAAACTTTTTCATATATACCGGTCCTTTCGATTTTTCTTCATTATAGCATGAAAGCTGTATGAATAGTCGGATATGTGGTGAAATATGCTTTTTTTGTGGTGAAACGTTACGTATCTGTCTGAGATGATTGTTACCGCTTTGGCGTCATGAAAAAAGAAAAATAGCGATCTCTTGCGTGCAAACGCATCAGATCGCTATTAAATAGCATTATTATCTCGGTAGGTACTGCTACTGGTTTCGTGTTACTATTTGGAACGGGGATAGTAACGTTAAAAGTAGAATGTCCAAGCCAGTCCTGGATCGCTTTCATTGATACTCCGCTTGCAAGTAAAAGACTTGCACAGCTGTGACGCAGATCATGGAAACGCAGCGGACGGAGATTGAACTTCTTTATAATCATCTTGAAATGTCTTGTAACATACTCAGGTGTTATAATCGCTCCTGTATTGTCACGGCAGACAAATCCATCGAATGTCCTGTCGAAGTCTGACTTCAGTATCTGTGAATACTGCATTTCAAGCATCATTCTCTTTTTCAGCATTTTTTCTATATGCGGAATAAGCGGAAGTGTTCTGACACTTGCTTCGGTTTTAAGATTTTCATCTATCCTCAGCTGTTCATGCCCGTCTTCAAAAATGCTTGTGATCTTGCGGCATACTGTAAGAGTACCTTTGTCAAAGTCTATCGCATCCCACTTCAATCCGATGATCTCGCTTCTGCGAAGTCCGTAATAGGCTGCGATATTTACCACAAGCTCCAGTCTGTCTCCTTCAAACACTTTAAGAAGATGATTGATCTCCTCTTTGGAATAGAAATTTGCCCTGTACTTTTCAAGCTTCGGCAGGTCAACCTTATCAGCCGGATTCCCCATAAGCATATCCATCTTTACCGCATACTTCAGAGCTTTATGTATATTTGCGTGATAATGCTTTACCGTATTTCCGGTTTTACCTTCACTATACATATCATTGTAGAATTTCTGAATCTGCAAGGCGGTCAGTTCCTCTAAAAGAAGATCAGGATAGTTTTCGTCGAAATAATTCTTTACTATTCTCAGATTTCGGATATAACCCTCATAAGAAGTATATGCGATTGAAGCCTTGACTGAATCAAGCCAGTAAAACAGAAAATCAGTGAACCTGAAACTTGATCCTGACGGAAGCTCTGTACTGCCTGGTATTCTTGGATCTCTTTCAAGTAAAGAAGGCTTTTTTACTTCCTTTTCAACTACTGCTGTAGCTTTGCCTGAACAGTAGTCCTCGTAAAATTCTGCTACAATCTCGCTGACTCTTGAGTTAAGGGCTTTTTTTGAACAGCTTGTCATAAGACCTGTTTCCCAAAACGGAACGTCTGAATTTTCATCACGCTGAATATCTGCGATAACATCTTCATCGGTAAATAAAGGTTTATCAATAGCAGATGTGTATTCGGTAATAGTCAGAAGTCCGAGCGTATAGGCGAGGCTATCAAGCTCTGACTTGTGATTATCATAAGTATCAACCGTGATAACGCCCTCTGCATTATCAATAAGAACAGTAGCTCCGAGGGAAAGTGCTTTATCTTTGATCTCTGCGAGACTTTCGGCATCGCCCTTGTATTTCAGAGTGATTGACTGAACATCATCGGCAGGAGAAGGAATATCTTGAACCTCAGAAGCATAGTCTATATTTTCTCTTACTTGAGCTTCTGCTTTTGCTTTGTCAGCCATCAATCCATCAATCCAGTCCTCAGATTGGCTGTATATCGTGTTTTCAACATTCTCAACAGCATTTTCCGCGCAGGAGAGGGATTGATTGATAGATATTTCATCAGAACATATTTGATTTTTTTGTATTTTGTCTTTAGTATTATATTGCTGGCGATTTTCTATCGACAGATTTTCTACCCCTTGCTTTTCTTCCTCTTGAATTTCTGCCTCTTGTAAACATCCCCCTTGACGGGCATATTTTTTGGAGACTGCCTTTGTCTTTTTGGCATCTCCTGTTGAAAGTGCAGAGGTTTCTTCCTGCGGAACATCTTTATCCGAAATTTCATAGAAATCGTAAAAATACTCAAAGCGACCGCTTTCAGTCTCATTGGGCTTTAAACGTGTCTTTTTGAGATAGCCCCATGTTTCAAGTTCCCTCAGAGCAGACTTTATAACTGTTCTGCCGTCCTTGCATATAGCTGTCAGCCCGTCAATGGAGTAATCCCAGTTGTCGGGGAGGGAAAGCACCTTGCAAAGCAGACCGATAGCTTTAAGACTCAGGTTTTTGGAACGGAGAAAGAAACTGCTCATGACAGTATAGTTAGCGTTTTTAGTAACACGGCACACTTTAGAGCCGTTGCTGCCGCAGGCTTTTTCGATTGTTATGAAGTCGGTCGGCTTGATATGTACTGTTTTATCCTTTTCTGAGTATTCAAAGAAATGATATCTGTAACCGATCTTCTTGTTTTCTGTCTGATTAGGGAACAGCTTAGTCACGCACAGATAGCCGGTGTCTTTCAGTTCGTCCAGTGCTGTCTCGATGGCTGTCTCTTTTTCTTTACAGATAGAAGCAAGCCCCTTGACAGAGTAATCCCATTTATCGGGTAAATTCAGAACTTTACTGAGAAGTCCCGTTGCTTTCAGCGAGATCGCTGTTGACATCAGATGATAGTTGCTCATTACTGCGTATGCGGTGTTTTTGAAAACACGGCATACTGATGAGCTTTTTTTCTTTTGCTTTTCCATTTCCTTAGCAGCCATTGTGATACCCCTTTGTGTCAGAAAGTGATTGTACGCCTCACCATTTCAGGCAGCTTGCTTCTGTTCAGTGAATAAACATCAGCGTTCTTATTGAGATAACCACTCTTATTCAGACCTTCAAGGGTTGCCTTGATCTCATCGTATGAACTGCCGAGAAACATGGAGTGCATCTTTTCGGCTGTGCAGTTATCAGCATCGGGATAGCTTGCCATCTTGGTGATGATCGCAGTTTCAGCACAAGTCAGCTCATTGCTGACAGGAATACAGATACATTCAGTTACAGGCATAGGGAAGTCCTCCTTAAATATACATAAATACAATAATTTCCTTGACAGCTCTATTTCACCGTGATATAATGGTAGAAAGTTCAAATACTGTAATTTGAACTCAAATAATGAGACGAAATATGTGTTTAGTGGCGAATATATTATGCCAAGCGGTGATCATTCACGTTGCATATAGTGGTGTTTCGGATTTACAGGTAAAAAAATAGCGTCCCTCATTTCTGAGGAACGCTTAACACAGTATTCAGTTTTGGGCATAAAAATAGCGTATAGCGCTCCTGACATTCATCATAGAGCGATATACGCCGATGTGTTGATTTCCATTTTTCTACCGTGGTGAACCTTGCTTTATTTCTACCACGTTTCTACCAACCTTTTCTTTCTACCAGCCTTGTTCTTGTTACCTTCTACCACACTTCTACCAAATCAACCTCTTTTTCATTTTTTGCATTTCCCGTGTTTTCGTATGTTTGTATTTTGAGAGCTTGTAAAGCCCCGAAAATAGGGAACAATCTGCTGTAAACTGCAAAGCTCTGCAACGATTTGCAAAGTTGCCTACAATTCTCAAAATCCAGTGGTAGCGATACCGTACCGGTTCGACCCCGGTCACCGGCACCAATAAAAAAGCCTGTAAACCTGTGAGTTTGCAGGCTTTTTTTGTATGTAAAAGTGAATCAGTATTGTACAATTTTATGTGTTATTACCACAAACAAAAATCTCCGCTCTTTGTTCAGAGCGGAGATTTTATATTTATGCTGAAAAATCGTACATTTCAGCTGTTTAATCAGAGTTTTGAATTAGTCCTGACCGTAAAGAGCTGTAAGTCTTGTAAGGTAGTCATATCTGTCCTTAGCATTTTCAACAGCAGCATCAAAGAGAGCCTCTGCTCTTTCAGGATTCTGACGAGCAAGAGCGTTGTAACGAACCTCGCCCATGAGAAAGTTCTTGTATTCCTCAGTATTAGGAGCCTTAGAATCAAGGCTGAACGGATTCTTGCCTTCCTTCTTAAGAGCAGGATTGTATCTGTAAAGGTGCCAGTAACCAGCCTCAACAGCCTTCTTTTCTTCTGCCTGAGCAGTTGCCATACCTGTCTTGATACCATGGTTGATACATGGAGCGTAAGCAATGATGATTGACGGACCGTCATAAGCCTCAGCCTCAGCAAATGCCTTGATACACTGATTCATGTTAGCACCCATAGCAACGTGAGCAACGTAAACGTAGCCATAGCTCATAGCGATGCCTGAAAGGTCCTTCTTCTTAACAACCTTACCTGCTGCAGCGAACTGAGCAATAGCACCTGTAGGAGTTGACTTAGAAGCCTGACCGCCTGTATTTGAGTAAACCTCTGTATCGAATACGAGAACGTTTACATTCTTGCCTGAAGCGAGAACGTGGTCAAGACCGCCGAAACCGATATCATAAGCCCAGCCGTCACCGCCGAAGATCCACTGTGACTTCTTGCGGAGGTAATCCTTTTCAGCAAGAATAGCCTTAGCATCATCGCAGCCGCAAGCTTCAAGAGCAGCAACGAGGTTTTCTGTAGCAGCCTTATTAGCGTTACCATCATTGTATGTGTCGAGGTATTCAGCAATTGCAGACTTAACCTCAGGCTTTTCAGCCTTTTCAGCAAGAGCCTTAACCTTAGAAAGAACTCTGTTTCTGAGTGTTTCAGTTGCAAGGAACATACCGTAACCGAACTCAGCGTTATCCTCGAAGAGTGAGTTGGACCATGCAGGACCCTGACCCTTCTTGTTAAATGTATATGGAGTTGAAGGAGCTGAACCACCCCAGATTGATGAACAGCCTGTTGCGTTGGCAATGTACATTCTGTCACCAAAGAGCTGTGTTACGAGCTTAGCATATGGAGTTTCACCACAGCCTGCACAAGCACCTGAGAATTCAAGCATTGGCTGTCTGAACTGTGAGCCCTTAACTGTTGTTGGAGCAAACTTAGCTGCAACCTCAGGCTTTTCGTCAATTGTAACACCGTAGTTGAATACCTTCTGCTGTTCCATCTGTGAAGCGATAGGCTTCATAACGAGAGCCTTTTCCTTTGCAGGACATACGTTAGCACAAACACCGCATCCTGTACAGTCAAGAGTTGAAACAGTCATCATGAATTTAAGTCCGCCAACAGCAGGCTTGAAGTCCATAATCTTAGCGTCAGCAGGAGCTGCAGCAGCTTCAGCCTCTGTAAGAGCAACAGGTCTGATTACAGCGTGTGGACATACATATGCACACTGGTTACACTGGATACAGTTTTCAGGAATCCACTCTGGAACGTCAACAGCAATGCCTCTCTTTTCAAAAGCAGCTGAACCCTGTGGGAATGTACCGTCAGCCATGTCAACGAATGTTGAAACAGGGAGTGTGTCACCCTTCTGAGCGTTGCATGGAATCTGAATGTTGTTTACATAGTCCTGAAGAGTCTTGTTTGAGTTAGTAACAGCAGCCATACCCATCTGAGTATCTTCTGCGTTCTTCCATGATTCAGGAACTTCAATCTTAACGATGTTCTGGTGACCTGCATCAATAGCATTCCAGTTCTTTTCAACAACGTCCTGACCCTTCTTGCTGTAAGAAGCTTCAGCAGCAGCCTTCATGTACTTGAGAGCGTCCTCGAAAGGAATGATGTTTGCAAGCTTAAAGAATGCAGACTGGAGAATTGTGTTGATTCTTGTTCCCATGCCTGTTTCCTTACCAAGCTTTACACCGTTGATTGTGTAGAAATTAATGTTGTTCTGAGCAATATATCTCTTAACCTGACCAGGAAGATTCTTTTCAAGTCCTTCCATATCCCAGATTGTGTTAAGGAGGAATGTACCGCCCGGCTTGATGTCAGAAACCATATCATACTTGTCGATATAGCTCTGGTTGTGACAAGCTACGAAGTCAGCCATGTTGATGAGGTAAGTTGACTTGATAGGAGTCTTACCGAATCTGAGGTGTGAAATTGTAACACCGCCTGACTTCTTTGAGTCATATGCAAAATATGCCTGAGCATAGAGGTCTGTGTGGTCGCCGATGATCTTGATTGAGTTCTTGTTTGCACCTACTGTACCGTCTGAACCAAGACCCCAGAACTTACAAGCTGTTGTGCCTGCAGGAGCTGTATCAGGGTTAGCACCGAGCTCAAGTGAGAGATTTGTAACGTCATCATTGATGCCGATTGTAAATCTGTGCTTTGTTGTGTTGTTGAATACAGCAACGATCTGAGCAGGAGTTGTATCCTTTGAACCAAGACCGTAACGGCCTGTAAAGATCGGAACGTCATTGAACTTTGTACCCTTGAGAGCAGCAACAACGTCGAGGTAAAGAGGTTCGCCGAGTGAACCCGGTTCCTTTGTTCTGTCAAGAACAGAAATTCTCTTAACGCTGTCAGGAATAGCCTCGATGAGCTTTTCAGCAACGAAAGGTCTGTAAAGTCTAACCTTAACAAGACCGTACTTGCCGCCGTTTGCGTTGAGGTAGTCGATTGTTTCTTCAATTGTATCATTAACTGAACCCATAGCAATGATGATGTGTTCAGCGTCAGCAGCACCATAGTAGTTGAAGAGCTTATAGTCAGTACCGATTTCAGCATTAACCTTGTTCATGTATTCTTCAACAACAGCAGGAAGTGCATCATAGTACTTATTGCAAGCTTCACGAGCCTGGAAGAAGATGTCAGGGTTCTGAGCTGTACCACGGAGTACAGGGTGTTCAGGATTGAGAGCGTTGTCTCTGAATGCCTTTACAGCGTCCATGTCGATAAGCTTAGCAAGTGTTTCGTCGTCCCATGTTTCAATCTTCTGGATTTCGTGTGATGTACGGAAACCGTCGAAGAAGTGAAGGAAAGGAACTCTTCCCTTAATTGTAGAAAGGTGAGCAACAGCAGCGAGGTCCATAACTTCCTGTGGGTTAGATGAACAAAGCATTGCATAACCTGTCTGACGGCAAGCATAGATGTCTGAATGGTCGCCGAAGATATTAAGAGCGTGTGAAGATACACAACGAGCTGAAACGTGAATAACGTTAGGAACAAGCTCACCTGCGATCTTATACATATTCGGAATCATAAGGAGAAGACCCTGTGAAGCTGTATATGTAGTTGTAAGAGCACCTGCTGAAATTGAGCCGTGTACTGTACCTGCAGCACCTGCTTCTGACTGCATTTCAACAACAGTAACAGGATCGCCGAAAAGGTTCTTCTTATTCTTTGATGCCCACTGGTCAGTAACCTCAGCCATAACTGAAGATGGTGTAATTGGGTAAATAGCAGCTAAATCTGTAAATGGGTATGATGCCCAAGCAGCAGCATTATTACCGTCCATGGTTTTCATTTTTCTTGCCATTGGAATAGTCCTCCTAAAAAATTAATAGATTAGGGGTTATTGAGTCCGGAAACACTTGAGACAACACCGCAAAAAGAAATGAGAGCATTGCAGAGTTCTGCCTTTAACAGCAGTAGGTTATATACCGGAACACATATAACTTCACCTATAATCATAACACAAAACCCCTTTTTTGTAAATACCTTTTTCTCATTATTTATTGTTTTTTGACAAACTTTTCACAAATACAAATTTTTATTCTGTTTCTTTTTTATTTGTTTTTTGTTTCGGAATTTTTGGCAGAGCAGTGCAGCTTTTGCGGGGTATTTTCTTAAAGTTATAAAAACAAGCACCTGTCCGCATAAATTTCATGCAGACAGGTGCTGAATGTCTATTTTATTATCGCTTTATTAAGGCAAAAAGTCACAAAGCATGTTAAAGTACGTTGTGCTGTGTTGAATTGACTACATAATATTCCAGAACTCAAAAAGCCTGCCGAAAGAAAGCATATTACTGCGAATATCCTCAGGAATCTGCTTATAGAGATTTCCGTAATCCAAAACAAATTCATAAGTAAGGGCAAAATTGAGAATTGCAGAGAAAACAGCAGAAACAATAAGAAATCTATATAAAATATTTTTTACAGGCTGTGATGCTGAAGCATATCTTGTGAAAAGTATTGCAAATGCACCAAAAAGCATTTCCCATGCAAAGTCTACGGCGTATCTCGGAGTATATCCGTACTGCCATATCATTGCCATCTGAATTAACGGAACGACCAGACAGCCTGAAATGATAATTGCTGCGGCTAACTTTCTATTGCCATTATCCTTTGATAATCTGTAAGCCTTCGGGCCTCCCAAAAAGCTGAGTACAGGGAATGCTCGGAATATCAGTCCTGCTGCACTGAAGCCTGCAAGGAAGTAGTAACCGTTTACAGAAAGTGAAACATAATTGCTTGTTAAGAATGGAAATTCACTTGAAAGCTTAGGGAGCGTGAACAAATAATTATAAACAGCAATCAAAACTAATGGTAAATGGAATTGAATATGCTGATAATCATAAATAGTCAATGTATACTCAATACCGAAGTCAAGAACAGAACCAAATCTGAGATAATTATAAATCATCTGAATTGAACCGATACACACATACGGAATAAGTGCCGCAAGCAAAAATGTAATAATCGGCTTTTTATTTGCACGATAAGTCTTTTCCTTTGATGTCCTGACGATTTTCTGCACACCTGCTGCAATGAACAGAAGTGATACAATGCAGTAAAGTGCAACCGCTGCTCTGCAAAGAACCGCAATTGAGAATAAGATAGTCGCAATGCAGATGTTTACACGAGATATTTTTCCGTTTCCGACAACTCCTGACCGCAGAAGGAAAAACATTCCTGCAATAAGGAAAGTAAATCCGCTGACCTGTGCAAGCTCATAGAAATTTCCGATAGTAACGCAATACCAGATAAAAGATGAAGCCTGAACGATTACCAATCCCGAAACAGCAATTCCGTTGGTGATTTTCGGGAACAGACGCTTTATAAATACATAATATGCTAAACTAAGGAATAGTATTCCAAGCATGCTGTATAAGAATGTTGCCCAAAGACTTGGAAAATAATCTCCTGTAATCAGGTGGTAAGGCAAAAACAGAGTTAAAACCGTACCTATTCCATAATATGAATAATATTTTCCGTCGTAAAGCAGGTGATCCCATGCTGCACCGACTCCTTTTTCAGAACGGAGTGAATTGTCATACGGATTTGATAAATCAAGCAGCTCCTTGCTTGGCTCGTCCAGAAGATTGACCTGTCCTGCACTGAAAGCATCTACAAGCTCCTTGTTCATCTGATGTGTATCAGGATTATCAAAAAGCTCGAAAATACCGTCACCTCTGAGCAAAACAAGAAAACAGCAAAGTACAAGGCACAACGAAGTAACGGCAATTGTACTTATCTTAAAAGTATTTGGGGAATCCTGATAAGCCTTTTTCATTTTCGGACTTTTAACAAGAATTATTACAAATGAAACTATTATAAATAAGGTTACAACACGAATCCATGAGAATTGGAAAGGAATATGCTTGTTTATGTAAAGTGAAGAAAGTGTTAAAGAACCCTCGCTTGGAGCTCTTAAACTAAATTCAAGCTGACTTACTGTTCCCGAAAAGCTGCACGTAATATACTTGCTTAACTCATTGTTTTGGATGTAATTTAAATGTGCATCTCTGCGAAGTCCTGCCGCATTGGTTTCGTCTGAATAGGCAACGTCAATGGTACCGCTTGTATCGCCGTTTATATCAACATCTGCATAAATTGTATCGACCTCGCTGTTGACGGAATCAAAGGAAAGAGAGATTGATTCTCCCGCATTCAATGTAACGGTGTCTGAATAAAACGGTGCACCGTTCACTCTTGCTTTGGAAATTGATAACTGCTGTTCGCTCGGGGCAGACGGATAAGAAAGCCTGAATGTTCCGAAATTGCACACGAATACTTCCAGAAGCAAAATTAAAGCAGCTGCAATGCAAAGACTTCGTGAAAGTTGTGAAGTTTCTGCTTTGCCTGATGATACAGTTTTGCTTTTCAAGTATAAATCAGGCAGACAAATAAGTGCATTGGCAACAAAAACGGCAAAAGCGGCATATCTCCAGTCATTTTGACTGACAAAAACCGCTGTAACGGATAACAAGCCGCTGAATGCAGCTGTATAAAGTCCTGCTTTATTTGGTTTATCGGATTTATTTTGCAATATTGCTGATGTAATTGATGCAATAATTGAAACTGCAAATAATATTACAGTTAAAAACATGTTTTCTCCCTGCTTTCCTTTGATTTTTAAAATAACAGTAAAATTTTTTATACAGCTTATTATACCCCATTCAACTAAATGATGTCAATA
>ENA-OYXZ01000459-OYXZ01000459.1-human-gut-metagenome-genome-assembly--contig:-NODE-459-length-18326-cov-8.617645_pt1 | contig 18326 bp, 19 predicted proteins | sample MGYA00243975_ERZ653432 | MGnify/ENA primary metagenome ERZ653432 (study PRJEB26926, sample SAMN06164954) | human gut metagenome | biome: ENVO:00009003; feature: ENVO:2100002; material: ENVO:00002003...
AGATGTAGCTCCGTCTCGTGGGCTCGGAGATGTGTATAAGAGACAGATATAAGCGATTGAAGAAATACTAAGCGAAAGGAGAATCTATGAGAAATTTTGATTACACCGTTTATGCCAATCAGTTTTGGGATACCGAAACAATGAACCTTACAAATCTGATTCACGAATACAAAGGGAAACAGGAGCTTTATTTGCGTCAAAAGCCTGTGGAGCTTGAACGTCTTGTTGAGATCGCAAAGGTACAAAGTACTGAAGCCTCCAATAGAATTGAGGGTATTGTAACAACATCCAGTAGAATCAATGCTATTATGCAGGAAAAAACAACACCCAGAAATCGAGATGAATGTGAGATAGCTGGATACAGAGACGTTCTGAACACAGTTCATGAAAGCCATGATTTCATCCCTGTACGCAGTAGCTATATCCTGCAGCTTCACAGAGACTTAATGCAATACACTGGGAGCAACCTCGGAGGACAATATAAAATCACACAGAATTATTTGGAAGAAACAAGACCTGATGGGACTAAATTCATTCGCTTTACACCTGTACCACCATATGAAACAGAACCCTGCATCACAGCAATCTGTGATTGTTATCAGAAAGCCATTGAACGTCAGGATATTGATTCTTTACTTCTGATTCCGATTTTCCTCGCCGACTTCTTATGCATTCATCCGTTCAATGATGGAAACGGAAGAATGAGCAGACTGCTTACACTGCTGCTTTTGTATAAAGCTGGGTACAATGTCGGAAAATATATCAGTATTGAAAAGCATATTGAAAAAACCAAAGATGCTTATTATGATGCGCTTGAAATAGCATCGGCAAATTGGCATGAAGAAAAGAATGATCCTGTTCCTTTCATCAAGTATATGCTTGGCGTAATATTAGCCTGTTATCGTGAATTTGAAAACAGAGTAGAGATGTTATCCAAACCCGATGAAAACGGAAAACGCCTTGTCAAATCTTCCGCATTGGATATCGTTCGCGCTGCAATAGCTAGTAGAATAGGCAAATTCACTAAGACAGAAATACTGAATATATGTCCTACGCTTAGCCGTTCATCAGTTGAAGCAGGTCTTCGTGAACTAATTGCGCTTGGAGAAATACAGCGGTTCGGTGCTGGAAAAACAACTTATTATCTTCGCAGCGATGCACTTAAATAACCATTAACAGGCATAAATCGCTTGATTATCATATAAATCAAGCGAAAGAGCACTGCTATCAAGCGAATTAAGAGGAGTTTCTCTAACACGAGAGACTCCTCATTCTCTCAGTACTTGTACTCAGGGGTGTGATCCTCGTTTCGGGTCTTGATGCTGTGGTGTCGGTGACAGAGGCTCTGCCAGTTGCTCTGATCCCAGAAGAGAACACTGTCTCCTCGGTGCGGCTTGATATGGTCGACATCGGTCGCCTTGATGTAGCGTCCGGTCTTAAGGCACTCCACACACAGCGGATGCGTCTCAAGGTAACGCTTGCGGGCTCTGTTCCATGCGGCACCGTAGCCTCGGCTGCCTGCGGAGCGTGTCTCCTCCGGGTGGAGGGGACGGTGCTTTTCACAGTACTTCGTACCGTAGGGAACGAGTGCGGCACAGCCGGGATGCCTGCACGGTGTGTTTGATCTGCTGGGCAACGTCTGAAGCCTCCTTTCTGTGTTGATATTTGGTAAGGAGCGGTCAGCCCCGCAAATGGTGTGTTGGTCGGTCTGAGCAACGCCCCTCATATACTGTCGTGGGAGAGGGCATTTTAGGGGTAACACTCAAAAAATTTTTTTGGATTTTTTTATTTCTCCCACGGAAGCCCCGATTTATAAATAAGAGGTTCCAAGTTTGTCAGTAGGGATTGCTCAATCGGCGGAGAATGAAAATCCCGATTTTACGCCATTTTCTTAAAATCCGGTATTTTTGGATAGTTCCGAGCAAGGGATAAAGTTCTATTTTTGAAATATTCATTCTGGCAGAATATCCCCTTATCAGAGGGATAAATGAAAAACAGCCCACCAGGTATGTCTCCGTCTTACGAATTATATCGTAATTTGGAAACATACCCAGTGGGCTGCTTCATTATTTACTTTTATGTATCGGCCTCACGGATCATCCGCATCCTGCTGCGATGGAAGTATCATTCGGCGCTTATTGCAATAAATCCCAATATATGGTATAATACAGCTGAATTCTATAGTTCAGCCTATCAGATGGCCTTCCTGCACACGATACGCCGTTGTAAGGTCGAATACGACCATATCTCGGTCAGGCACAGCTATACCCCGTATACGGTATGTGGACTTCATATCCCAGCCGCAGGTCTGATATATAAAACGTACCATATCCATGCTTTTGAGCTCATAACTATCGTGTGAAGTATCCTCCGGCAGCTGATGAGCTCCGCTTGACTTATAGCTGCACTTCTCAACAGCCAGCTTTCCATTCTCCGGATCTAACAGAAATCTGAAATACGGTGGTATGCCAATAGCTTTCAGAGTTGTCTTGAATACAGTGATCCGTCCATATGCAACTGAGAAGCTGATTCCAAGATCAGCATTCTCCCACGACAGGTTCTCCATCTGACACCTCCTCTTCTACGTCAGGGTATACTTCGCCCGTAGAATTCGCAGGGGCAGAATTATCCTCAAGAGTCAGCTGCTGTCCGACCTGCTCGATCTCCACAGGTTTCTTGTCGCCTGTGAGCATAGCTACGTTGATATACCCGTTCTCGACTGTGACCTGTGTCTGCTTTTTATGCTCTTCCACAGGGACTCCGAATGTTCCGGCAATATCCTCGGAGTAGTATCCCTTCTTGTAGTCCACGGTCTCGTCGATCACTTCGCCCTTCTTGGGCTTTTCACGGAATGTCTCCTTCACGATCAGGTCGAAAACATAATAGGTCTCGCCCTCAAACTCGATCTTATAGCCCAGTATCTTATAACGGCACTTAGAATCCCAATGCATGAGTTCATACAGCTTATCCGTAAAATCGGGGCAGGTCATCTTACGGCTCTTACGCTTATCCGGCTTGGCTATGCACCAGCGCAGAGCATCCTTGTCGTTCTCCTGGCAGCCCTTAACTGCAAACTTTTTCTCGTCCTCGCAAAGCAGCAGCTGTACAAAGACCACATCTTCCAGACCGTTGATGCAGGCGGTATTGAACGTGATACTGCCTTTTCTGATCGTAACAGCCGGATCACGCAGGTGTGCAAACAATTCCTTGCGGACAACCACAAAGTTATAGCTTCCGAAAGCCTGTTCCAGCTCTCTTCTTCGGAGTTCCTTTTCGGTAGTCAGTTCTTCGAACGTCATTTCTTCACTCGTCGGCATCATCTGCTCGGTCATATCCTAAGTCCCATCCTTCCATAATTGTTTCAGCTTCTTTCATCAGCTCTGCAAGAGTTTCTGAAGATAGTGCATTCATTTCTTCTATAACCTTTGCCGGTCTGAGAACATCCCAGTCACCACTGTAGTGCTGCTGTGACAGCAGATGTCCGCGTGCAATCGATACGATCGGAGTTCCGAAACCTGCACCCCATGACGGTGGATAGACTCTCACAGTTTCCTGAACCACGATCTGCTCCTCATCATCTTTTTCCGGGATGATGACCTGCTCTACAGTTTTCGACACTACGGGTTCGTCCAGATCAAATAAAAGGAGTTTATCAGAGCCGTTGCTGCGGAATTCTCCCTTAAATCTGTACTTGCCGTCATCCTCCCACAACATCAGGCTGAATATGACCTTTGCCAGCCCACGGCAGCTCATGCTGTTCACGATCCACTTATCTTCTTTCAGCCTTCCCCAGTGGATCGCATTCGGATTATCGCTCTCACAAGGACGGATCGCGATACAGTTATTCACAGTGTTGATAAGCAGTTCAACGTACTCCACATCCTCAAATTTCTTTAAGCACGCAGTACTAAAGCGCATCTTTCCGCCTGAAATCGTCAGAGACAGGTCATCAGAAGATGGAAAGAAATGTGAACTGACACGCTGATATCCGTTCAGATTCAGCTTAAGACCTGACTGGACATATTCTTCCTTTTCAATAGCGGTCTGAACACTTTCACAGGCCTTCTGATAGTCCTCGGGAGAAAAGCCCTCCCAGTTCCGGTCGATTGGAACATATCCTTTGAGCGCACCGTCCTCCACAACGCTTAGCACGGGCAGGGCATGCTTTTTTCTTTTGTAAAATGCAGATGAACGGATAAGCTGGGCAGCGTTGAAGACATCCCGGCTGATGATAGCATCGTGATGATCACGCTTTCTATATTTCGGGAGCTTGCCGTCATTCTTTACTGCCTTATGCGTTTTGAAATCAGGCGTGTAAGTCTTATGAGCAAGGACATCGCCGCAATGACGCTCATTGTCTATAATTTGGGTTATCCATGAAGATTTCCACTCGGTATTGCCAAGCTTGGTCTCGCGCTGATAATCTGTCAGCAAATCCGCAATTTCCTTACTTGACCATCCGTTCACATACAGATAGTAGATGACCTTGACTGTCTCCGCCTCGGACTCGTTTATCATCAGTCCGCCGTCCTCGTCGTTATCATAACCCAGAAGCTCGGGAGTCAGGAAGATTCCGTTCTGGAAGCGGCGTTGGACAGACCAGTTCATGATGAAAGACTTGGAGCGTGACTCTTCCTCTGCAACAGTAGCGAGGATCGTCAGAAGCATAGTGCCTTCTGCGCCCAGTGTGCAGAGATTGTTTTCATCAAAGCACACGCCGACACCGTAGTTTTTCAACTCCTGAACGATAGAGAGGCAGTCAACAACATTTCTGGCGAAACGGGCGATGGATTTCACAAGGATAAGCTGGACTTTTCCTGCTTTTGCATCTTCGATCAGAGACAGCATACCTGCACGGTGAGACAGTTCGGTTCCGGAAATACCTTCATCACTGTAGATGCCGGCAAACTCCCAGTTCGGATTCTCATTGATACGCTTGGTGAAATCATTGACCTGTAATTCAAACGAGGAGGTCTGCTCGTCATTCTGTGTAGAGACACGGACATAGGCAGCGACCTTCATCTTCCTGTTTTCAATATCAAGGTCACTATCTTCATTTGCAGGGATGACTTCAATCTCTGAAGGATCGATTCCCTTGTATTTTTCCCTGATCTCGCCTTTATGTTCAGAATTCCTGATTCTGCGCTTTGACGCCTTCATTATTGCCCCCTGAGTGTGATGATTTAGCTGCTTCTCCTGGCATTATCCAATACCAGGTCTTCATTTTTCGATATGACTTAATGCCGAGTTCTATTTTGACTTCATTCATAGTTTTTTCTCCGATACGGTATTCTGCCATGAGACGCTTTATCTCCATAGCCTCCACCGCACCTTTCTCCAAAGCCATCTTTAAAAGAAAAGCTGCGCGCTCATGCTTATTGATTGGTAACTCTTCAATACTAGGCTCTGAATTACAAGATAAAACTATTCCGGGTCTCTCTGACGTACCAATCCACCTGAATCCTGTGGTCGGACGTATCTCAAATAACAGATCTGCTCCTTTAGATTCTAGGCTGTTCTTTACCTGTCTTACAATACGGACATCCTCGTCCTCAGAGCTTCTCTCTACCTGAAGAACGCTGCGAGCGGCAGCAACAACATCTATACTGCCTAGTCCACGATACAGATCCTTTGCACCTTCATTTTTACTGAAGTGTCCAATCAGTACAACAGCACATTTATATGTTGATGCCCACATTCCAATGCGGCGCATCAGTTTTCTTGCTTTTCCTGCCATCTGGAGGTCAGAATCATTACCGATATATGATTGAATCGGATCAATAACCACAAGACGAGGATTCCATTCGATAATAGCTCTACGAATTCGCTCATCATCAAGAGTCAGTCCATTGTAGACTTCTTCATCAATAAAAGCTATATTCCGGCAATCGGCACCCGCGGCAACAAGTCTTGGTTTTATCGTATCCTTAACTCCATCCTCGGAGCACTGATAAATGACCCTCTTCGGAGACCCGAATGATCTGCCATCAGGAGTTTGACCACCTTTTGAGAGTTCTGCGATCAAACTCATCATCAAGCTTGACTTTCCGCAGCCGGGATCGCCTTGCAGAAGTGTGATTTTACCAAGAGCAATATACGGCTGCCACAGCCAGCTGACGGGAACCGCTGATATGTCACTAAATAAAGTTAGTATTTTCGATTCCACAGTATTGCACACTCCCGTCTCAGTCATCATTATTTCATCTTCAATTATACAGTATGTAAGGATATCTTACAACGAACCAATGGATAGAATAATAGCGGTTTATTAGAACCAATAGATAGAATTATCTCTTAAGATGGTGCAATAGTAGGGAGAAAAGCAACCGCCATCTTAAAATTCAGAAAACAGCTTGCTATGTGTTCAACATGATGGTAATATATATACTGCCATGCGGGCCATATAGAAAGGCTGAATTATATGGATGCAAAATTTGATTTAATCGGTATGCGGATTAAACTCTTTAGAGAAGACAATGGTTTATCGCAGGAGGAACTGGGAGACAGAATTGGCATTTCGAATAGACACTTAAGCAAAGTTGAAACGGGTGCCAAAAACCCAAGTCTTGAACTTGTACTGAAAATAGCTAATGCTCTAAAAATCACTGTAGACGACCTCCTCACAGATTATCTTACAAATTCCAATGAGGAGCAGAACACAGAATTGCTGACTTTTTTCAGTGACTGCACTCCCGCAGAAAAAGCTATCCTCATGGATATGCTCAGACACATGAAAAAGCTCCTTCAGGAGCACGGAATCTAAAACAAAAATACTGCCCGCATAGGCAGCAGAGCATCCGGATCAGGTCTTGGGTGCTTCTGCTCTCTACACGGGCAGTATTTCTCATATATTCTTTATTCGCCGGCTTTCAGCGCATAGTACAGCTTAGTGATGTATTCAGCCAGTTCGGCGCTCATATTCATCACAACCGATTTGCCGGAGATATTATCCAGCATTTCCTTGGCAGATGAAAAGATATCGCCCATATCGGAATCTGAATGATCGGTTTGATCTGCTTTCACAAATGCAACCGCTTCATCGATCAGTTTTGCAAGGTGTTCACCTTCAAGCACTGTCTTCAGCGGAATCGCATCCTGAGCTTTGGCAGGATCCGGAAGCTTCAGGACAATACCTTCGCTGAGGATAGCAGCCAGCTTTTGCTCGGCATCCTTACATCTGACAAGATATGTGCGGAGTAGAATTGCGATAATACGATCTCCGAAAGGAATGCCATCAATGCTCACAGAGTAAAATGGATGTTTCATTTTATGTACCTCCTACGTGGGTTTCTTTTGCTTATCAGCTTACTACAAAAAAATTTACATTGCAAGAGGTAACAGAAAAGTTTGTAATAGCATTACAAAAACGATGCCCACAAACTATGCGTTCAATCGGCAAATTATCTATGCCATTTGAAGCCGTAGTAAGTGGGCATTATGTTTATTTATAATATTCAGCGTACCACTGAGCGAACTTTCTCAGTCCTTCACGGATGCCTATCGTCGGTCTGAAACCATAATCATCTTCAAGAGCCTTGCTGTCCGCATAGGTCACAGGTACATCTCCGGGCTGCATTCCGACGAGTTCTCTGTGTCCCTCAAAATCATAGTCAGCCGGAAGAACACCTGCGTTCACAAGTTCTTCCTGTAATGTGCTGATATAGTCCAGCAGGTTCTCAGGAGTACCGCCGCCGATGTTATACACTGCATAAGGCGGAAGCGGCAGTCCGTCCTCGCCGTTTGCCTTTTCCGGTGCTCCCTGCATGACTCTATACACGCCTTCAACAATATCATCAACGTATGTGAAGTCGCGCTTGCAGTTGCCGTAGTTGAAGATCTTAATCGTTCCGTCTTTGGCTAATGTGTTCGTAGCTGAGAAGTAGAACATATCCGGTCTTCCTGCAGGGCCGTATACTGTGAAGAAACGCAGACCTGTGGACGGGATGTTGTAGAGCTTGGAATAGCTGTGTGCAAGCAGCTCATTGCTTTTCTTGGTTGCTGCATAGAGTGATACCGGATTGTCCACCTTATCCTCAACGGAGAAAGGAACCTTCTTGTTTCCGCCATAGACAGAAGAGCTTGACGCATACACAAGATGCTCTACAGGATTATGACGGCAGGCTTCAAGAATGTTATAGAAGCCAATGATGTTTGACTCAATATACACATCCGGGTGGTCGATGGAATAGCGAACGCCTGCCTGTGCTGCTAAGTTGACCACTACATCAAAGTGATATTCGGCAAACAGCTTATCTATCAGCGCCTTATCGCCGATAGACCCTTTGACAAATACATGTCTGACAGGCGAAGTGATCGCAGCCTCCTTGATCAGAGAAAGGCGGTATTCCTTCAGTGCCGGGTCATAGTAGTCATTCATATTGTCAAGGGAGACCACTGTGCCGGATGACATTTCTTTCATCAGTCTCAGCACAAGGTTTGCACCGATGAATCCGGGAGAACCGGTCACAAGGATGGTCTTGCCGTTTAAATCAATTCTGGTTTTGCTCATATCTTAATCCCTTCTGAACAGATCTCTTGTGTATACCTTTTCTTCAACATCATCGAGTACGGAATCATAGCGATTTGCCACGATGCAGCCGCACTTCTTCTTGAACTTCTTCAGATCATTCACCACGAGAGAACCAAAGAATGTGCTGCCGTTTTCAAGTGTCGGCTCGTAGATGATAACTGTAGCGCCCTTTGCCTTGATTCGCTTCATAACGCCCTGAATAGAGGACTGACGGAAGTTGTCTGAGTTGGATTTCATTGTGAGTCTGTATACGCCCACAACGATTTCTTTCTGCTTGCTTTCCTGTTCAGCAGAATAGTCAGCACTATTGCCATAAGTACCCGCGATCTCCATGATACGGTCAGCAATGAAGTCTTTTCTGGTCCTGTTTGACTCAACGATAGCAGTCATCATGTTCTGAGGAACATTCTGATAGTTTGCAAGAAGCTGCTTGGTATCCTTTGGCAGGCAGTAGCCGCCGTAGCCGAAGGAAGGATTGTTGTAGTAATCGCCCACACGAGGATCAAGGCAGATACCACGGATGATATTTGCAGTATTCAGCCCCTTGACCTCTGCGTATGTATCCAGCTCATTGAAATAGGAAACACGCAATGCAAGATATGTATTCGCAAACAGCTTAACAGCCTCTGCCTCAGTTGTAGCCATGAATAGAATATCAATGTTTGGCTTAATAGCGCCCTGCTGTAAAAGTGTGGCAAACTCCTCGGCAGCCTTCATGTTAGCGTCATCAGAGCCAACAATGATACGAGAGGGGTAAAGGTTATCGTAGAGTGCCTTGGATTCTCTGAGGAACTCAGGGCTGAATATGATATTATCCATGCCCATTTTCTCACGCACCTGCGCGGTATAGCCAACAGGAATCGTCGACTTGATAACAATAGTAGGCTTTTTCTTCTTTTTGCCAGTTACATCCTTTATGAGGGAAAGAACTGCTTCTACAGCGGAGCAGTCAAAGAAGTTTGTCTTCGGATCGTAGTTTGTAGGTGCAGCCACGATAATGAAATCAGCATCCTTGTATGCAGATTCGCCGTTTATTGTGGCTTTAAGGGAAAGCTGACGTTCTTCATGCTCTGCAAGATACTGCTCAATGAAGTCATCTTGAATCGGAGATTCCCAGTTATTCAGCTTCTCCACCTTTTCCGGTACGATATCCACAGCGGTAACATCGTTGTGCTGTGCAAGCAGAACTGCGAGGGACAGTCCGACATAACCGGTACCTGCTACAGCGATCTTCTTGCGTTCAATCGGCGCTGACTCCACTGCGTCATCTTCCAGAACATCAGCATTGTCAAAACCAAGGACTGTGCTGAGTGCAAGGAGCTGATCCACAGACGGTGTATAGTCTTCACTTTCCAGTCTGGAGATGATTGAACGGTTGATGCCTGTCTTTTTTGACAGGGTAAGCTGCGACATCTTGGTTGCCTTTCTTCTGCTTACAACAGTCTCAGCAAGCAGCTTCGAAGATAAGTGCTTCATAAGTACCTCCTATGCAAAGTGTTACCACTAGCAACACTTGTGATTTCTAATATGATGATATTATTATAGCAGATGTTATGCAAAAAGTCAATGTATACGTTGCCAAATATGAGCTAATAAAAACAATTCAGTTTATATATTGTGACACCCGTGTTGCTAGCGGTAACACATATAAAAAGCCCACTAAGCTGCTACCGGATTCATTCGGTAGTTGCTCAGTGGGCGGAGGTGGTAGATACGCCTATTAAATAATGATCCATTTTCCATTGCGGGCAGAGCCTTCTCGTTTGATGCGATTATTCTTCTTCAAGTTATCCAATGCTGTTTTTGTCTGTTTGAGAGTAATACTCAGTTTAGAAGCTATTTCCATTTGTGTTATACAGGGCTCTGCTTTAATCAACTGAAATACCAGTTCAACCCTTTCAGCTATTTCAGTACCTTTTTTAGTCCCTTTTTTAGTACCTTTTCCAAAAAGGGACTGATCTTTCTCAACTAAAGGAAGCGTAACAATCGTCTTATCAGGCTCATTTGTTTCAGTATTGCCGAAGAACTCCTCAATATTCGGCTCCACATAGCCCGCCTGTTCCCATATAGAAAAGATATCAGGAACGCCGCTTCCTGCGTGTTCACCAAAGCCAAGGAGATTAAACATCTTCATAATATTGGCATTTCGAGGCTCTGAATCACCGCCGCGAAGCATCTGGCGCTTTCCAACTATGCTAAGTCCGGGATTCTTCATAACGATCTTATTATCGTAGCTGTCGATCAAAACTCCCCTGGAAAGGTAATAGTCGGCATTTACCAGGCAGTTTACTAAAGCTTCACGCACCGCGTTATGCATCGGCGTCTCATCCACACGAACCATGTCTTTGAGCTTGAAGGGAACCTTGAGCATCCGCAGCAGTTTTCTTGAAACAATAGTGAAGAAATCGAATACATTTCCGGACCAGTCAGGTGACTGTGAGTATGTCCGGTCTGTCCAGCGTACTGTCGGATCAGCGTGGTCCTTATAATCAAGAAAATAGCCGGGATACACCCGCGTTATCTTATATTCTTTGCCAAACATCAGGATTCCTGCACCTGTAGGATGAAGCTTTTTGTCCTCACAATCATCACTGGCTGCACCGATTCTCTCCAGAAATTCGGCATCAGATAGCTTTGTCCATGCATGATCCGGATGTTTTGCAGCAAACCACACCCTGTATGTCTTTACAGACTCAGGCTCAAGATCTGAAAGCTCCATGTTTGTCAGAACCTTCATATCCATCGTTTTTCTGGTCTGATCACGCAGCATTGCCTTAACTTCAGACTCTGTACAGTGATAATCGCCCTCATGGTTTCTCTTATATGAACCCCGGAACATATCACCATTGATATATACAGGTTTTGTTTCACGATCTGCCACAGGTACAGTAATGACAATAATAACGTCTTCACCTACAATGTAATCCTTAATATCGGTTTCACGTAAAAGATTAATGCTGACTTTTCTGTGGTCATTCAGCTGATTCCACAGATTCTTTTTCAGTTTTGAAACATTCTTCATTCCGGTTGCAAACCATGAACCGTCCTGTCGCTCTTTCACACCGCAGATAATAATACCGCCATATGTGTTAGCCATTGCAGAGTATGTTTCCCACAGACTTTGCGGCAATCCGCCTTCGGCTGCTTTTACTTCGCACCTGTTATCTTCTCTGTAACTGTCGAAAAGTGCGAGGTCAAACTCCTTTTCCACAGATCTATCCTCCTTTCACGCTCCACACAGAGCAAACTGGCATTAAAAGTATTATACCACAAACGCCTCTCATTTACAAGGGGCAAAAGCTGTTTTTCGCTTGATTTATGATGTTTCGACCGCAATATCGTCCTCGGTGATAACCACACGCTGGATTTGTCCGGCGTTCTCGGCATTTACCTCACACCCGATGCTCTCTTCTATAGTCTGAAGCAGCAGATCCTCCTTGATCGTCCTCAGCTTGCAGCCATTTCCTTTCCGTCCCTCATGGCGTCCTCTGCAGGTCCATACCTTATGCTTGACACCTTTCGGGCCGTTCAGTGTACGTCGTGTCATCGGTTCACCGCACTCGCCGCAGAAGAGCTTTCCATATAGAAAGTGCGGTCTGCCACCAATTCTTCCGACCGCTGCCGTCACCGCTTTCTTTTGTCGTATAATCTCCTGTACGGTATCCCATGTTTTCCTGTCCACAATGGCCTCATGATCATTTTCAAGATAATTGCTCTCATACGGCGCTCTTTCATCCGGTTTCTTCGTCAGGAAATTCTTGGGAGGCTGCTTCTGCAGCAGCTTATCTCCCATATATGTCTCATTCTGAAGGATATACATGATATTATTATGTGCAAGCGGCTGGCCTTTTTTCGTCCTGATTCCATAATCAGTCAGTAAACGGCGGATCTCCTCAATGCTCTTGCCTTCAATATACATCTGAAAGATCATGCGGACCGCATCCGCATCCTGATTCGGTACAAGTTTGCCGTCAACACAGTCATATCCAAGGATACGGTTATTCCCGAGGTTATACTCTCCGCGCTTGAAGCGTTCCCGATATCCCCACCTGACGTTTTCCGAAATAGAGTGGCTCTCGTCCTGCGCGATTGCAGAGAGAAATGAAAACATCATGGAACAGGAAGGCTCAGCGGTATCCAGATTCTCTTTATCAAAATGTATATCAACACCGTTACCGTGCAGAAGATTGGCGTATTTCTGGCAATCCACGATATTTCGTGAGAATCTGGATATGCTTTTTACAAGGATATAGTCCACCTTGCCGTTCAGCGCATCTTTGATAAGCCTCTGAAATCCCGGGCGGTTCGAGGCCTTGACACCGCTTTTCTCGTCGCTGTATACTCCGGCAAAGTCCCAGTCGTCATGCGCCTGTATGAGCCTTGTATAATAGGAAAGCTGCGCCTCGTAGCTTTCTTCCTGCTCGTCAAGAGTTGTAGACACACGGCAGTAGGCCGCTACACGCTTCTTATGCTGATCTCTGATTCTGGGGATTCTTGTAATCTTCATTTCTTATCCCTGCCTTTCCCTTTATTTGTTTTATTCTTTTCAGCTTTTCTCTTTTGCTGATCATGATAGCGCTTTGCAACTCTGCCCGGAAGATCCGAATCATAAAATACGTCTGAAGGAACCGTTGTCACAAGACCGCATTTCCAGAATACTTTCATGGACCTGTCATCCGGATCAGGTGTTCCTTTCACTTCCAAAGCAATCAGTTCCTTTGTGGTCCTGATGTGTTTTCCGAACGCCGCAAATACAGAAAGCAGTATTTCGGAAGAGATCATATCTGTATCGATTCCTTCTTTTTCAAGTATTAATCGTACTCCAAGATCTCTGAGCTTTTTGATACAATTCAGTGCATCAAGCGTATTACGCGCAAATCGGGACAGTGATTTACAGATCACGCAATCTATAAGGCCTTTTTCACAGTCTTCAAGCATTCTGAGGAACTCCTTACGTCTCGCCATCATTGTCGCAGAGGTTCCTCTGTCGGCGTAGATCCCTACAAACTCCCAGCCGGGCTCTGAAGAAATCTTTTCTGTATATACTGCAACCTGTGTTTCGTAACTGGTAAGCTGCTCTTCAGACTTTGAGGAAACACGACAATAAGCGCATACACGAAGCTTCGGCTTTGTGGTCCCGGAAATATCCTGATTGAGTATTCGCTTTATCTTTGTGCTTCCCACAGTTTTACCTCCTTTTCAGCGATCTTTTGCCCTTTTTCCATCAGATATTTTTCTTCAGCAGAGAATACTGATCTTCCGCCTCCGATTGTCCCGTGTTTTATCAATTCCTGAACAATGTCGAATAACTCGTGGCTTACGATTGCCGGATGATGCCCTTCAATAAGGATCTGATCTACAAAACCTTTATTTTTGACTCTTTTTTCCTTTCCGTTACTATCAATGATCGTACATTCTTTGTTGGATAGGAAATCACCCACATAGTTCTCACTGCGCAGAAGCAATGCCACAGTAGGATTTGTCCATACTTTTTCGCTTCCTTCTTCTCTTTCCATACGATTCATTTCATCTCTGATTTCAGAGTATGTGTGGCACATAGCAGCCATGTAGAAGGCCATTCTGACAACTTCTGCTTGATTCGGAACGATCACCCATCCATGATTCTTTCCGTCAGATGTGTATCCGTATCTTGGCGGTGACCATGTTTCTCCTCGTTCAAGGTGTTTCATTCTGCTCCATGCCTGATTCTGTGATAAAGAAATGCTCTCTTCCTGCGCGATCGTTGCAAGTATGGATGAAAGGAGAGCAAGCTAAGCGATGCTGACAAAGATTAATTCTGATGGTACATGGAGCTGCAGTGGCATTAACATGACTCAAACTGATATTGACGGCAATCTATACGGTGCACTTTGTAAGCTGCGTGATTATGAAAAATCAGGATTTGAGCCTGATGACCTTGACCGTGTCCTTGGAAACATTCATGTCGGTTCAGTCATTCAGAACTATGCCGTGTTTGGTGTCTGGAACGACTGTTGCATAGCGGAAAATACGAATGCTCCTGAGCCGTATGTCGTATGGAAAATTGACAGAGACGGATTTGGTGTCAATTCCGGACGTTACTTTACTACAATTGAAGAGTCTCAGCGATGTTTTGCTGAAACAGCTTTTACGTCAACTCCGAGCAAAAAAAATTACTGGAAGAGGTGAATATATGCAGGAAAGAATAGTTGAAGCATTCAACGAAAACTTCGGCAATAGCTTCAAGTCATTTGATGATATCAAGTGCGGATACAGTGTTACTGAAATACTTGATGTATGGCTCAGGTATGAAGGTATTGTTGGATATACAAGAGATATTATAGATCTGCTTGGCGAATGTGAGGTATATATTGAAGAATAGCCGAAACAGCGGACAAGCTCCGCTGTCTGCCGGAGACGGTCTCCCGGCACTGATGATGGCAGACCAGGAATCTTGAAAAAGAAAGAGGTGATAAATATGACGATTATGCAGTACAGAGCAAAAATGCTGCTCTTATCAACACAGCAGGCAGAACTGCTTTGTGAGCTTACGGCACTGGAGGGCATAAAAATAGAGCCTGAACAGGTCAGGAGAAATGTAACAACCATTCTTTCTCTACTGACCGAAACCGAAGCTTTCCTTGAGAGCATCTCAAGAAACGTTTGTTCAAGCTCTGGAAACAGTATAACAGAATAGACAGATTTTGTCAAGTTTTTAAGGAGGTGCTGATTTTGGACTACTTGACTGTAAAAGAAGCTGCAGAGCTTAAGGGCTGCTCTGAGCGATATATAAAAAAACTATGCAAAGATGGCAATATCCAAGCAGAAGTTAAGCCTCATCCGCAGAATAAACAACCATGCTACATGATACCTGTTTCGGCACTTCCTGAAGAGCTAAAGACAAAGTATTATAAGCAGCTGAAAGCAGAAGCCAGAACAGCCCCGGAGCTTAAGGAGATAGGATCCTTAAAACCCAGTAAAAATGTTATTAAAAAGGCATTTGAAGAGTATAGTGCAGAGGAACGAGCTGAAATTGCATTATGGTGCAAAATACTTAGAGAGTGGCAGGAGCTGCGCATCAAGTACAAAAATAAGGCTACAGTTGACGCAGATTACGTTGGAAAATGCCGTATTGAATATGGTGAAAGCATTAATATCAGTATTGATATTTTGTACAGGAAATATGCCGCTTTCAGAGAAAATAATTTTGACGGACTGATTGATAAACGCGGAGGCTGGAATAAGGGTATAACATTTATGGATGATGATGTCTGGAAGATGTTTACTCGCATTTATCTTGTCTCCAGCCGCCCTAAGGTAAGCCGTTGCTATACCGACTTAAAGTCATGGTGCATGGTGAACTACCCTGAACTCTATAGTTCTATTCCATCAGAACAGACTTTTCGCCGCAGAATTAAAAAAGAGATACCTGATTGTGTAATTGAATTTACCCGATACGGCAAAAAATCGTGTTTCGATAAATATCTGGAGTACATAGAACGAGATTACACTGATTTGAATGCCAATGATATCTGGATTGCTGATAACCACACCCTCGATGTTATTTCAATGTCACCCGAAGGTAAACCTCATAGACTGTCCCTGACGGCATATATGGATGCCAAAAGCGGCGTTATCGTAGGTTGGAATTTATGCGACAATCCTTGCTCACAGTCAACACTGCTGGCGTTCAGAGCAGCTGTTATGAATGGCTACGGCATTCCGTTAGGTGTATATTTTGATAACGGTTCTGAGTTTTTGACCCACGATATTGCAGGCAGAGGTCACCGTAAAAAAGCAAATTGGAATAAGGGGGACGATCCACCGACTATTCTATCTCTGCTTGGCGTGACAATGACAAATGCACTGGTAAAAAATGCTAAAGCGAAGAACATTGAACGATATTTCTACACATTCAAGGAATTTGTTTCAAAGGCATTCAGTGGATATTCAGGCGGCACAACAGCGGAACGTCCGGAAGACCACGCAAAAAAAGTCAAAGCCGGCAACATTCCCACAGATAAAGAAATTGCAGAACTGCTTGGTGTACTGATTAACGGTGGATATAACTGCAAGGCGTACGGCGGCAAGGAAAAGCGTTATAACGGCATGAGCCGCATTGATGTATGGAATGAAAGTATAAATTCCGACGAAGTTATCTTCCGTGATGCTGCCGATGAAGATCTTACTCTTCTTATGGCAAGAACATCACGCTATCAGAAAATTCATCGAAACGGCGTATATATCGAGCAGTATGGAAAGAAGATCTGGTTCAAGGACGACAGTACCGTATTCAATGTTGGAAGAGAGGTATATGTTCGTTTCGATCCAGCTGATCTTGACGAGGTCAGAGTATATGACCGTGAAACAGATAAGTATTTGTGGACATACAAACGTGCTGACTATCTTAGCATTCCGTATGCCGCTAAAGGAGAAGAAGGCAGGAACAGAATTGCAGCAGCAATGGCAAGCATTGCCCGTAACAAGAAGGCTATCAAACAGGCTGTGGCAGCATATACAGATTCAGATGCTATTGATGTACTGGCGGCAAGAATCAACGAAGCTGCAAGCAACATGGGCAAAATGCAGATACAGAGACCAAAGAAAATACAACCTATTACAGCTGACGAGCTGAATGTGAAAAATCCCGGACGTGAAAATATTATTTCTGTCGAGATACTTGATGAACTTGCTGCATTGAAGGCTGTAAACGATAAACTTGAAAAAGCGAAAGGAGCGTAAATTATGGAGTTAAAAGAAAAGGCAATTTCATTAGCAGAAGAACTTGGAATAGATTTTGGCGAGGTTCATCGTGTTATAGGAGTAAGCGCCAGTACTCTTGAAGCTGCGTTTAATGGACATAAAAAAGCCGTTGACAGCGTTACGAAATTTTTCACAGACCGTGAAGCTGCATTTCAGCAATATACAGCGGAACAAATAGAAATCATCAAAAAGTTTGAGAAATTTGTTACAGAACCGGAAAACGGCAGTGCAAGCAAAGCTGCAGAAAAGATAGGAATCGGTTCAGCAGTAATTTCAGGACTGAGAAAAGGCACATACAACGGTATTAACGAAAAATATTTTTCTGAACTGGCTGCCTATTTCAAAATCAAACAGGAAAAGAGCGAACTTCCTGATATATTTACCCCTTTAGATTATGTGCCTACTACAATATCCCAGATGATATATCAGCGGCTCAGGAATGTTCATGTGCTTGGCGGCTGTGCCGTTATAACCGGAGATGCCGGAATTGGCAAGGAGACCGTCCGAAAAATAAGAAAACTAGGCGTAGAAAATGCCGCTGAAATACTGTCTACATGTGACAAATCGGCGGCGTTAGTGTTAATATGCTGTTTTAACATGAAAGAAGGACATTACAAAAGAAAAAGACCCGCATCAGGTCTTTATCATTGTCATAATTCGGTTTACTCCGAGGAGATTTACAACTCTTCGGAAATTGTAGGCAAGGAAAGAAAGCCCGGTTTCAGCCGCCACCTTTAATTTGCCTTTTGTCAGCAGATAGCCGGCACCGTGCCATCTTTTTACTGTTCCATATGGATGCTCAACTATTTTGTTTCGCTTTCGTAAATGATGCTGATTTGGGTAAAAACGAAGAATTACCCATTCATCCCATGAGCTTTCTTCTTCAGACAGTGTGATTTTTTTGAAACGATGATTCACTTTACGAAGAATTTTATTATCACGTGCCCTGTCATAAAAGCTTTCCTTTTTTCGGGTTTCGCCTTCTTTGAACGCCACCATTCTCTGTTGTCCAAGTGTACATTTGTTAGGACATTTGGAACACGCTGAAAGTCTG
>ENA-OYXZ01000481-OYXZ01000481.1-human-gut-metagenome-genome-assembly--contig:-NODE-481-length-17895-cov-4.106390_pt1 | contig 17895 bp, 13 predicted proteins | sample MGYA00243975_ERZ653432 | MGnify/ENA primary metagenome ERZ653432 (study PRJEB26926, sample SAMN06164954) | human gut metagenome | biome: ENVO:00009003; feature: ENVO:2100002; material: ENVO:00002003...
GAGATGTAGCTCCGTCTCGTGGGCTCGGAGATGTGTATAAGAGACAGGGTATATCTGGTCCTGCAAGCTGATCAAGTACATGTTCCCGAAGGCCCATGCGGCTGCTTACGTTATGATGGCTTACCGTATCGCCTGGTATAAAGTGTTTCATCCGCTGGCTTATTATGCGGCATTTTTCAGCATCCGTGCCACATCTTTTTCCTATGAACTGATGTGTATGGGAAAAGAACGCCTGGAATATTATATGGCGGAGATCCGCAAAAAAGGCGATGAGGCATCAAAGAAGGAGCAGGATACACTGAAGGATATGAGGATCGTACAGGAGATGTACGCCAGAGGCTTTGATTTTGTGCCCATTGATCTTTATAAGGCAAAGGCCCATCGGTTCCAGATCATCGGAGATAAACTGATGCCTGCGCTGGATACCATAGAAGGGCTTGGAGATAAGGCGGCAGAGGCTGTGGTAGATGCAGCCGCGAAGGGAAAATTCCTTTCCAAGGATGATTTCCGCGACCGCACCAAAGTCAGCAAGACCGTTATCGATCTGATGGATGACCTGGATCTGTTCGGAGATATCCCACAGTCCAATCAGATGTCACTGTTTGATTTTACGGGTTGATATATGATGCCGGAAGGGCTTACAATAAATAAAAATGCTGCCATTTCTCTTAATGGAAGATATGGCAGCGAGAACTCCCAGGAGGATATCAAGATAATATGAAAAAAGAAGAATTAAGATACCTGCAGCGACTTGCAGAGCTGTATCCTACCATAGCAAAGGCCTCAACAGAGATCATCAATCTGCAGTCTATATTAAACCTTCCGAAAGGTACCGAGCATTTCATGTCGGACATCCATGGAGAGTATGATGCGTTTTCCCATGTTCTTCGAAATGGTTCCGGTGCTGTGCGGAAAAAGATCGATGACGTGTTCGGACATACCTTAAGTAACAGTGATAAACGTTCTCTTGCCACACTGATCTATTATCCGAAAGAAAAGATGGAAGTCGTAAAGAAGCATGAAGAAGACATGGAGAACTGGTACAAGATCACGCTTTATCGCCTGATCGAAGTGTGCAAGACAACGGCGTCCAAATATACCCGTTCCAAAGTCCGTAAAGCTCTCCCGGCAGACTATGCCTATGTGATCGAGGAGCTGATCACGGAGAAGGCGGAAGTTCTGGACAAAGATATTTTTGAAGCCTTTGAACGGGCCGGAGGCCAGGACAGGGAAACGGCAGGAAAATTCCGGAAAACCATTCTGGAAAAAGGCTATGCTGTCCCGCCCATGCGGCAGTTCATGGATTTCATGGGAAGAAAGCCGCGCATGGACGCCATGCTCCGCAAGAGGCGGCTGGCATCCTGAAATAAAGGAGCCCCAAACCGCAGCAGCCTCTTCCGCGCGGCACAGGGGCAAGTCACATATTATACATTTGTTTAATTAAATTATCCCTTCATTATGCAAAGGTTACAGATATTTTGCAGAATTCAGAACACATCTTTGCGTTGACTTTGCAAGAAAAAGAAGAGAAAATTCTTCCGCTTTGCCGCATCTTCCGGCACCAGCCGCAACCAACCGCATTCATTTATGTATAATAAGCCTTTGACGTTTGCCGCAACAACCCTGCTCCTTTGCTCCCCGGTGATGATATTAACTTCCTGCGAAGGGGAAAAGGATTCCGCAGCCCAGGCGCCGGCGCTCGTTCCCGAAGTGCAGGTGACCAAACTGGTCACGAAGGATGTTCCCATCAGGCAGGAATGGGTGGGCACCCTGCGCGGCACGGAAGATGCCGAAATCCGCTCCCAGGTGACGGGATACCTTCTTTCCAAGGATTACCGGGACGGCGCTTATGTCAAGAAGGGCCAGGTGCTTTTCCAGATTGATCCCCGCCCGTTCCAGGCAACGCTGGACCAGGCCCAGGGGAGACTGGAACAATATGAAGCCACGCTGAAAAAATACAAGCTGGACGTGGAACGCTATACCCCGCTGGTGAAAACCGGCTCCGTCAGCCGCAAGCAGCTGGACGACGCCCTGCAGCAGGTCCAGGAAACGGAAGCCGCCATCGCCACGGCAAAGGCCCAGGTGGATGAAGCAAAAATCAATCTTAAATTCACCACCATTACAGCCCCCATTTCCGGCCTGGCCGGCCTGGCAACCCCTTCCATCGGCAACCTGCTGACGCCCTCCAGCCCCACGCCGCTGACCACCATTTCCTCCATTGACCCCATTCGGGTGGATTTCTCCGTAAGCGAACGGGACTTCCTGAACTCCATGGACAATAATCTGACCAGGCAGAAGCACCTCAAATTTGACGTGATTCTTGCCAACGGCACGGAATATCCCATGCAGGGCGAACCCGTGGCCATTGACAGGAATGTGGATGCCCAGACCGGTACCATCAACATCGTCGGGCATATTCCCAATCCGAACCTGACGCTGCGGCCCGGCATGTTCGTCCGCGTCCGCGCCACGGTGAAAACGCTGGAAAACGCCGCGCTGGTGCCTCCGCGCGCCATTCTGTCCGCCCAGAGCGCCAAATTCATCATTTACCTGGATGACAAGAACATTCCCCACATGCAGGTCGTCAACCTCGGCCCCGTTGTTGACGGCATGCAGGTAATCAACATCATTCCCATGCCGCACTCCACCTTCACGAAGGACAGCCCCATCGTGGTGGAGGGAATCATGCAGGCGGCCAAGGTGCAGGGACAAGCCCCCGTCAAGCCGCTTCCCTACAACCCCGTAGTTTCCCAGCCCGTCATGCCCTCCATAGGGGCCCAGTCCTTTGAAAAGGCCAGGACGCCAGAAGGCATGAAGGATGGAGAAGCCCAGCCGTCCGCCAAGTAACCTCCCTTATCCGGAGACCCACCATCTTCCCTTTTCCCGCGCATTTTCATGATTTAACGCCATGTCCAGCTTCTTCATCAAACACCCGACCATTGCCATCGTCATCTCGATCGTGATGATCCTGCTCGGCGGCCTGTCCCTGATGGGGCTGCCCATTGAGCAGTATCCGAACATCGTCCCGCCCACCATCAAGATGCAGGCGACCTACCCGGGCGCGAATGCGGAGACGGTGGCCAATTCCGTAGCCTCCCCCATTGAGCAGTCCATTTCCGGCGTCGTGGGGATGGATTACATGACTTCCACCAACGCCAACAACGGCATTTGCTCCCTGAGCATCGTCTTTGAAGTTGGCACGGACCCCAACATGGACCAGACTCTGGCCTACATGCGCTACGGGCAGGCCACCGCCCAGATTCCCGCGGAGGTCTCCCAGATGGGCATCACCATCACGCAGTCCACAGGCAGCCCGCTGGCCGTAATCAACCTGTATTCTCCGGATGACAGCCTGAACGCCATCTTCCTGAGCAACTATGCCTACGTGAGCCTGGTGGACCCCGTGAAACGCGTTCCCGGCGTGGGCGACGTGCAGGTGTTCGGCGCAGGCCGCTACGCCATGCGCATCTGGCTGGACACCACCAAAATGGCCGCTCAGAACATCTCCGTGGGAGAAGTCCAATCCGCCATCCAGGCGCAGAACACCGTGATTCCCGGCGGCCAGATCGGCGCGGAGCCGGCCCCTCCCGGAACGGAATTCACATACAGCATCCAGACCAAGGGACGCCTTCAGACGGCTGAAGAATTCGGCAACATCATCATCCGTGCGGACGGGAACAAGCTTCTTTACCTGAAAGACATCGCCAAGGTGGAGCTGGGTTCCCAGACTTATAACGTATCCAGTAAATACAACGGCAGGGATTCCGGCGCCATCGCCGTGTACGCCGCTCCCGGCTCCAACGCCATCAACACAGTGGACGCCCTGGTCAAGCTCTTTGAAGACCGCTCCCGCAGCTTCCCCGCCGGAATGGAATACAACCTGACGCTGGACACCACGCTGGCCGTGCGCGCCTCCATTGAGGAAATTGAGCACACGCTGCTGGAAGCCCTCCTGCTGGTGGTTCTGGTGGTGTTCGTCTTCCTGCAAGGCTGGCGCGCCACGCTGATTCCGGCCATCGCCGTTCCGGTTTCCATCATCGCCACCTTCGCGCTGTTTCCGCTCCTGGGCTTCACGTTGAATACCATCTGCCTCATGGGCATGGTGCTGGCCATCGGCCTGGTGGTGGATGACGCCATTGTGGTGGTGGAAGCCGTGGAATCCCACATGGAGCGCGGCCTCACGCCCCGCCAGGCGGCCTTCGCCGCCATGGAGGAAGTATCCGGCCCCGTCATCGCCATCGCCCTGGTGCTGGCGGCGGTGTTCCTGCCCTCCCTGCTGCTGCCGGGCATTACAGGCACGCTCTTCCAGCAGTTTGCCGTGACCATCGCCATTTCCATGCTCATTTCCGCGTTCAACGCGCTGACGCTCTCCCCGGCTCTATCCGCCATTCTGCTCAAACCCAAGGACCCGACCAAGGGCGGCCCGCTGAAATTCTTCTACCGCGTTTTCAACCGCAGTTATGACGCCACGGCCAGTGGCTACACCAAAGTGTGCCACTTCCTGACCCGCAAGCTCATCATCTCCATTCCGCTGCTGGCTCTGATCGCCTACGCGATTGTCCCCGTAGCCAAGAAAATCCCCAACGGCTTCCTGCCGGACGAAGACCAGGGCTACCTGTTCGCGGCCCTGATCATGCCGGAAGCCCGTTCCCTCCAGCTGACTACGGCCGCCGCGGACAAAGTTTCCGAACTCATCCGCCAGAACCCGAACGTAAAAGACGTGATTGCCATCTCCGGCTTCAGCCTGCTGACGGGCGTGCAGAGCACGAACAACGCCTTCTTCTTCGTCATGCTCAAGCCCTGGGAGGAACGCCCCAATCCGAACCAGAGCGCCCAGGCGGTCACCGCCCAGCTGAACGCCCTGCTGACCACGAAAGTTTCCGAAGGCATCACCATGTGCTTCCAGCCTCCGGCCATTGCGGGGGTAGGTTCCGCCAACGGCGTCACCTTCATGCTGGAAGACCGCGACGGCAAGGGCACGGAATACCTGGCGGAACAAACGGACATCTTTGTGAAGGAAGCGAACAAGCTTCCGATATTCGACCCGAACAACAACGGCGGCGTGCGCAGCGTGATGTCCTTCGCCGTGGAACAGAAAGATGTGCGGCTGGATGAAGAAAAATGCGCCACGCTGGGCGTCAGCATCAGTGAAGCCAACAGCCTGCTCCAGGCCTACATGGGTTCCCTGTTCATCAACTACATCACCCTTTACGGCCAGCAGTGGCAAGTGTACATCCAGGCGCAGGGCAGTGACCGCACCGGAACGGACATGCTCAAAAACTTCTACGTGAAGAACAACACGGGAAGCTCCGTACCCCTTTCCACCCTCGTGAAAATCACGGACATCAAGGGTCCGGAATTCCTGCTGCGCCAGAACCTGTACAACTCATCCAAGCTCATGGTCACGCCTGCCCGGGGCTACTCCAACTCCCAGGCCATGGAGGCGCTGGAAAAAACCTTTGAAGCCAGCATGCCTTCCGACATGGGCTACAGCTATGCGGACATGAGCTACCAGGAACAAAAAATCCAGAACGGTATCGGCATCGTGCAGATTTTCCTGCTCTCCTCCGTCTTTGTCTTCCTGATTCTGGCGGCCCTGTATGAACGGTGGTCCCTGCCCCTCAGCATCTTCATGACGGTGCCCATCGCTGCCCTCGGCGCGTTCCTGGGCCTGTACTGGTTCGGTTATGAATTGAACCTGTACGCGCAAATCGGCCTGGTGATGCTCATCGGCCTGGCGGCCAAGAATGCCATTCTGATTGTGGAATTCGCCGTCATTGAAATGGAACGCGGCAAAACGCTGATGGAAGCGACGCTTTCCGCCGCAAGAATCCGCCTGCGCCCCATCCTGATGACATCCTTCGCTTTCATTCTGGGCTGCGTTCCGCTGGCGCTGGCCTCCGGTTCCGGCGCTTATTCCCGCAATATCATCGGAATCGTGGTCATTGCCGGGATGACGATGGCGACGGTCGTGGGCATTTTCCTGATTCCGTGCTCCTTCTACTTCATCATGAAGCTCTTCCGCGTACGCATCGCCCGGAAGACGGTGGAAACGGAAGACCCGGACGAAATCATCGCCCGCAAACACCTGTTCCACGAAGCCCATGAATCATTAAAAGGGTAAAACCGCCCCTGCAACCATCTAAAAACAGACTAAACGCATATGCGAACAAACCCATACATCACACGCGCCATCCTGCTGGGAACGGCTTTTGCCGCCTCCTCCTGCATGATGGGCCCCGACTTCAAACCGGTGGACATGCCCATGCCCGCGGCATTCAGGGGAGCCCCTGCAGCGACGGAATCCATTGCGGACCTTCCCTGGTGGAAAGTTTTCAAAAACAAGGACCTTCAGGACCTCCTGACGGACACTTACAATAACAACCGCGATTTGAAAGCTACCATGGCGCGCGTGGAAAAGGCACGCCAGTACATCACCATCACGGAGGCCCCGCTCTTCCCGTGGGCGGATTATTCCGGCTCCGTCAGCAAAGGCTCCAACTATACCGGCGGCAGCATCGCCCAGACTACCGGAACCACATTGACGCCAGGAGCGATTGATGCCGGCATTTCCTGGGAACTGGATATCTGGGGCAAAACGCGCCGGATGACGGAAGCAGCCCGCGCGGATTATCTGTCTTCCGAAGAAGGCCAGCGCGCGCTCATGCTTTCCCTGCTCCGCCAGGTGGCGGACTCCTACCTCCAGCTCCTCCAGCTGGACGAACAGCTTGCCATCGTGCAGAAATCCGTGGAATCCTATTCCGAAAGCCTGCGCCTGTTTGACGAACAGCTTGAAGGCCAGGTAGGCGACAGGCTCCAGGTGGCTTCCGCCAAGGCGGCCCTGGCCTCCTCCCAGGCCCAGATTCCCGCCATTCAGGTGCAAATTGCCAATCTGGAAAATGCAGTCTCCGTCCTGGCCGGACGCGCTCCCGGCCATATCCGCCGTTCCGGCAGCACCCGGGACATCGCCTATAACGTCAAAGTTCCCGCCGGCATTCCGGCCTACATCCTTTCCAGAAGGCCTGACGTCCGCCAGAGCGAATACCAGCTGCGCGCCGCCAATGCCGAAGTGGGCGTGGCCATTGCCAACTACTTCCCGACCATCTCCCTGACAGCGGCGGGCGGCCTCGCCTCCGCGGATCTGCGCCACGTGCAGGGGCGCCGCGGCGGCTGGGGCCTGGGAGCCAATCTGACCGGCCCCCTCTTCCAGGCGGGCAAGCTGACGGCTTCCGAAAAGGCGGCCAAGGCCGAATTCCTGGCGGCCAGAAACGATTATGAACAAACGGTTCTTAATGCCCTGGCGGAAGTTTCCAGCACGCTTATCCAGAGGGACAAGCTGCGCAGCATCACCGCCACCCAGTCCGAGGCCGTGGAAGCCTACCACACGGCGGTGAAACTCTCCTTTGAACGCTACCGCACGGGCCTTTCCAATTACATTGAAGTATTGTACGCCCAGCAGAACCTGTACCCCGCTCAGATTCAGCTTTCACAGTATTATTACCAGCATGCCAGCACGCTGGTTTCCCTGTACACGGCCCTGGGCGGCGGCTGGAATATGAGCCACAAGGCTATCATGGACGGCCCTGCCAGGCAGTAAAACGCGCCCCTTAAAACAGGGAATTTTCCTGACTGTTTTTTCATCCTCCGGCAAGTACGGCTTGCCGGAGGATTTGTTTTCCGGCCCTGGGGAAAACGCCGGTTCTCCAACTGCTTCCCCGTCCCGTCCGGAGACTGCGGGCCTCCTTCACCCGGCCGCAGGAACCGCGGGCCGGGAACGGAATCCCCTACGGAGAGGCCCTTTCTCCTGTTCTTCCTCACATCCGGAAAGTGCAAGGTCTCCAGCCGCCCCCCTCTCTTCTTTCCCCGCGGAAACGGAGGCCATGTCGGAATCGATTCAATTTCCGCCCACTCACGGTCAACAGGCCGCGGAACAATTTCATCGCGTTTTTCAGGAATGAATGACCGTTGCTCCCGATATTCCATCATTTCCAATAAGGCAAGGCATCTCCTGCTTTTATCCCTGATGTTCAACCTCCTGCCGAATTCCTAATCCGTTTGCGGCATCCTGCCCTTCCAACAGGAGTCAAGACAGGAAAATCATGGCAAAAGAAATGGTCCGGAAAAGACCAGCACCCGGCAATACTAATGAAAGTTAATGCATTACATCAAATAACACACTTATCATCAATATTTTTAATTGTTGGCGGATTAGGAATCCGATAAAAAGCGGAATCCCTTTATGCAAGGGCTTTTCTACTAATTGACATGAAGACTAAATATCTTGCCCTCCTGATCGCCGCCATGGGAAGCAGCCTGTCCTTCGGGGCTTCCATCGACGGCCTGGACGCGGCTTATTCAAAAGATTCCACCGTCTATGGCGGAACCTCCGGCGATGCGTTGACTGTATCCTCCCCCACGACTATTGGCGTAAACAACACCGCCCACTGGACAATGGCTTTCACGATTTCCGGTCTGGGAAGCACTTCAGAGTCAAATGTAGGATTGCTGTTTACCTATAATACCGGCTCTTACAAAAATCTGGAAGGGTTGGGGTTTCAACTTTCGGAGTCAGGAGATCTCACCCTGTGCGCCGGAGGTTTTGCTTACAACGGAGGCACTAATTCCTCCCCCTGGAAAGCACAAACGTTTTCCGATTATTCCACCAGCAAGCCTCTGACCCTGTTTTACACATTCAATGCAGGGAATGTCTCTATCTCCGCCATGCTGGGCAACGACACATCCACACTGACCACGCTGACCACATTGAGCAGCGGCGCTTCCTTCAGCAACCAAAACATGACCCAGATCAATTTTTCCGCCAAAGACACCTCCGGAAACACATGGAGCGCTCCGAACGGAATCACGGGAGAATACACCTTGAATAATTTTGACCTGTACACGGCCGTTTTGACAGAAGACCAGATGAGGGAATATGCCCTGAGCGCCGTTCCGGAACCGGCTGCGGCCTCTCTCGGCCTGCTGGGGCTGGGTATCTTTCTGATGCGCCGCCGCAGGGCCTGACTTTTTCCTTACCGCGTCCATTCCTGCTCCGTTCAGGGATGGACGTTTTCTTAACTCTTTTTCAAATATCCTTTTCATTTTTCCTTGACGCTCTGATGAAAATCCGGCTCCCTCTCCCCCTCTTGGCTGCCCTGGCGGCGGCATTTCCCGCAGCAACCGCCGCCCCGGCGGGCACGGAACTGGGAAACGTCATGTACGTAGGGGACTCCATCACCCACGGGGTCAACAGCGCCTCCTACCGCTGGGCCCTCCATAAAATATTTACAGACAACGGTATTTCCTACCAGGCGGAAGGAGTCAAAACCGGCAATTATTCCGGGGGCGTTACTGCGGGGACCTCCTACGGGGGCCAGATATTCAACAATGAACATTCCTCCCAGGCAAGCGCCAGGGCCTGGGAAATATCCGGCAGGAACAGCGGAAGCAGGTTTGACGGCTCCAACATTTACAACTGGCTGGGGCTTTCCGGCACCAAGGCAAACGGAAACGCCTATTCAGGCCAGACATTCACCGGGGACAATACGCCGGATACCTTTTTCATGATGATCGGCACCAACGATCTCCTTTCCGACGGAAACAACGCCACGCTGGCGGACCGCCTTGACTCCGTTTCTCAAAACCTCCTGAACGATATGGACACCATCGTGGAGGCCATGTTCCAGGCCAATGAACATGCAAATGTCATCATCCTTACCATTCCCTGCTGGACCCGGCATTCCAACGGCAATTCGGACGCCACCCACCAGGCCGTGGCTGATTACAATGATCGTCTGAAAACATGGGGGAATGGCAGGCAGAACGTCACGGTCATTGACATCAATGCCGGCCTCATTGACGTAACATCCTCCACGCCGTTCTACGGCGTGAGCTCCATGTTCAACAACCCCGGCAGCGACGGCCTCCATCCCAATGCCCAGGGAGATCTGCTTATGGCCGGCAATATCGCCAGGGCCATGGGCTATGCGGGGCGCACCGCCGGACAGGAAAGAAAAGACGCTGGCGGCCTGGCCATCAATTTTCACCAGGGCGGGCAATCCCCCGCATGGAGCTCGAACAGCCAGTTGGAAAATAAAGGGTTTTCCCTCGCCAATGTCACTGTGGACGAGAACGGCATCAGCCTGGGGCAATCCGGGGAAAGCTCCATTTCCTATTCCTGGGCGGAAGGGACGGAGCTGCAAAACGGCTTCACCTTTGATTGCAACCTGGTTCTGGGAAACGGCGCAGCAGACGGATGGGATACTGCCTCCGATTTCAGCATCAGCCTGGGGAACAGCTCCTTTTACGGCACGCTCAATATTAATGAGGCCTACATCAAATGGGGCGATGCCATTCTGTATTCCCTGGACATGTCCGCCAATGCGGAAAACCTGCGTATGGCATATATCTGCGGCAATGATATGGAAGGACTGAAAGGCGGTTATTACGTCTGGCTGGGAGACATGCTGATTGGGGAAGCGCTTTCCGTTACCTCCGGCTCCGGCTGCAACGGCCTCACCATTCAATACAACGGCAGCGGAACCGCTGTTCTGCACGACCTGGCCCTGGACGGCACGGGTTCCTATGCCCCTGCCACTTCCGGAATGCTTAACGCGGAAAAGTCTTTTATTTCTTCCGGCTCCTTCACCCAGGGTGGAACACCGGAAGGCAATATTGAGTGGAAAACGGAGGGATTCTCCAAAACCGCTGATAATCTGGCCAGCTCCGGTACCTTTAATGCCCGCGCCCAGGCGGATTCCTCCGCAGGGGGAACGGGGAATTCCGTGAACGTCTCCATTACCTCCGGAAATGCCACTCATATTTATGCGAACAGCGGCAACTACACGGGAGACGTCTGGCTGACCATCTCCAAGGAGGGACAGGCCTCCGCCTGGTACGGAGCTCACGGAGCTTCCGGCACGCTCAACGGGAACGCCTTCCTCCGTTTCACGGATGCCGCCACAGGCGGAAGTACGGTCTTCGGAGCCGTGAACGCCGCCGGCGTCACCGGAAACGTTTATCTGGAATTCTCTGCGGAAAACGCCTCCTTCGGCACCTTCACCAGCAGTAATTCCTCCTCTGTGGTCGGCTCCTATGCCACGGATATCCAGGGGAATGTGGACATTGTGGTCAACTCCGGCACCTTCAACCATCAAATCATGGGCGGCATCTTCGCAAATGCCAGGACCGGAACCACCACCATTGGGGGAAACACGCATGTTTACATCAACGGCGGCTCCGTCACCGGAAATGTTATGGGCGGCGGCCTGACAGGCTCCATTTCCGGCGGCGCCAACGTCACCGTCACAGGCGGCGTTATCAGCGGTTCCGTTTACGGCGCGGGCCAGGGAGGCTCTATCCTGGCAGGAAGCTCGGTTTGCTTGACAGGAGGCCTGGTTAAAGGGGACGTTTACGCCGGAGGCAAGGCGGGTTCCATTCAGGGGGACACGTCCGTCACCATCACCGGAAACACGGCCACGCTTTATAACGGGAACTCCTGGGGCAGCATCTCCGGCGGCGGTTCCGGCGGAACGGTGGAGGGAAACTCCACCGTACGCATCCAGAATCTTTCCTCAGGAACGACGGCCTACGGCTTTGACAAGTACGCCGGAAACATCAGCGGAGGAACCAACGTAAGCGGAGACAGGAGCCTGGTGCTGGACCATGTAACCGTGGACAGCCTCCTGGCTTCCCTGAGTGACTTCACCCATATCTCCGCCGTCAACCAGACCCGCACCTCACTGGATTCCCTGGGCGGGGCGCTCACCGTAACCATTGAGGCGGGAAGCAGCCTTATCCTGAACGGAACCTCTGACCTGACCACGCTTATTCTGGGGGAACACGCCTCCCTGACGCTTCAGGGGCTCACCGCAGATGCGGTCATCGTAGACATTACGGGAACAACCAATTACACACTCTCCCTGACAGAGATACCTGCCAGCCTGGACAATATCAAATTCCTGAACGACGGCGTTCTGTACGACGCGGCCATGTCCATGGATCTTCAGGCCAATTCCGCCATGCTTTTCGCCCAGGTGCCGGAACCCGGAAGCGCCGCCCTGGCCCTGGCAGGACTGGCCCCCCTCCTGTGGAGGAGGCGCAGAAAAATGTCCCATTGAGGCCCTTCGTTTTCTTCAGGCCCTGATGGACAAAAGAAGCCCCCGCCGGCGCAACGCCGACGGGGGCTTCCCATGCGAAAAAACGGCGGAGAAGAAAAGGAAAAGCATCCACCCCTCCCCGGGCGTTTTTCATGGAACGGGGGGATCAGGCCCCTCTGTTTTTAAACAGTTCCAGTGCGAGCTGAGACCAGGTCTCCAGTTTCTCAAACATTTCCCCGGACAATTCCTCCGGAGAAACAAAACGGAGATTGGCCAGAGCCGCTTCATTCGCGCGCACACGGTCCGTATCCAGCTCAAACAGGTGGACAATGCCCAGATGCACGGCCCCCACGTCATTGGTATCGTCATTAATCACGCCGAGAACCCGCTGGGTGCAGTTCCCGTCAATAACCAGTTCCTCGCGGATTTCGCGCTCCACTCCGGCCAGATAGGTGGAAACGTCGTCATGGCCGGATTGGCGGTCCACCGGATTGATATGGCCTCCGATGCCGATGGAGCCCTTGTCATGCAGGCGGGCCTCGCCGCCGGAGCCTCCGCGCGTGTAATGCAGAATGCGGCCCTGGTGGCAGAAAATGGCATAGGCGATGATCTGTTTGTGGAAAGGATCATTTTCCGCAGCCTCCCGGTCCATGAACGAGGCGACGCCCGGCTTCATGAACGCATTCAGATAATGATCCCCGCCTTCCCGGTGTCCCTGGAAATAGCCCGCTTCCTCAAAGGCGGCGCGGGGAACCACCAGAACCTGTTCTCCATGGTAACGTGACATGGAAACACCCTACCCGTTTTCGTCCCGCGCTCAACAAAAAAGGCGCTGAAACGGCAAATTTGCCCCTTCCTTCAGGAAGGCGCGGGCTGCCCCTCCGCATCAGGAGACATCCCTCACTTCCACGCCATGATTCCGGAACCTGCGCATGACGCTTTCCAGCTGTTCCGCATCCATGAGATGGAGCGGCAGCCACAGCACCAGCTTCTTGCCGAACAGGAACAGCAGCGCGTGGCGCGTCCTGCACAACGTGGAAAAACGGTCGTAGGGAATATTCATGGGGGCAACGCCCTTGCTGGAGAACGTCAGGTAATCCTCATGAAAAACGTAATCCTTTTCCTGATGGTACATGGGCACCTTTTTATTGGCGGCCAGAGCGGCCTTTGCCAGAAAGGGGACGTAAAACCAGGACAGGATAATCGCCATCAGCGCCCCGGCCAGGGACAGCCAGGCGAATAAGGGCAGTGGGCGCAGGGAAAAGGAATACAGCGCCATCAATACAAAAAAGGCCGTAATGGCCAGGTCCAGCGGCTTTTTCCACCTGGGGCGCACCGCATGGTACCATGCCACCAGCACCTGGGTTGCCAGGCGGTCGGAAGGTACGGGCTTGACGAGTTTGATGACTTCTGAATCCTGCATCATGGCGGCAGGGTATCTTCATTCCCGCTGAAGAAAAAGCCTAAAAGCAGGCTCTTCCGCCGCCATTGTGTCAAAAAAGCCCCTCCGGAAAGGTCTCTTCCCCCTTTTTCCCGCCTCCCATTCACGGGGGAAAGCCTCCTTCCCCCGTATGCAGGCCAGAATTTCCTTGATAATCATGCCTCCCTTCATAGAATGAAAAACCAAAAGCCTTCAGAAGACCCGGTGGCAGACAATCTTCAAATTCACGTACGCACGTTCCAGCCCTCAACCACTCAGGCACAGGCTCTGGAAACCCTGACGGATTCCATGGCGGAAGTCCTTGACGACCGACAGCTAAGACACATCAAGAATGCGGTTCTTCTGCGTGAGGAAACGCAGACCACCTATCTGGATCACGGCCTGGCCGTCCCCCACGGACGCACCAGCGCGCTGGATTCCATGCAGGTCACCGTAGGCATCAGCCCAGAGGGCGTCCTCTGGCCGGACGATTCCCGCAACGCTCATCTCATTGTGATGCTGGGCGTGCCCGCCGCCATGGTGACCGGCTACCTGACCACCATGCAGAAATTGCTGCGGTGGCATAAAAACGCCCCCCTGGGCCCCAATGGGGAATGGACGGGAGATGAAGCCAGCCTCCTGGCGTCCCTTCAACAAGCCCTGCAATGACGGACAAGAAAAACCAGCCTGCGGAAAAGACGCGCCTTTCCTGGTCATGGCTGCGCATGGCGTTGAGCCTGCGTGAAAAAATCAAGCTGGGGGACAAGCAGGTCATCTTCATCTGGGCGGTCGTCGTCGGAGCGCTGGGTGCCCTGATGGCCCTTGTCTTTGAAATGGGCGTGGAACTGGTGCAGGACGTCCTGACGGGGCGGACCAGCTACAGGCAAATTCAGGTCTTTCAGGAAATGGCCAGTCAGGACCCGGCCTGGTGCATCTTCGTTCCGGCGGCGGGCGGCCTTTTGGCGGGGCTTACGCTTCTCTTCACCCACCGCTTTGTGCCGGCCAAGGCGACGGAATACATGGAAGCCGTGGCGCTGGGCAATGGATACGTGCCTCCCAAGCCCAGCCTTCTGCGTTCCCTGTCCGCCGTTTTCTCCGTAGGTTCCGGCGCATCCATCGGCCGTGAAGGCCCGCTGGTGCAGGCCGCCGCCGTAGCGGGCTCCGCCCTGGGGCGTTTCTTCCACCTCTCAGCTCCTCGCCTGCGCCTGGTAGTGGCCTGCGCCGCCGCCTCCGGCATGTCCTCCGCCTTCCATACGCCCCTGGCGGGCGGTCTGTTCGTAAGTGAAATCGTTCTGGGCGCGCTGACTATTGATTTCCTGGCTCCCCTGCTGGTTGCCAGCTGCGCGGGGTACTTTACCATGGGCCTGTTCCATGAACCCGCCCCCATCTACCAGCTCCAGCAGGAAGTTTCTCTGGCGGGCAACCAGCATGTGCTCTGGTGCGTGCTGCTGGGAGCCTTGGCCTCCCTGGTCGCCAGTTTCTGGCTCCTCATCCTCAAAAAATCGCGCCGGTACCTGAACGGCAAGCGCCAATGGCTGCCCGTGCGCCTGACGGCGGCAGGCGTGCTGGTGGGAGCCATCGCCATCTTTTACCCGGAAATCGTAGGGAACGGCAAAAATATCATCACCTCCCTCATTCATTATGAATTCGACGCCGCGAGAGCCGCCGTCCTGCTGTTCCTGAAAATATTCACCGTCGCCATCGTCTTCGGCGTGGGAACCGTGGGGGGCGCCCTAACCCCCAGCCTGACTATCGGGAGCGTCTGCGGCTTCCTGTTCAGCGCGGCTCTTACCCAGCTGGGGGTGCCCGGGGACCATGCCATCGCCTATTCCCTGGTGGGCATGGCCGCCTTTTTCACTACAGCTGCGAACGCCCCGATCACCTCCCTGGTGCTGGTGGTGGAATTCACCATGGCCGGGCAAATGATGTTCCCCCTGATCATCGGCGTGCTGGTTTCCTATGGAATGGCCAGGCTCACCAAAGCCCAGTCCATGTACCATGATTCCCTGGCCTTCGGCCCCAGAAGCACCTTTGACAAACCCCTGGCCCAGGTACAGCTTCAGGATGTAGCGCGCAAGGATCCGCCCGTGGTGCATCCCCTGGACAAATTCGGCACCATTGCCGCCATGCTCATTAAAAACCCGGCCCAGCCCATCTTCGTCACTTCCCCGGCCGGCAAATACCTGGGAAGCGTGGTGGCGGAAGACGTGGCGGCCTTTGCCCGCAACAAGGAGCTGGCCCAGGCCGTACTGGCCATGGATGTGCTGCGCAGCGACATGCCTACGCTTCCTGCGGACATGCACCTCCCGGAAGCCCTGGGTATTTTCTCCCGCCCCCACTGCGCGGAATCCCTGGCCCTTGTGAACCCGAACAACGATCTGCTGCTGGGCGTAGTCAACAAGACGGACCTCTACCTGGTGCTCTCTGAAATCATGCGCAGGGAAAAACTGCAATAAAATCTGCCTTGCCGCGCTGTATCCGTTGAAATACCGGAAAAAACGCCGCTCCCTTCCGCGGTTTGCGGGAAATGCCCGTTCAAGGCCGAACACCCTTCCCGTCCAAAAGGCAATTTCCCCATTCTTCGTGTCTGCAGCGTCCAGCCTTCCTTTCACGCCCTAATCCGGGCATGACCTCCGGGGAACGACGCATCCGGGGCTCCGTTCATGAGAAAACACGGGGCAAAGGCATGCATTTCCCGGCAAATTGCCCTGCCGCCGTCCCGGAACGTGAATCCGGCTTCTTCCGCAATCCTCTGCCCGGAAGCCCTCCGGAAAAATTTGCTCCTTCCAGGAAACGCGGACGAGCCTGGAAATGCATTTTTTTCACCCTCTTTTTTCACAATAGGGGTCAGGTTAAAAATAACAACAGACTTGCATTTCAGACCTTTTCCGGTACGCTTCCGGCATGAGCCGCACCCTGAGAATAGAATACCCTGGAGCAGTCTATCACGTGCAGAGCGAGGGCAACCGCGGAGATGCCATTTACCTGGATGACGAAGACAGGGAAACCTTTTTGCGAACGTTTCAGGAGGCAGCCCGCAGAAGCGGCTGGACCGTGTACGCCTACGCCCTGATGGCCAATCACTACCACATTCTTTTCCAAACCGCGCGCGCCAACCTGGTGGATGGCATGAAATGGCTCCAGACTGCCTATACCCAGCGTTTTAACGCACGCCACCGAATGCGGGGTCATCTGTTTGCGGGCAGATACCACTCCATGGTGGTGGAAGCGGATAACGCCCACTATTTTTCAACCATCATTGACTACATCCACCTGAATCCGGCCCGGTCCGGCCTGGCGCGACGCCACACGTTCCTTTCCGGCTGCAAATGGACGAGCCTGCCCGCGTGGCTGGCCTCTCCCGCCAAAAGGCCCAAATGGATTCATCCGGAACGCGGCCTCGTCTGCTTCGGCTGCGACGACACGGAAGACGGCCGCCAAAAATACCTCAACCATCTGATGGGCCGTTTTGAAGCGGAACGCATGGATGAACGCTCCCTGCTGCCCGCCGGCCACGTTGGCCCCGGCACCGTCCAGCGGGGCTGGTGCTATGGCTCCAGCGCCTTCCGTGCCAGGCTGGTGGGGGAACTTCCCCGTCTGGCGCGCAGAAAGCCCGTCACGACGGGCATGCGAGCGTCGGAAATTGGGGAGTACCAGGCGGAAATTATTGTAAAAAACGGTCTGAAGGCCTTCGGCCTCTCGGAGGAGGAGCTGCTTGTCACGCCTTACAGCCACCCGTCCAAGCTCATCATCGCCCTGGCCGTCCGGCAAAGCACGCTGGTACCGTATGCCTGGATCAGCAACCGGCTGCACATGGGCATTCCCAAATCCATGGGAACCTTGCTCCACCGGGCAAAAAAAATGGCGGAAACGGATTTGAAAACGAGGGCGTGGATCGAGCGCCTGAGCTCCTGACCTCCGTTCCTCCCACGGAATAATTTGGAAAAACTTTCCTCCCGACACAAGGATGCGCCGGGCATGAAACCGTCCTCCCGCGGCAGGAAGCACTCAAGGTCAGCCCCTTCTCCAGCGCATCATCATGCAGGCCAGCCCAAGCAATCCCACGGATGCCGCAGCCGGTTCCGGAACTACTGAAAAAGCCATGGAGGCAATTCCGGCCTTCTGCCACCAATGCGGAAATCAAGATGGCTCCCACCCACCTGACCAGGTCAGCTTGTTGTTTGTAACATTCCATCTCTGCCGCCTTGGCTGTTCCTGATAATTTTTTCCTTTGTCACCCATTCTTCATGGACACCGGATTCAAAATCCGCCTTACGGAAACAGGAACCCGAATAACCGCATACAAACTCCATGTCCCATCATCCGGAATACGCCTGTCTCTTATACACATCTGACGCTGCCGACGATCGCATAAGTGTA